>Ga0307492_10000794_pt1 | contig 13222 bp, 7 predicted proteins | sample SI3LmetaG_FD_202365 | JGI IMG/M metagenome (GOLD analysis project Ga0307492, IMG submission 202365) | Sea-ice brine microbial communities from Beaufort Sea near Barrow, Alaska, United States - SI3L | ecosystem: Environmental > Aquatic > Marine > Coastal | place: USA: Alaska | collected 2017-05-06
ACTGCAGCCAAATCTGACTTTTTAGCTAATATGAGCCATGAGATTCGTACTCCTATGAATGCAATAATAGGCTTGTCAGATTTAGCATTACGAACAGATTTGAACAGAAAACAACAAGATTATTTGATTAAAGTCCACTCATCAGCCAATGCTCTCTTAGGGATAATAAATGACATTTTAGACTTCTCTAAAATTGAAGCGGGCAAGCTAAAAATGGAAGTCATTGAGTTTTCTATAGATGAAGTGTTAGAGAACTTAGCGACAGTAGCATCGGTTAAAACACAGGAGAAAGGGCTGGAGTTATTGTTTTCGAGAGATCCTGATGTGCCAGTGAACTTACTAGGGGATCCGCTTCGAATTGGACAGATTCTAATAAACCTATCGAATAATGCGACTAAATTTACCGATGAAGGTGAAATAATATTAACAATAAAACTGGTTGAAAAGGTAGCTGATAAAGTAACGATTAGGTTTTGTATTGAAGATACCGGTATAGGAATGACTGAACAGCAAATGGGTAAATTATTTAAATCATTCTCTCAGGCAGATACCTCTACTTCAAGAAAGTATGGTGGTACGGGTTTAGGTTTAACTATATCAAAACAGCTCGTTGAAATGATGGACGGCAAAATATGGCTTGAGAGTGAGCCTGACATAGGCAGTAAGTTTTACTTTGATATTAAACTGAAAATTAATTTAAATCCTAAAACTAAAATAAAGACTTTATCATCAGATTTAGAAGGATTAAAAGTTCTCACTGTTGATGACAATCCTCATGCAAGAGAAATATTAGAAAAGTATCTCAAAGATTTTGGTTTACAGGTAGTTTCTGTATCTTCTGCTGAAGATGCATTTGAAGCGCTAACAACAGAAGAGCAGCCATTTGATCTGGTGTTCATGGATTTTGTGATGCCAAATGGTATGGACGGCGTTACAGCGACAAAACATATCAAGCAAAACATGGCTCTAGCGGTAATACCCAAAGTTATTTTAGTGACAGCCTATGGATATGATGAATATGCCGATATGGACGGTGTTTCTCTGCTTGATAACGAGCTTCACAAGCCGGTAAATCCTTCATTGTTGTTGGATTCAATAATGAATACTTTTGGTCATGAGATAATTGGTAACGCGAAGGAAAGTAGACAGAGTCAGGGAATAGATAGTACAAAGTTAGATAAAATTCGTGGAGCGCATATTTTGTTAGTTGAAGATAATGCTATAAATCAGCAGGTTGCTACGGAGTTATTAGAGGCAGAATCCTTTGTGGTCGATATCGCCAATAATGGTAAAGAAGCAACGGAGAACTTTGACCTAAACAATTACGATTGTGTATTAATGGACATACAAATGCCAATCATGGATGGTTACACGGCAACAAGACTGCTCCGTGAAAATGACGATTATATTGACTTGCCTATTTTAGCCATGACTGCCAATGCCACTCAGGAAGATAGAGAAAAATCTATCGCTTCTGGCATGAATGCTCATATTACCAAACCAATTAATCCTAAAGATTTGTTCAATACGTTAATTAAATGGATTAAACCTGGTGAAAGAGAGCTTCCAGTGAAAGTTACTCATGAAGCAGAAAATTCGACTGAAGATAAAACTGCTGAACTAAAGTTAATCAAAGGAATTTCAATTGATGAAGGTCTTAAGCATGTTAATGGCAATAAAAAGTTATTAAAAAAATTAATAATAGATTTTTACAATGATCATAACTCAGTGTTACTCAGTATCAAAAATGATTTTGAAGGTGGGAAATTAGAAGAAGTTCAAAGAGCGGCCCATACATTAAAAGGTATCGCAGGCACAATTGGAGCCCAATCAGTTCAGGAACGTGCTGGGGAATTGGAGCTGATCATTAAAAATAACCAAACGGAGCTTTTTGAGCGAAGCCTAGAAAGTCTAACCAATGTATTGGTTCCGTTATTTGAGCAACTGAAGATAATAGCAGATGGTGAAAGTGTACAAGATGAAAGTTCAATCGTTAAAGAGTTAGTAAGCGTTGAGAAAATTCATGAATTAATGGTTTTACTAGCCAAGTCACTTGAAGAAATGGATGCCGAATCTGAAGAGCAAGCTGATGATTTAATAACATCTTTAAAAGGCTATAATCAGAATGTTCTGTTATCAAAATTAAAGAAACAAGTTGCAGCTTTTGAATTTGAAGAAGCACAATCAATATTGTCAGCAATTCAAAAAAATATTGTTAATAATAAGTCAGAAGGTTAATCAATTATGACTGAAACAATGACTGGAAAAATGAAAATACTGGTTGTAGATGATGAACGTTTAAATATTAATGTTCTGGTTGAGCTTCTCAAACCAAACTATAAAATGATGGCTGCACTCAATGGACTGCAGGCGATTAAGGCCGCTAATTCAGCATCTCCTCCAGATTTGATTTTACTTGATATAATGATGCCTGAAATGAATGGTTATGAAGTTTGTGCGCAGTTAAAAAGTGATCCTAACACGAAGGATATCCCTATTATTTTTGTTACCGCCATGGGGCAGGAAGAAAGTGAAACTAAAGGTCTTGATTTAGGTGCGGCTGATTATTTACATAAACCAATTTCACCGGCAATTGTAGAAGCCAGGGTAAGAACTCAGTTAGCATTAAAGCAAAACCATGAAGCATTAAAAGATGCCTACAGACTTATCGAAACACAAAAAAAGAGAATGCAGACTGAACTTGATGTAGGCAGAGATATTCAACTGGCCATGGTGCCTAAACTATTTCCAAGTTCTGAAATTTTTGATATTCATGCACGACTCGAGCCCGCAAGGGAAGTCGGTGGAGATTTCTACGATGTATTCAGTATTGATGAAGAACATATTTGCTTGTGTGTAGGAGATGTTTCCGGGAAGGGCGTTCCTGCTGCTTTATTCATGGCGATGGCAAAAACGTTAATTAAATCTCGAGCTACAACAGACTCATCTACGGCCAGTATCGTAACTCATGTAAATGATGAACTCAGTATCGATAATGACGGCTGTCTCTTTGTTACCCTCTATGTTTGTATTTTAAATACTCAAACGGGAGTTCTTTTAACAACCAATGCAGGACATAATCCACCACTTATTAGGTCAGCTACAGGTGAGATTAAAGCCTTAAAAAGACTTGATGGACCGGTAGTCGCCGCCCTTGAAGAATTTGCTTATAAAGAAGGTACCTTCCAATTAAATAATGGTGACTCCTTATTAATGTTCACCGATGGCGTAACAGAAGCTGATACAGAGGATGGACAGTTTTTTGGTGATCCAAGACTTGAGACATTATTTGCTGAGCGGACTACGGGCAAAGCTGAAGATTTTGTTGCAGAGATATTTAATCAGGTCCATCAATTTGAAGGAGAGAATCGACAAGCTGATGATATTACTGTTTTAGTGATAGATTATTTTGGTACTGAAGATACTGATACTCAAGCCAGCATTGAGTTAAAGCTTATCAATGAATTATCAGAAATAGAGAGAATTACTGACTCTTTTATGAGTTTTACGAATAACCATAATGTTCCGTCAATAATTACAGGAACAATTTGCATGGGCCTTGATGATTTACTTACCAATATAATTAGTTATGCATATAGTGACGGTAAGCAACATGAAATCAATGTAAAAATATCTATGCTTGATAAGTCAATTGTCACAGTGATCAGTGATGATGGCGTTCCCTTTAATCCATTTCAGCAAGTTTCTCCAGATGTTAAAGCCTCTATAGAGGAGAGAAAAATTGGTGGGCTTGGGGTTCATCTGGTTAAAAAAATGTTCGATAAAGTTAGTTATCACCGAAATATCGATAAGAATGTAGTTACTTTAATTAAATTAATTAATCAAGACTAACATTAAAGTTTTAAACGATAACAATTAAATTAGGAGTTTTTTAAATGAGTATAAATATCAGTAATAATGATGGGATCTTAATCGTTTCACCAGAAACACGTCTAGATACCACTTCAGCTCCTGAGGCAGAAGCGCTAATAATTGCTGCCCTTGAAGAAGGTGGTTCAAAAGTTATTATGGACTTCTCAGGAACTGAATATATCTCAAGTGCCGGATTGAGGATTATTTTAAAAACAGCAAAATTATTAAAGCCAAAAAGTGGCATAATAGTACTATGTAATGCTAATGAGCAAATTAATGAAGTATTAGAAATTAGTGGTTTTAGCACTATGGTCAGTGTGTACAAATCACAAGAAGAAGCCTTAACAGCTCTCAATAGTTAATTTAAAGAAAATCAAACTCACCAGCTATAATGTGAAAGGAACGCTTTAAAATATGCAAAATTTAATCCCTCTTTTAATTACTACAATTGCCATAGCAACAGTTTTAAATGTGTTGCTAAAAAGAATCAATATGCCGACGGTCATTGGCTATATTTTTACTGGGGCTATTATTGGCGGAATATTTAATATCAATGTTCATGGTAATGCAGATTTAGAGCATGTAGCTGAGTTTGGTGTTGTATTTTTAATGTTTACTATAGGTTTAGAATTTTCTATATCCCATTTAAAGAGTATGAAGAAGGAAGTTTTTGTTTATGGCTTCTCTCAAGTATTTATCACCGGAATAGTATTAGCAATTGCAGCAAATTTATTATTTGATATTGATTATAAACCCGCCATTATTGTAGGACTTGGCCTGGCCTTGTCATCAACTGCCATAGTGTTAAAAATATTAAATGAAACCGGACAAATTAGCACCGATTATGGGCGTAATTCATTAGGGGTATTAATTTTTCAAGATATCGCTGTGATACCCATTTTGCTGATGATTACAATTTTCACCAATGAAGATAAGAGTTTATCAACGTTACTGATTGAAACAACTATCGATGCTGTTATCGCCTTATCCATTTTAATAATTGTTGGTAAATATGTTGTATCGTATGTTTTTAAGATTGTTGCCAATACTAATTCTAAAGAAATCTACATGGGGACAATTCTCCTCGTTGTTGTTGGTGCTTCTTATATCGCTCACCATTTTGGCTTCTCCTATTCCCTAGGCGCTTTTATCGCAGGAATGATGATTGCTGATACCGTATATAAATATCAAGTTGAAGCTGACTTAATCCCGTTTCGTGATCTATTGTTAGGCGTATTTTTTGTAACCATAGGCCTGCAAATTGATATTACCGTGGTACAGCAAAATATAGTCCCTGTTGTTATGTTTGGCATTTTGATTATGATTGTTAAGGCGTTAACGATTTTTAGTATATTGATACTTTCAAACACTAAGAAAGCTTCATTAAAAACAGCTATAACACTTTCAGAAATTGGAGAGTTTTCTCTGGTTGTATTTTCATTGCTCTTAGCCAATAAAATGATGGACCCTGTAGCAGTACAGATCTTAATGGCGACTATTGTACTTTCAATGATAGCCACACCATTCTTGATTAATAATCTTGATAAAATAGTATCTCTATTTATTAAAGGAACGATTGAAGAATCTCCAATTGATAAGTCCAGTGTCATCGGCGGACACATCATTCTCTGTGGTTATGGTATTTTTGGACAGGTTGTATCCGATAGGCTCACTACTGAAGGCATTAATCACATCATTATAACCAATGACACAGATGACTATGTTAAAGCTAAGGAAGCCAAACGAAGCGTTGTATACGGTGATCCATCTGATCGTGTCTTGCTTGATAGGTTGAAGGTTAAGCAAGCAATGAGCACCATTGTAGCTCTTGAATCCATTGAAGAAGTACAAAAGGTCAGTGCTGCTATTTCACTTATTGATCCTGAGTTAAAAGTAATAGCCAAGGTTGCCTCAGAAAAAGATAAAAAGGAACTCGACCAATTTAATCATGAATTGTTATTGGATGGTAATAGTCATACAGCGTCTCTTTTAGTTGAGCAAATCGTTAAGTCCAGAATGTTGGCTAAAGAGACTTCTAGCTTAAAATATCTGCAGGATTACTCATTGGATGATCCAATATCAGCCATTAACTGCGTTGAGAAGGAACAATCTCGTTTATTAGATATCATGTCTAAATCGTTTAATGCATTTAGAGAAGACAAGGATATTATGCACATAAAAGCCTTTCATGATTCTTTTAAAGTGCTCAGTGAAATTATCACTAATGCAATAACCAATATTATGAGCGATGCAAAGTTATCAACTGATTTGTATGAGCGCATCAATATATTGTTAGATAACCAACAGCTTTTAATTACAATGAATGCTTCTCTGGAAGATTTAGGTAAAGAATTAAAACGATTAGAGTTAAATTCTAAGACTGAAAACCTCTCACATATGGCAGTAGAAGGTTTAGATACCATTTTATTAACGTTGATTGACATAGCAACAGATTTCGATGATATGGACATGGAGATGTTAAAAAATATGACTCAAGGTGAAGGCCAAGGTCTGGCTAGTATTCGACAAAATTATCTTGATGATAAACACGAGTTGGATTCTGGATCTAAGGCATTACTACTTTCCTCGACCAATCATATTGAAAGTTTAAGAAAGATATTTGGCTCAATTGGTCAAAATTACAAAAAACTTTCCGAAGTGTCATAACCGAAGATTGGAAATTGTCCATCTTGATACATAGGTAATATTTTATTTCAAATTCACAGAATCAGTGGGCAGACACAAAGCGGAAGATCTGAAACGAAAAAATACGACCACTCCCCGACTCCAACAGGCCACCCCCCGATTACTAGATGCCCCTTGAGGGTATGAATCGGGAGCTCACCCAAAATAAGCCGAAGAAACGTAAGTACTTCTAATTGCCAACGTATTGTTTATATATAATACCTGTTAAAAGCCCCATAAAAAGGGGTAAATGACACATTTCATTGGTTTGGTCACAAAAAATCACGACAAGTCACTGTTTTGTCACTACAGCACATCGAAAAAAACTTAACATGCTCGCTAGTAATCGATAAGCAGTCAAACTGTTAAGAAATAAGCAAACATAAGTAAATGGAGTATCCAAAGAAATGAAAATAATGAATGTAGTTCTAAAGTTAGTAAGTGCGATCACTTTAATAGTCATATCCACTATTACGCAAGCCCAAGAATCTAAGATACCAACAAGTACTGACTTTAATCTTGGTGAGCAATGGGAGTGGGCACGTATAAATAATCAAACAAAAAAGCCAGAATATAATTTTTTCCGAAAGGTTGTCAGTAAAGACGGCGAAAAACTATTCTTTGAGCGTAAAAAATACAATCAATTAACTCGGACATTTTTAGGTGGAAGCCCCAAAAATCCTTCGCGTGTTTGGCCGCTCAAAGTAGGCAATAAATGGGACTATAAAAATCAATTTGTTTCGGTTGTTGGCGTGTCAGTCGAAACGAGTCAAAGTGTAGAAGTTCTTTCATTTGAAGAAGTTACTGTTGCTGCTGGAAAGTTTATGGCATATAAGATTGCATACATAGGTTCTTATATTAACAGAAAAGAGGATAACAGTATGGAGGAGGGGGTCTATAATGAAACCTATTGGTATGCACCATCAGTAAAAGCTGATGTAAAATACATTAGTGAAGATGGCAAAGATTACTTATATCGACGTGAACTGATCCAATATTCTAAGAATAAATCATAATAACCCGACTACTTTCAAGCAAAAAAACCATCAAGGGGGGAGGTTTTCTGGCTCTACATAGCTTGAAGATTTGCAAGAAAAAATAGAGGCACTCCCCGACTCCAACAGGGCACCCCCCGATTACTAGGTGCCCCTTGAGGGTATGAGTCGGGAGGTGTTATTAGGACTACGTCAGTAAGGGAAAGAAAATTAAGTAAGCATCGATTTTAGACTCCCATAGTAATACCACTTCAAGCAACATCTCTATCTAACCGGCTTTAATGGTCATGCTGTTACGGTATTAATAACGCCTACTGACAACACTATTATTAACTCTGCGCAAAGATAGTTTCTAGAGTTATCTTAGTAGTAACTTATCGAATATCCGGCCCCCGTTAAAACGTCATCGGATATGTTTCATTTAATTCTATTACCGCTTGGCTAGCAGTTTGATTTAACTGTTCTCCATCATGATGTTGGTATTGAATGATTTGCTTTTTCATTGACAATGCCCAAAAGTTTTTAATGTGTTTGACTGTATTGGCAATGGCTACCTCTTCTTCACCTTGGTGAAGGTTATTATCCGCAATTTGATTAGCCATATGAATTAAATGTTCTAATTCTGCGCTTTGGTCGACGAGATCATGACTTGGCAGTTTATTTTTAATATCATTTTCCATGTAAGTTATCTACCCTGTTCTAATAATGATACTTGTTGTTTATCAAAGCTCTTGAAGCTTTCTTGCCACTTCGATGGTTGCGACACTTTCTCAACTTGAACGGCGGTTACCTTATATTCAGGACAGTTAGTTGCCCAATCTGAATTATCGGTAGTGACCACATTGGCACCACTAATCGGATGATGAAAAGTTGTGTAAACAACACCTGGCTGCATTCTTTCCTTAATATCAGCACGTAATACCGTATGACCTGCTCGACTTGAAATACCTAACCAATCTCCTTGACTGATACCGCGTAATTCAGCATCACTAGGATGAATTTCTAAACAGTCTTCATCATGCCAGGTTTGGTTTTCGGTACGTCTTGTTTGCGCGCCAACATTATATTGCGATAATATTCTTCCCGTTGTTAATAACAATGGAAAACGCCGAGTCGATTTTTCTTCCGAGGCTAAATAAGGAGTAACAGCAAAATTGCCTTTACCAATCGGAAAATCTTCTACGTGCATTGTCGGTGTGCCATCAGGATACTGTTCATTACAAGGCCATTGAATACTGCCAAGCTCATCTAGACGCTCATAACTGACTCCAGCGAATGTTGGAACTAAACTGGCAATTTCGTCCATGATTTCTGATGGATGGTTATAATCCATCGGATAACCTAAGGCATTTGATAAAGCCATAGTCACTTCCCAATCTGCCAACTCACCCAGTGGTGACATTACTTTACGTACACGGTTGATGCGTCGTTCAGCATTAGTAAAAGTGCCATCTTTTTCTAAAAAGGTTGAACCGGGTAATAGAACGTGAGCATATTTAGCGGTTTCATTTAAAAAGATATCCTGCACAATTAAACAATCTAACGCACTTAATGCTTTTTCAACATGATGAGTATTAGGATCAGATTGTGCAATGTCTTCACCTTGTACATATAAACCTTTAAAAGTACCCGATACAGCCGCATCGAACATATTAGGTATACGCAAGCCGGGTTCATTATCAATTTCAACGCCCCATGTTTGTTCAAATTTACCCCGTAGCTCATCATTTGCTACGTGTTGATAACCAGGTAACTCGTGGGGAAATGAGCCCATGTCACAAGCGCCTTGCACATTATTTTGACCGCGTAACGGATTAACGCCTACGCCTTCACGACCAATGTTACCTGTTGCCATCGCCAAGTTTGCAATGCCCATGACCATGGTTGAACCTTGGCTATGTTCTGTTACGCCTAAGCCATAATAAATAGCACCATTAGCCACGCCCGCATAAAGTCGAGCCGCTTCACGTATTGTTTCAGCAGATACGCCTGTGATGCTCGCCATTGAATCAGCTGAGTTTTCTGGTAATTGGATAAATTCTAACCATTTCTCTAATGCTTTTTCATCACAGCGTTCATTGATAAAAGTCTGATCTTGTAGATTTTCAGTGATGATCGTATGGGCAATAGCATTAATTAATGCAACATTGGTTCCTGGTAATAGTGGTAAATGAATCGCATCTTTTAAATGCGGTGTTTTAAGTAAATCTATTTGACGAGGATCAGCAACAATAAGTTTAGCACCCTCTCGCAAACGACGGCGCATCTGAGAGGCAAAAACAGGGTGAGCATCGGTTGGGTTAGCACCAATTAATAAAATACAATCGGCATGTTTTACTGAATCAAAAGTTTGTGTACCTGCCGATTCTCCCATGGTAGTTTTAAGACCGTAACCCGTAGGGCTATGACAAACTCGCGCACAGGTATCGGTGTTGTTATTACCAAAGGCTGTACGGATCATTTTTTGTACTAAATAGGTTTCTTCATTGGTACAGCGAGAGGACGTAATACCTCCAATACTTTGCTGACCATGTTTTTCTTGGGTTGCTTGAAGGCGCTCTGCAGCAAAACTTATGGCATCTTCCCAACTCACTTTACGCCAAGGTTGATCAATGGAATCTCGGATCATCGGATCAACAATTCGGTCTTTATGGGTTGCATAACCAAAAGCAAAGCGACCTTTTACGCAAGAGTGCCCCTGATTTGCTTCACCGCCTTTATAAGGCACCATCCGTACTACTTTATCGCCTTTCATATCAGCTTTAAAAGAACAACCAACGCCACAATATGCGCAAGTGGTTATAACACTACGCTCAGGTTGTCCCATCTCAATCACCGTATTTTCCATTAATGTTGAGGTCGGGCAGGCTTGTACACAGGCACCGCAAGAAACACAGTCTGAGGCTAAAAAGCCGTTATCTTGGCCTGCGACAATTTTAGAGCCAAATCCACGGCCATCAACAGTTAGTGCAAAAGTACCTTGTACTTCATCACAGGCACGTACGCAACGTGAACAGACAATACATTTACTGGCGTCAAAAGTGAAATAGGGGTTTGATGTATCCTTTTCTGCGTCTAGGTGGTTTTCACCTTCAAAGCCATAACGCACTTCTCTTAAGCCCACAGCACCGGCAACATCTTGGAGCTCGCAATCACCATTCGCCGGACAGGTTAAGCAGTCTAAGGGATGATCAGAAATATATAATTCCATGACATTACGGCGTAATTTAGCTAAAGGTTCCGTTTGGGTAACTACCTGCATGCCTTGTTCAACAGGTGTAGTACAAGAAGCAGGAAAACCTCGCTTACCTTCAATTTGTACCGTACATAATCGACAAGAACCAAAAGCTTCTAAATTATCAGATGCACATAATTTGGGAATGGTGATCCCGGCTAATGCAGCCGCTCGCAATACTGAAGTACCTTCTGCAACAGTAATCTTTGTGCCATCAATGTCTAGAGTAACTTGTACTTTACTCTCCCCTGCCACACTCGATCCGGACGCACTAGATCTGGGCGCAGGCGTACCATAATCTTTATTATGGTCTATCTTTTTTGGAGTATACGTTTTTACCATCTTTATTTGCCTGCTAGAGATTGAGAGCCGCGGGTACTGTCGCTAGTATCGGTTATCTTTGTCTTTATATTACTCTTTACCTTTATGTCTTCTGGAAAATACTTAATCGCACTTTGAATCGGAATTGGTGTCATACTTCCCATCGCACAAAGCGATCCATGAACCATGGTTTCACAAAGTTCATCGAGTAATTCAAGATTATCAGCGAAATTAATGCCTGCGCTTATTTTGTCAATCACTTCAACACCACGGGTTGAACCAATACGACAAGGTGTGCATTTTCCACAAGATTCAACGACGCAAAATTCCATAGAAAAGCGTGCCTGTTCCAACATGTCTACACGATCATCAAAAACCACTATACCGCCATGACCTAATACCGCACCAATTGAGCTAAATGATTCATAATCTAACCGCGTGTCCCATTGGCTTTCTGGTAAATAAGCACCGAGTGGACCCCCCACTTGAATAGCGCGCATTGGGCGCTCAGTAAAAGTACCAGCACCAAAATCTTCAACTAATTCGCGTAAGCTTGTACCAAAAGCTAATTCAACCAACCCGCCTTGTTTAATGTTACCGGCTAATTGAAAAGGCAAAGTACCGCGAGAACGTCCCATGCCATAATCGGCATAAGCTTGGCTACCTTCAGTTAAAATAAAAGGAATAGCAGCAAAAGAAAGAACATTGTTAACCACTGTAGGACAGCCGAATAAACCTTCAATGGCAGGTAAAGGTGGTTTAAATCGTACAAGACCACGTTTACCTTCAATACTATCTAATAAAGCTGTTTCTTCGCCACAAATATAAGCTTCGGCGCCAAGTCGAATTTCAAGATCAAAACTCTTACCACTTGCTTGTCCATTAACTAGCCGATTAGTTTGCCCATTAACTTGAAGATCTTCACCTAAATAATTATTCTGATAGGCAATATCAATCGCTTGTTGAAGAATTTTATGAGCAACCGGATACTCTGAACGTAAATAGATATATCCCTTAGTTGCACCTACCGCTAAAGCCGCAATTGTCATGCCTTCGATTAGCATAAAAGGATCGGCTTCCATTACCATGCGATCTGCAAAAGTACCTGAATCGCCCTCATCCGCATTACAAACAATATATTTTTGTTCACCACTACAATCATGCACAGTTTGCCATTTAATACCGGTTGGAAAGGCGGCACCGCCACGACCTCGTAAACCTGAACTTTTAACTTCATCAATAATCGCTTGACCACTTTTGCTCAAAGCACTCGTTAGACCTTTATAGCCATCGTATTTTAGATAATCTGAAATACTGACGGGATCAATAATTCCCGCGCGCGCAAAAGTTAATCGCTGCTGTTTTTTCAAATATGGATGTTCTTCTGGATAACCGATATGCAACGGATGATCTTTATTACCTTGATAAAATTTAGCATCGAATAATGCCGTAATATCATTTTCAGTAACAGAGCCATAGCCAACTCGGCCATGCTTAGTAGCAACTTCCACCAAAGGTTCAAGCCAGAACAACCCTCTAGAGCCATTGCGAATGATATCAACATCAATCGATCGATTGGTTGCTTCTGCTTTAATAAGCAGTGCGACTCGTTCTCCGCCTTGGGCTAAGGTTGTGGTATCACAAGGTATGTATATTTTAATAGCCATTATTTAAGTTCCAGCACGTAACGTGTTAATTTATCAACTAGTTGATCAAATTTACCGGTTGATACACTACCAACGATATCGTCACCAATACGAATAGATGGACCACAAGCACAGTTGCCTAAACAATACACCGGCTCTAAAGTGAAATCGTTATCTGTTGTAGTTTGATGATAATCTATACCAAGCTTACTTTTAACATACTCTTCTAGCTCTCTTGATCCTCTAGCTTGGCAAGCTTCAGCACGACAAATCTGCAGCAAGTGTCGAGCGGGTGGAGTGGTTCGAAAATGATGATAAAAAGTGATCACACCATGAATTTCAGCTCGAGTTTGTGCAAGTGCTTCTGTGATAATATTAATTGATACATCCGGTATATAGCCTTGCGAATCCTGAATGGCATGTAAAATAGGCAGCAATGCACCTTTTTTATGCTTCAAGGAATGAAC
>Ga0307492_10000795_pt1 | contig 13218 bp, 15 predicted proteins | sample SI3LmetaG_FD_202365 | JGI IMG/M metagenome (GOLD analysis project Ga0307492, IMG submission 202365) | Sea-ice brine microbial communities from Beaufort Sea near Barrow, Alaska, United States - SI3L | ecosystem: Environmental > Aquatic > Marine > Coastal | place: USA: Alaska | collected 2017-05-06
TTGACACATCCCTGGCAGCCATCAAGGAGTCATCCAATTTGGAGGAAGAGGACTACCTCCCCAAAGCACCCCCCACCATCAGCACCTTGGACCACCACAACAATGCCCAAGTCGCCAAAGCCAACACCCGCAACCGCGACATCCTTGTTGGAATATTACCCTTTTTATTATTATGCCTGACTGAACTTTTACAATGACTCAGTGTTTCAAAGCATATCCATGACTCACATTTGAATGATTCATGACTCAGCAATCCCGCTCACACCGCGTACTCGCGCACACCATATGAATCCCAATCACCTCACTATTTACACAGTTCCGATTTCAATTGTACTCGTCTTCTCATATATGTAACACAAGATTCTACTAGTTCCTCCTCAAGGGTTCTCATATCCACCATAGGAACCACTCTCGTCACTACTCTATGAGATCTTACTTGCTTCTACAGATAGCTTCTCGTATCCATCCTATCATTACTCGTATCTATTACACGAGTTTCTACAGATGGGTTCTTGAATTCCACCACTCTCTTTAATGACAACCACTCTCTTTATTATCTCTTGCGGTATATAATCCTACAAGAGCTTACGAGAGCTACCCCGATCATATCACTTTTCCTGCCAATTTCCTCTCGTAAATCTCCCTTCCTTTCCTCTCACTTTTATTCAATAATCTAATTTGTCAGTGAGACAACTCCTTCTGTGACAAGGTAAACTCAACTGCTCTAATTTAAACTACCGATTCTTGTGTGCTACTATTGCGCCACCCCATTTGCTGTTTTGAATCATCGTTTTCTCAACATTATTGAATAAAAGTCATTCTGCATCCATGGCTGCACAGCGCTCTCCAGCAAAATGCAACGGTCCTCCTTCCGGACGATCACAACAAGGCCGTGGCCATGGACACGGTGGTGGTGCTGGCAATCGGCCACATCGACAACCACCAGCCAAGTTCAAAAGGCAACTGTTCCAACCTCTCAGGCCAAGTCTTCCATTGCAGCAACTACAAGCAGGCTGACACATTTGTCAACACTCTCAAGCGCATCTCCCAATATGTCAGCGCCGAGTATAAACATGAAGGCGGCATTTGATCGTCTCTCATCCATGAACAGAAGATCGTCATTCCTATCCCTAGAGCTCCCGTCATATCGGACCCTCTCAAGCCAACGGCAGACGAAGACGTTGCCAAGTTGATCTTCAAAGGAGAACTCAACTCCTACATCAAACAAAAGGCAATGTTGGATGACAACATCCAGAAGACCTACTCCCTTGTCATCGGACAATGTACTGACCTTCTCCAAAGTAAATTGAAGCAACAAGCCCAATGGGCTAAGATCAGCAAAGACCAAGACGCCATTGCGCTCATCGGTCTCATCAAGACAATAACCTTCAAGTTCGAGGACCAGAAATCCCTCCCTCTTGCTCTCTATTTATCAAAAGCGAACCTATATAACCTACGGCAAAGCACCACTAATAATCATGACTATCTACAGAGGTTTCAGAACCTTGTGGATGTTGCCACTGCCTACAATGGCCAACTCCATGACCAAGCAATTGTCAACATAGTAACAGAACGACTACATCCTGGTTCCACCTATGCGGCTCTTACTGCTGCCAACCAACAAGCCGTTCAGACTGCCTCATCCAAACTATATCTCGCCATCATGTTCATCTACCAGAGCAGCCGTCGTTGCTATGGCAAATTGGGTGAAGAACTCAAAAACTCCTTCACCAAAGGCAACGACGACTGTCCAAATAAACTCATCTCCGCCTACCACCTTATCAACGAGTACAAGTCTTGGCAACCCAAATCAGCCATTCCCGAATCTTCTGGTGTCGCTTTTGCTCAAAAGAAAGGAAAGGACACAGAACCCAAGAACAAAGATGACTCCTGGCAAAAGAAAGCCACATGCCATAATTGCGGCAAGATAGGACACATCCGTCCTAACTGTCCTTCTCTCAAAGAGGACAGTGGCACTGAACTCGATACCAACAAGACCAAATCCCCTACAAAGTCCAGCAAGGACAAACAAGCAGCCAAGAAGAAGAAGAAGAAGACATATTTTGCTCAACAAGCTACAGTCATATCTTCTGGCAATGAAAGCAGCAAAACTGAGAACCAGTTCCTCAGTTTCACATTTTTCGGACACTGCAACACTACGGCAAACCCTATGAAGCTCCACGACATAATCCTTCTTGACAACCAATCTACGGTTGATTTATTTTGCAACCGCAAGTTCGTCTCACATGTATGGAAGACAAAGCACTCCATGACGGTCCATGGCAATGGTGGCACCCTCACCACCAACATGAAGGCCCACGTGGACAACTATGGTGACGTATGGTATGACCCCAGCGCCATCACCAATATCCTTTCTCTCAAGAACGTTTGTAACAAATATCGTGTTACTTACAACAGCAACGCTGAAGGTGCATTCATTGTGCACAAGCCGGACAACACTGACGTTCATTTTGTCATGCACGCCAATGGATTACACTATCACAATACCGACAACCGTCAACTATCATTTGTTATGACTGTCGAGGAACAATCTGTTGGATACAGCAAGAAACAACTACAACAAGCAAAAAGAGCTCGCAACTTTCAAGCCTACGTGGGATATCCAAGTACCCATGACCTCAAGAATATCATCACCAATAACCTGATTACCGACTGTCCTGTCACTATACAGGACGTTGACCAAGCCAAGAAGATCTACGGACCAAGCGTTGCCATCCTCAAAGGAAAGACAACTCGCCATACTCCACTGGTGGTCACCTCCGATTACGTGGCCATACCTCCCCATATCCTCTCCGCCAACAAACATGTGACTCTCTCAGGCAACCTCTTCTTTGTCAACAAGATTCCGTTCTTTGCTACCATCAGTGATCACATCAAGTTCACTACTGCCGAGCACATCAACAACCAAAAACTTCAACAACTTATCCAAGCATCCAAGCACGTGCAAGCCATCTACGATGCACGTGGCTTTGAAATAAACTCCATGTTAATGGATGGCAAATTTGTTCCTTTGAAACACGAACTTGCATCCCTTGGTATAGTACTCAATACGACCGCAGCTAACCAACATGTCCCCAAGATTGAGCAGCAGATACGTGTGATCAAGGAGCGTGTACGTGCTACCAGACACACATTGCCATTCAGAGTGATCCCACTTACAATGCTCATCTCTATGATAAATACTTCCGTACTCTGGATCAACGCATTTCCGCCATCTGGCGGCGTTTCCTCCCACCTAAGTCCGCGCAACATCATGACCGGTATCCAATTTAACTACAAGAAGCATTGTCAACTCCAATTTGGCAGCTATGTACAAGCCCACCAAGAGCCGAGTCCAACAAATACTCAGGCAGCTTGCACAGTTGGAGCCATATGTCTTGGTCCAACTGGCAACATCCAGGCTTCTTACTACTTTCTGAACCTTCACACCGGCGAGAGCTACCCCGATCATATCACTTTTCCTGCCAATTTCCTCTCGTAAATCTCCCTTCCTTTCCTCTCACTTTTATTCAATAATCTAATTTGTCAGTGAGACAACTCCTTCTGTGACAAGGTAAACTCAACTGCTCTAATTTAAACTACCGATTCTTGTGTGCTACTATTGCGCCACCCCATTTGCTGTTTTGAATCATCGTTTTCTCAACATTATTGAATAAAAGTCATTCTGCATCCATGGCTGCACAGCGCTCTCCAGCAAAATGCAACGGTCCTCCTTCCGGACGATCACAACAAGGCCGTGGCCATGGACACGGTGGTGGTGCTGGCAATCGGCCACATCGACAACCACCAGCCAAGTTCAAAAGGCAACTGTTCCAACCTCTCAGGCCAAGTCTTCCATTGCAGCAACTACAAGCAGGCTGACACATTTGTCAACACTCTCAAGCGCATCTCCCAATATGTCAGCGCCGAGTATAAACATGAAGGCGGCATTTGATCGTCTCTCATCCATGAACAGAAGATCGTCATTCCTATCCCTAGAGCTCCCGTCATATCGGACCCTCTCAAGCCAACGGCAGACGAAGACGTTGCCAAGTTGATCTTCAAAGGAGAACTCAACTCCTACATCAAACAAAAGGCAATGTTGGATGACAACATCCAGAAGACCTACTCCCTTGTCATCGGACAATGTACTGACCTTCTCCAAAGTAAATTGAAGCAACAAGCCCAATGGGCTAAGATCAGCAAAGACCAAGACGCCATTGCGCTCATCGGTCTCATCAAGACAATAACCTTCAAGTTCGAGGACCAGAAATCCCTCCCTCTTGCTCTCTATTTATCAAAAGCGAACCTATATAACCTACGGCAAAGCACCACTAATAATCATGACTATCTACAGAGGTTTCAGAACCTTGTGGATGTTGCCACTGCCTACAATGGCCAACTCCATGACCAAGCAATTGTCAACATAGTAACAGAACGACTACATCCTGGTTCCACCTATGCGGCTCTTACTGCTGCCAACCAACAAGCCGTTCAGACTGCCTCATCCAAACTATATCTCGCCATCATGTTCATCTACCAGAGCAGCCGTCGTTGCTATGGCAAATTGGGTGAAGAACTCAAAAACTCCTTCACCAAAGGCAACGACGACTGTCCAAATAAACTCATCTCCGCCTACCACCTTATCAACGAGTACAAGTCTTGGCAACCCAAATCAGCCATTCCCGAATCTTCTGGTGTCGCTTTTGCTCAAAAGAAAGGAAAGGACACAGAACCCAAGAACAAAGATGACTCCTGGCAAAAGAAAGCCACATGCCATAATTGCGGCAAGATAGGACACATCCGTCCTAACTGTCCTTCTCTCAAAGAGGACAGTGGCACTGAACTCGATACCAACAAGACCAAATCCCCTACAAAGTCCAGCAAGGACAAACAAGCAGCCAAGAAGAAGAAGAAGAAGACATATTTTGCTCAACAAGCTACAGTCATATCTTCTGGCAATGAAAGCAGCAAAACTGAGAACCAGTTCCTCAGTTTCACATTTTTCGGACACTGCAACACTACGGCAAACCCTATGAAGCTCCACGACATAATCCTTCTTGACAACCAATCTACGGTTGATTTATTTTGCAACCGCAAGTTCGTCTCACATGTATGGAAGACAAAGCACTCCATGACGGTCCATGGCAATGGTGGCACCCTCACCACCAACATGAAGGCCCACGTGGACAACTATGGTGACGTATGGTATGACCCCAGCGCCATCACCAATATCCTTTCTCTCAAGAACGTTTGTAACAAATATCGTGTTACTTACAACAGCAACGCTGAAGGTGCATTCATTGTGCACAAGCCGGACAACACTGACGTTCATTTTGTCATGCACGCCAATGGATTACACTATCACAATACCGACAACCGTCAACTATCATTTGTTATGACTGTCGAGGAACAATCTGTTGGATACAGCAAGAAACAACTACAACAAGCAAAAAGAGCTCGCAACTTTCAAGCCTACGTGGGATATCCAAGTACCCATGACCTCAAGAATATCATCACCAATAACCTGATTACCGACTGTCCTGTCACTATACAGGACGTTGACCAAGCCAAGAAGATCTACGGACCAAGCGTTGCCATCCTCAAAGGAAAGACAACTCGCCATACTCCACTGGTGGTCACCTCCGATTACGTGGCCATACCTCCCCATATCCTCTCCGCCAACAAACATGTGACTCTCTCAGGCAACCTCTTCTTTGTCAACAAGATTCCGTTCTTTGCTACCATCAGTGATCACATCAAGTTCACTACTGCCGAGCACATCAACAACCAAAAACTTCAACAACTTATCCAAGCATCCAAGCACGTGCAAGCCATCTACGATGCACGTGGCTTTGAAATAAACTCCATGTTAATGGATGGCAAATTTGTTCCTTTGAAACACGAACTTGCATCCCTTGGTATAGTACTCAATACGACCGCAGCTAACCAACATGTCCCCAAGATTGAGCAGCAGATACGTGTGATCAAGGAGCGTGTACGTGCTACCAGACACACATTGCCATTCAGAGTGATCCCACTTACAATGCTCATCTCTATGATAAATACTTCCGTACTCTGGATCAACGCATTTCCGCCATCTGGCGGCGTTTCCTCCCACCTAAGTCCGCGCAACATCATGACCGGTATCCAATTTAACTACAAGAAGCATTGTCAACTCCAATTTGGCAGCTATGTACAAGCCCACCAAGAGCCGAGTCCAACAAATACTCAGGCAGCTTGCACAGTTGGAGCCATATGTCTTGGTCCAACTGGCAACATCCAGGCTTCTTACTACTTTCTGAACCTTCACACCGGCGAGCGCATCACCCAAAGGCGTTGGACCTTACTTCCAATGCCTCAAGAAGTTATTGAACATGTCAACCAGCTAGGTTCAGCTGAATCACAGCCCCAGCTACTTACGTTCTATGATCGCAGAGGTCAACTCATTGGTGACTCTGTGACCCCAGGAGTGCAAGACATTCCTGATCTACTCCATCCAGAACCCGATGGACTCGAAGACCTCAATACTCCAGCCGTCAACTATGAATTTGGCAAGGATGAGGAAACTGACATCAATCAACCCCTCATTGACACTCCCCAGCAGACTCCTGATCTAGCTGTGGAAACAGAGAATCCCACTCTAATCCAAGATGATCCCCATCTACCCCATGAGCCTGCGCCTGAGCAAGTCCTCATCGAAGACCCAGAACCAACTCCTTTGCGTCGTTCGGCTTGTTCTCGCCCCAAACCTTAAAGACTCATACCTACATTTGGCCGGCAATCTTATCACAGCACTGCTGCCACTACCGTCCACCTCATTCATCCCGATGAGCACATGGACCAACCCTTTGTTCTGGTTGCCCACTACATCATGGCACAGTACTCCCTGAAGATTGGCATGGAACTATTTAAAGAGCGAGGCACCGAAGCTGTAACTCAGGAGCTATCACAACTCCACTTCAGAGACACCTTCAAACCAATTAATCCCCAAGGCCTCTCCAAAGAACAACACAAGCAAGTTCTTAAGTCTCACCTCTTCCTCAAAGAGAAAAGAGACACCACAGTTAAAGGCCGCATGGTTGCCGGAGGCAACAAGCAACGGGGCCAATTTGACAAGTTGGAAGTCACCTCACCCACAGCCGCACTCGAATCTGTTCTACTCACTGCTGATCAACGCCAAAGAAGAACGCGATGCAGCCGTGATCGATATCCCAAACGCGTTCATCCAAACAAGATTGGAGCGTGACAGCAACAAAGCTATCATGCGCCTGTGCGGCAAGCTTGCTGAGCTTATGGTGAAGGTTGCACCCAAGATCTACACTAAATACGTGATCATCAATGCAAAAGGCGAGACTATGCTTTACGTCCGCCTCCTTAATGCCCTCTATGGCATAATGCGCGGTGCTCTTCTCTACTATCAGAAATTCGTCAAGAATCTACACACCGTTGGATTCGAAGTCAATCCATACGATCCTTGCGTCGCCAACAAAATTGTCCAAGGAACTCAATTGATCATCATCTGGCATGTTGACGATTTGAAAGTCAGCCATCGCAAAGCATCCGTTGTCACCAAAATGGCAAACTGCTTCAGCGTACCTATCAACGCCTCTTTCACGACGGCTCTGGTGAAATGCAAATTACCAGAGGCAAAATCCATGAGTACCTTGGCATGACACTTGACTTCACTGTTCCCGGTGAAGTGAAAATTACTATGCTCTCCTATGTGAAGGAGATTGTCAATAAGTTTAAACAACACGACACCTCAATTTCTACTGCTAACACACCTGCAGCTGAACACCTCTTCAAAGTCAACAAATCCACCACATCTCTGCCTGAGCAATGAGCTACTATCTATCACAACTTTGTTGCCAAATATTTGTTCCTTACTAAACGGGCCAGACCTGATATATCTACAGCCGTGGTGTTCCTTACTACTCATGTCAAGGGACCTGACCAAGACGACTGGAAAATACTCAAATGATTCGATACCTACATGGATCCTTAAAGCTACCTCTCATTTTACGTGCTGATTCCGTTCCCGTTCCCAAGTGGTTGGTCGACGGCTCTCACACCACACATCCTAATATGCGTGGCCACACAGGTGGTTGCATGTCCCTTGGTATAAGCATGCCAATCAACACCTCCACAAAACAGAAACTCAACACTCGCAGTTCGACCGAAACTGAGTTGGTTGCTGCTGACAACTTCATGCCAATTATCCTTTGGACTAATTACTTTTTGGAAGCCCAAGGCTATGGACATCAAGACACTATCCTCTATCAGGACAACCAAAGCGCAATCCTCCTTGAAAAGAATGGTTGCAAGTCAAGCAGCAAACGAACCAAACATCTCAACTGCAGATTCCATTTTATCGCCAACCGCATCAATACCCTTCTCTCCTACACCAACTCAGCCCATGGTAAACCCCATCCACTGGCAGTGGACAATCCATCCAATCAGGAACTCACCCAGTGCTTTCACACTTCCCTCTCTTTGCAGATTCCCTTCAATTTTGACATCTCACCACATCCCAAAGAGATTTTGTCCTGGGTCATGCAGGTACTTCAAACCCTCGAATCATCTTTGATGCAAAGCAAGAAGCCGGACACCAAACAACCAATCGTGTCTGGTGCCGGTGGGAGTACTTCTGCCTCTGTAGTGGCCTCAACGATAACCCTTTCCTCCTTGACATTCCCCAACCAAAAAATAACTCCTCCTCCAATCCTTCCTACAGCTTCACCGTGGTGCCACCTGGGATCCCACGGCAGACTTACCGGCCAGCATTGTAAGCTGATGGTCAGCAGCACTGTGTGGTATGCTGCAAGCCATCTGGCTGTGTTGTTTTGGCACCATCATGAACCAAGCCCCATTCACCTCCCGCATAGCACCCTCTTGTACCCCACCATCCGCAGCCTCTTCCGGGCCTTCGACAATGTCAACCCCCCTCCCAACCATCAAAAATCAATCACCCCCCGGCTCCTGCATTGGCTGTACTCCTCCTTTGGTTCCAACATCCTACTCCTTTGAGACTGCGTCCCAGCCATTGTTGCTGACCTCCTAATTGGCGCCTGGTTCTTTGCAATGCGCTCTTGCGAATTTGCCAAGATGCCCACCCCTGGTCGCACCAAAATCATGAACCTCCAAGGGATTATTTTCTGTGATCACCACCATTGCATTATTGTACATTCTGACCCTGCTCTTCTCTCTGCCAAGTTTGTTACCCTCATCTTTGAAGACCAAAAGAACAGAGACAAGCAGGATGCCTGCTCCCAGTGCTGCATGGATCAGAAAATCCTTTGCCCAGTCAAATGCTGGGGCTCCATCATTCAGCGCCTTCACCAAATCATTCCCAACTGCTCACCTTCCACCGCCGTCAACACCATTTGGCTGGTGGCCACATCACTATTCCTCTCCAACACCTTCACCAAGAAGACCTTCCAAACCACTTGTGCCATCTTTGGTGGCAAGGCCACCTTTGGTTTTGAACCCCACAAAATTGGCAATAAGTCCATCCAATCCGGTGCCGCTATGGCACTCTTCCTAGCCAACGTCCCCACAGCCAAAATCATGATACTCGGATGCTGGACCTCTGATGCATTCCTTGTCTACATCTGCCCCCAAGTCCTGGAGTGGACCAGCAACATGAGCTGTGACATGACTTGCATCGACTCCTTCCTCAATGTTGGCGTTGGTGTCAATCGCACCCATGCTGACCCTGCCGACTCTTGCACCAAGACATCAATGGCTCCTTCGTTTTCCTTCCCCGCTTCCATATACAGCACTGAGCAAACCAAGATTCCATCTATGGTATTTAGAGATCCAAGACCTACCAAACAAGCATGACTTCTATGGCCGGGACCAATCCTGAGGATGGGTTTGGATATTACCAAGTTAAAACTTGGATTCTGCAAACTATGTTTACTACTACTGTCTTCCTACTTCCTAAGCTGCTAGCCAAGGCTGGCTGTGGGGCCAGTCGACTGTCCAGAAATGGACAGGTTTCAATGCTGGCATCATTCTTGGGTTCAATGTCAGACAGGCAATGAAAGGCGATTGTGAACCCTTCAAGGAACCCGGATGTACATCACTTCAATGTTTGTGTTCCTCTAACTAAGATCTCTTGTGTAAGTACAAGAAAGCAATCACCAGAGGGCACTCTTTCCTTCCAACGGCAATGAAAGAGAACCAAAAACATTGTTTATAGTTTCAATTAACTTTAAAGAACCCACCAGACCACCCTTGGGACCTATCCCGAGGACGGGTTTGGATATTACCAAGTTGAAACTCCACATGGTGCAGCACTAGGGCTCTGCCATTCATGTTGCACCATGATAGCACCCAAAATACTGGCATTTTGACGCAACTTCCAACAGAGCCCCATTAACATCTTAGATCTTTGTACGGTCCGCGTTTACAGTTCTCCCAAATATTGGTAAGCCAGTGTGTTGTTGGATCAGTAAGCCCTTCACAGCATGTATCAGTGTAAGCAAATTGCACCGCCTTGACATGCTCTTCACCGATCATTTCACATCGCTTTGGAAGTAGTTCAACCGCTGGTAGACCTCTACTTTCACCTCCGATTTGACAAATGCCCAAGTCATCACATGGCCGTACTGGCCAAAGACTATGGCTAACACATTATTCTCCTCCTTGCTGTTCTTATCATGCATTGTCTTCTTCATAAAGTTAAATGTTCCATCTCATTTCACCGCCACTCCTGGAGTCCAAGAATATTGGTCCCGCTGCAAGTACGGGAAGATTAGGTCAAAGCAGCGATCGAAAATAATTTGTAGCTTATCATGGCTTGGGGACCGAAAAGTCTTGTCAAAATTGGTTCTCTTAAAATCAGGCCATTCTAGTTCAGGATCTTCATTCTCGATGCATTCAACATACGCTGCAATAGCCCGAGTCCTCGTTCACTCAAAGGAGTCATGGAGGTCATTTGCTAAACTTAAAAAGACAGTTTTGTCCTTGAGAACTTCCATGCAAAGCTCTTCAGAAACGAGGATTTCCCCATCCTTACCATCAGCTGCGTCAGTGTAGAGGTACGCCAGGTACCGTTTTTTGAGCTCATCAGGATACTGAGCCCAGCATTGGGGCTCGTATAAGGCAAATGTGTGTGACTTTGCTTTATCAGAATCATCCCCTACTGCTTTCTTTGGGTCTCCAGAGCAAGCCGGATTTACACAAGTCCCTAGTGCCGAGATGATAGGGATACATTCCTTATATCCAGCAATTGTGCGGTGGCTTCCTTGCTTGTATCCAGTTCTACCCTCATACTTGACAGATTCATTTGTCTTACACCATGGGCACTGTGTTTTGACTCCAACTTGTTTGTTGCCCGTGTCATCTTTGTACTCAAAGCAAAAATTGTTGTGTTTGAGAAGAATGTCACGGTCTAGGACTTCCGGAAAGAGCATTAGAATTTTGGTTCCAGCTGGAACTTCAAACTCGCTTGCTGCCTTCTTCATGGTAATTGGGCTCCATTTCTTTGTGGCTTGGCCAAATAATGTGAGCTGAGCACCAGATTCCTTGTGGTCGGCAGCCCTAATTTTGGGGTCTGTGACATAATGGATGCGGCCTTGAGGGAAGTTGGTCCGCAGGTGCTGCTTCAGTTGTCGTACAACAAGAAATTTTCGACTTTTCAAGGACTCACGCCCAGTGCTCCCAGGTTTGGTGTTGAGGTACACTCGCCCATTCTTGTCAACACCAGGGAACCACTTGCTTCGGTACATCCGTCTGATGTACCGGTCAAGTCCAGGCAACTCGCCGGTGTCATCTGGGGGCTCTGACATTGTCACGTCTTGTGATTCTTTCGGTACCCTTTGGTTAGTAGGATTCTTCGGAATTTTGCATAGTAGTGCGCAAAATCTGCGAGCTCTGCTTATAAAAGAGATCGCTAATAAAGTGTACCACATGAAAGTGGCAGCAGTCCGTACCCAATGTACTGTGTACGTACCGGTACCGCACTGTACTTGTAGTAAATTAAACTTCGCTACGCTGCAAGTAGTATCTTTTATACGCTGCAAAATCATTTAATAGCAGGTAGAGTGTACCGGATGCTGCGCTGCAGTACATACGAAATGCATAAAATGTAGCGGTAGGAAGGGTACATACGCTGCTGCTGTACACATATTCCATTGGAGAAGCATCCAACGTACGCTGCTGCGGCGTACACCCCAAGTACTCATTTTCAACTTCGCCCCTCCGTTTCTACGTGTCCGCTGGCTACGTGTCCGCTGGACGATTGCAGGATTGACTAGAATAAATATAAATTAAATCTAAATTAGTCCAAAATTGATAAATTAAATCTAAATTAGTCCAAAATATGTTTGACCATCATGGGAACCAGCCGAACCTTAATCGGGGCCGAACCTTGATCGGCCATCGACCCTCTACTCTAGGAGTAGTAAGTACAACTAGGAGTAGGACCTAAGTAGCTACTAGCTACTATACTAACTAGAGGGCTGGAACACGTCTTGGTAGGCGCCTAATACGCAGTAGGTATGTACCGGTAGGTCCTACGAAGCAGAATGGTACCGGGGGTAGAGTCAGACGTACCAGGGTACCAGGTACCGGTGGTACCGTTTCCGTAGACAATCACAACGGAATGCTCGTCTGTCTGCCTCCTCCTTGCCCTCGCGAACAATTCGCGCACTGCAAGATCCGGTAAAAATACTTATTTAAGGGTGCGCGCCGGCTAGCCAGATCCTCAGACGCCCCTGAAATTCAACTTTCAAAATCTCCAACGGTCGTGCACCCGCCAAACAACAATTACATTTCAGAAGACAATGTTTCAGAAGAAAAGTTTTTCAGAAGAAAGTTTTTCAGAAGAAAGTTTTTCAGAAGAAATCAAAGATTTTCAGAAGAAAGACTTTCAGAAGAAAGATTGTCAGAAGAATTCTTCTGAAAATCTTTCTTGTTCTTCTGAAAATCTTTCTTCTGAAAGTCTTTCTAAAACATTCGCTTTTCTTCTAAATGATTAGAAATTCTTCTGAAACATTCAATAGGTCTAATTAGTCTACTACCGTAGATAATTCCGTTTTCAAACCCTGCATGTCACCGCTTTAGCTGGAATGCAACTATCTTCCACACAATTGACTGGAACCTATTCAGATCCACATTCCTCTCTTCTTCCTTCCCACTCCGACTGTTTATAATCAAATGGGTCAATCACCTGCACCCTTTGGGATATCGACAACATCGAATCAACGC
>Ga0307492_10000796_pt1 | contig 13216 bp, 11 predicted proteins | sample SI3LmetaG_FD_202365 | JGI IMG/M metagenome (GOLD analysis project Ga0307492, IMG submission 202365) | Sea-ice brine microbial communities from Beaufort Sea near Barrow, Alaska, United States - SI3L | ecosystem: Environmental > Aquatic > Marine > Coastal | place: USA: Alaska | collected 2017-05-06
ATTTATAACATGTCAAAACACCACTAACAATTGCGGCACAACACCCGGTTTGAGGTCAGTTTTGTGCACTATAAGTAGTGTGTGTTTAGTTTACTGCAAACTAGAGCCTGCAGTTGTGTGCGGATAAATAACTTGTTTAGATTAGTGGTTTTTTGTCAGTTATAGGGATAATAGCGTGATTTTTCGTACCACGTCAGTAACAAGGAAAAAATAATGGATGAAAGTAATAGCTCACCGTTTAAGGATTTTTTTGAGCCTTCATACGGCGAACTGAAAAACACGGATAGTGGATTTATATATGGAGTTGATGGTAGACAAGACTTCGGTGGTTTAACGAACGGGATTAGAATTTGTGGTTCATTCTGTTTTGCATGTCCACAAAATCTATCGGCAATTAGACTCAGTAAAGCGGTTATTATAACGCGTCGTAAAATAAGATTTGGTGAGCTAACATACCCTCTAAATGAGGCAAAGTTTAGAATGCTGTGTGCTTTCAAAAGATATGAGAATACGACATTGAGCCGTGAATTTTTACTAGAGTACACATGGGGCGCACAAGGCAAGACTGCAAATAATGTAAATGTTATGGTCTCAGCTTTACGCTCCTTGTTAGCCAATACTGGGGTAGAGATATTAACAATTAGAAACAGTGGATATCTTATGACGTATGAATCTCCAAAGACGTTTTGATTAATATACCCGTTTAGTTGATTGGCATATCGGTAACACTTATTTTCTTTTCCCAACATTGCAGAGTCTATTGTTATAGAGTAAGTTTAAATAACCTAGGATAGCTAAATTTTATTTATAAATTTAAGTGACGTTCTAGATTTAATTATAGAAAATAAAAATGAACGGGCCATTTTTCACTGTCCGAACACACAAAGTACTTTTAGTCCAAAAAGTTGCGGAGTCGGTGTTTAAGTTGCGTAAACTAGCTAAGAAAATTGGACGAAACCATCAATTAGTATACGAATGCTGGCCGTTCAACTATATTTTTTTGAAGGTCATTGGTTTGTTAATTGATGAACCAGATAAAATCACAGTGAAACAAGTAGAAGGTTTAAATGCAGGAATGTGAATTCATGTTTTTAGATTTTCCGATGCGACCTTAGCAAAATCAGCAATTCTCTATGATCTGACCGTTAATTTGCAAGATAGTGGCAGCGTTCCACGAGAAATACCAGTTTATGGATTGTTCTATGAACTTTCTAAAAATAAACATTAAAAGCGTTTAAGCTTTAATCTCTTTTTAACCCCTATTTCACACATCAATCAAACAATAGACAACGAACCCAAAGCTGTAAAAATCTCGATGGACACTGCATTAATGGGGATAGGTAAGCGCAATTTAACATTGAATAACGCAGCAATTGATGTCGCTAAGCGCATTGGTGTAATAGACGTTAACGTGGATGGTAACAAATGTGAACCATTGAATATTTTGAAACGTCTAACCTGTGAGTACCTAAAACAGAAATTTGCTATCTGAGTAAAATCAATAAATTGGTGACCTTAAAAAGCTGTTCTTTTAAAAGTCGGGGGTTATTACTATGAGTGTTATCTTCATTTTACTCTCAAGTATTATAGGAAGGAGATTTTTTGATACAGTGGAGATTATTCTGACCAATACCAACTGGTCACGTTATAACGATACTTATTTGTATTTTCAGCGGTTACTTCTTTTACCCAGTGCTCAGAGCCCGGTGAGGAAGGATCAAACAAAACACAGCGGTTGTACAAAGGCGCAATATCTATTGGTTCATCATCCTTGCCCATAAAAACAAGTTCACCACCGGCATTGTTGTTCCATTCTCGATTTAAATACAACAGCATACACACCACTCTTCCAGGAGAATCATCAGCATGTTGATTAACAAAGTCACTGGCGCTTAAGCGAAAGTAATTGGTATTAACTTCTGGCTTAGCCACATTAATATCGGTTAATGGCACATTAAAAATACGTGATAACAAGGTCATAAATTCATCCCCACGCAAAAATGACAAAAATTCCTGAGCTATATTTAAGTTTGTAGCACTTGCACTAAGAGCTTCACGTTGCCAAACATCTCGCTTTACAAAACGTTCATCATTGCTGGTGTTTTGCCACTGGCCGCTATCGACGTATAAAGCAGAATAAGTGTGTTTTTGAGTTTGCCAGCAATACGCTTGGTGCAACACTCCCAAAACCTCATCAAGGGTGGCTATATCAAATAAATTGTCAATAACGATATGATTGGGAATAGAGTTCAATAAATACTCTCGATATGCGCCTATCGCAGAATCGATTACTTGCTCTTCATTCAGCCACATTTAAACGACTCACTTGTAGTGTTAGATAAATTATTGGAACGTGATAATACAGGCTTGAACAATAATTCCTATAATTTGATCTTTAAAATTAACCGGACAGCTCTGATAATGTTCCGCCAAAATAAAAGCCCAATCCACGACATTATTAATTTTTAATTCGAATGTCCTATTCATCAGTTTGCTAGCATTTAGACGAACTTAATCATAATTCACACTGAACAAAGTAAATGCAGACACTTAGTTTAAAATTGATAAAATAGTCGTCTTATTTATTACTTGCTAGAATAACCTACTATCGGGTTTATTAGGTTTAGCCATAAGAACAAAATGCTTTATATAACCTTATTCTTTACCGCATTTATATCCGCTACATTGCTACCTAGTTCGTCAGAAGTAGTAATGAGCGGAATAATCATCCAAGGTAAAGCTAACCTATGGCTTATTTGGTGGGCCGCCACATTCGGCAATGTGTTGGGGAGCTGCGTTAATTATTGAAGTCTTTTGCCTGCGGAAAATTCGCAAAACGGAAATAACTGCACCGATAACCTCTAAGGATAGTCCAAATTTGTAATCTACCAGAGGTTTAAAGACGGGGCAGATACGCCATAAATGCGGGACAGATTTATTAACTTAGGCGTTTCAAATTATAAGACACCAATTAAATAAAAGGCAGTCAACTTTGACAAAACCAATAGTCGGTTTACCAAATTTTCTCTGGTGTGTGCCTCGATCAATCAGCACCGCTTTCGAGAAAATGATGGAAAATACAGGTCAATTTAATGTGATTGGCGAGCCATTTATTGATATTTATAGGCAAGGGATAATTTCACCTAATGATTTTGAATCAGCAAAAGCACAATTCAATACTTTATCGGATGCGTGGCGACTTCCATGAAAACGAAACAGGATTTGAAGGTCAGCAGGTGTTATTTGATAAGATACATCAAGTATCGGGTATAAAGCCTTTCATCATAAATGCTGATCAACTGATACAAACACCAGCTCAAGTAGTGAAACAGTACTTTGCATACATTGACCATCGTATGCAAAGTCATGCCTTACCATAGGAGTCGGGTTTAAGAGATGACTGGAAAGGAAGAGAATCGTGGCATGTTGACGCCATCAACAGTCGAGGGTTTACTGATGATAAAAGGTCGATAAATAGAGAGAAAATGCCTATCCGTGTGGCGGCCTTGATTAAGCAACACATGAGTTATTATGAGTATATGTGCGAACAATTATTGCGACAAAAACAGCATCTTAAATGAACATATATTTGTAGTCGTAAAACTAAATTTCGCCCCTCGCTGATCGATACCTCAACCCTATCGGCTTTATCGAAGCGTTGTCTGCTCACTACAAAAGCTTACCCGAATATGCTGAACGAAAGTGTGATGTCGAAAACTTCCTGCAACTCAAAGGGCGATATAGTTTGCCCTTAGGTTAGAAGCATCACACCAGTTAATTAAACTTCGGTATACTTGAACCGCTCAATATCTGAGCCTGCGCGAGATCCGTATCGCCTTTTAACACTTTCAAGATTGTGTCTTGAACAAGAGTTCGCATTCCATCTTGCATTGCTTGTTTTTTGATTTCTGAAATCGCACTTTTAGTAAAAATTAGGCTACGTAGTTCAGGTGTCATTACCAATAATTCATGAACACCTGTGCGTCCCTTATAACCTGTGTCATCACACTTTTCGCATCCAGTTCCTTTGTGCAATTTAAAATCATCTGCTAGGTTTAACTCGCTGAAAAATTCTTCACCATATTGGCGATTTATAAAGTCTAATTCGATTTCAGAGGGTGAATAAGCCTCTTTGCAACTTGGGCACAATGTGCGAATTAAACGTTGTGCAACAATACCAACACAAGCATCAGAAAAGTTTATCGGATCCATACCCATATCAATTAATCGGGTAATGGTTTCTGATGCTGAGTTTGTATGCAGAGTAGATAGCACAAAATGTCCCGTCAGCGACGCTTCAATACCAGCACTGGCTGTTTCTCTGTCACGCATTTCACCTATAAGAATGATGTCTGGGTCGGCTCTCAAAAATGCACGCAGCGCTTTTTCAAAAGTAAATCCAACCTTCCTGTTTACTTGCACTTGTTGTAATCGGTATTGGGTGATTTCTACGGGGTCTTCGGCGGTCCATATTTTTTTATCCGGCGTGTTTAAAAAACCTAAAATAGCATGTAATGTTGTTGTTTTCCCACTGCCCGTAGGCCCTACAACCAATAGCATGCCATGTGGCATAGTAACCAATGACTTCACCATTTGTAAATTTCTTGGTGATAAATTTATATTATCAAGGGGCATTGCTTTTCCGTTGGGCAGAATACGCATAACGATCCCTTCGCCCACAACCGTAGGAATAGTCGCTACGCGCACCTCTACAGTCTCCTCCCCAATATTAAACATTAACTTACCGTCTTGTGGTATGCGTTTTTCAGAAATATCGAGCCCTGACATTATCTTAATTCGAGCAACTACCGCCTTATGGTGAGATTCAGGTAGTTGATTAATATCTTTTACGATCCCATCTACCCTCATTCTGACAAGCGTTTTATGCTGAAATTCAGGATCAATATGAATATCAGAGGCGCCCATGGTTTTAGCTTCGAACAAAATATTTGACACCAGACGCACAATGGCTGGCTCATCTTCAAGTGAGGCATCTTGATCCGGCTTATATTCTTTCGTAGCAGTGTCTATTTCACCTATTATTTGATTGAATTTATGGCTCTTTGAATACGTATTTTTTTCATCTAAATAGCCAAGTATTTGTTTAGGCATGCCAAATGCCAACTGATAATTCTCTGTGCCTAAGCCGCTTTCAATTTCCATTAGCAGCGCAATATTGGTCGGGTCAAACATAAGCACAATTAAACGTTTAAGCTCATCAGTAAGTACAACCACTTGATTAAGTTTAAAGTAGGTAACATTGCGTTGCACGCTGCTTTGAGACAATTTGTATTTGTTTGGTAAGTAATTAATAAAAGGTACTTGGTAATGGATAGATAAGGCCTCACCAATTTGTTGTTCAGATACCTTGTGCTTGCTCTGTAACAAGTTACTCATTTGTTCAACGCTCGTATTACTGGGAAAACTACTAATTACCTTGGCGTCAACGATGTCCGTGTGGATCAAGTACTCAAATGGATGAGCTGTTCCGCCTAACTCATATCTAAATGCCCTACCCAAAATATCAGCAGCTTGCTGAGCTAGTGTTAGATCGCTATTGTCAAAACCATTTTCACCAGTATTTAATATTTCTAGCACGCCTAACAAAGTACCGTTGCATTTGATTGGAACGCTTAAAATGTTATTTGTCCTAAATTGACCTAAACGATCGTACTTTTGTTCAAATTTTAATTTAAAATGAATCTGCTTGACTGCTATTTCATCATACGGATTGTTAACAATAACTCCTTGCTGTGCCATGGAGACATATCCGGCAATAGATTGAGGAGTTATAGCCACTTTAATTTCGCGTAATTCAGAGCCAGATTTATATCGTGAAACCAAATCTCGTTGATAAGAACGTCGTTGAAATATCGCTATACGTTGGGCATCAAATGCACATAGCAACAACGACTCAATAGGTTCGAACGCTTTATTGAGTGTCGAAAATCGATTTATGGTCGTCTCTAAGGATTGCGACAACGTATCTCGAACTGACGTATTGAACATAGAAGACTTCCTTTCCTTTGTCATGGATATTTTTATCGTGCTTGTGCTGGTTTAAAATCGTGGAGAGTTGCACTGGTTTTTATCGACTCAATACTTTTCTCTTCGATGTTAACTCCATTTCGCAAAAAAACATGAGCATTATTATAGCCAAGTTGCCGTGCAGTCTTTAGCGCACATTGAGCTTGTTCGGTTATGTCGATTACGTCTATAATATCGCCGGCCTTAAACTCAGTAATACCGGCACTAATTGAAACCTGCTGCAAATTCTCTGCTAACGTACAATGATGTTCAAGATTAGCGTTGCTCACTAAATTTATCATTTTTGCTATGAACTTAATGGCATCACTTGTTTGTACATTGGGTGCTATTAATGCAAACTGAGCACCTTCGAATCGGGTGATAAATTCACCGCCACGAGACGCCGCTTTGTCCAATATTTCAGCTATTGAAGCGATACATTGATCGCCTTGCGCTACCCCGAAGTGTTCTACATATTCAGGGAAACAATCAATTTCAATAATAACGATGCTCAGATTAGTTTGTGCTCGTTTGGCCCGTCTGATTTCTTCACTAATCATGAAATCAAAAAAACGACGATTAAACAGTCCTGTTAATGTGTCTTCAAAGGTCGTCTCACAAAGTGAGTTTTTGTATTTTTGTAAGAGCTTAACTTCGCCTTCATATTTTTCAGTCATTTCAACACCTGACAAGATAGCGCGATTAATTGACAAGTTAATCAGGATTAAGACGATTACGAATATGGCAAGGCTTGTCCCAAGCATCACCATATTTGAGTTATCTAGGCTAAGTAAGGTCGCAATAAAAGGAATCGAAAGACTGAGTAACGATGTCATAAATATTTTTTTAGAACGCACTAAAGAGGCGGTAAGACATGAGATATGCAAAGCCAACAGAAAAGCTAAAGTTGCTGCTAAAGCCGCACCCCCGACAATGAGTCCATAACAATACCCTACAGACAAAGTACCACTTATGACGACAGCAAAATACGCATAGGTAGTTTCCCACTTTTTAACATTTGGTGCGTGTACCGAATTTTTCCTTTTGAATATCAAGAGTCCCAGTAAGCTGCATAATAAGACAGTAGTGACACCCGCACTCCAAATGTAAACATAAAAATCGTCTATTAGCCCCCAAGTCGAGTATACTAAAAGGCAAGCGGCCAGGGAGTGAATGCCAACAGAGGCAATTGAAAACGTTATTACGTTAATTCCATCACTTCGATTCACTTTCTCATATCCTTTGTCTACTGTTTTCATTGAGGTTTCTCATATTATTTTATCAGACTGATTTAAAAAAAAGTTAGCAAAAAGGTCCATTTTTCTCAGCAACAGCAATTTGCCCCGCATAATTACCACTTTTATCGTCTAATATTTGTTGACGTAATCCAGTACTCTCCCAAGCATAAAGTAAAAAATATGTATTGATGTCTTTTGATATATACACAATTATTGAAAGCGATAACTATGATATTGCGATGACCACTTTAACAGCATATCAAAGTCTACTAGCCTCGCGATATGAGCATAGATGCAATGCTTGATTGACGAAGTGAGGGTGTGAGGGTGTAATGGTGTCAGATTCAATCCTATTTTCGATTAAAGAATAGATCAATGAGACGCAGCCTGTTGCTATGAACTTATTACATACAGAAAGACATGGTTGGGGTTTGCAGGCTTGAATACCTCACACAAAAGTACATTATTTACTTCCTTTTCAAAGTAATAATTTCAGCGTACAATTGTAAGCTGAAATTTAATTAATACTCAAATAAGTTGTTACCGTGAAGCAAACTGCAACTCCTCAAATACATCAATATAGTCAGCTAGAAGAACGCTTAAATGCGCTTACTCATTTTCTTGGGTTCGCATTCGCAGTAATTGGTTTGGGTGCGCTATCGCTTAAAAGTAACGGCTTCATCGAAGTTATATCATCCATCGTTTTTGGTAGTTCAATGGTGCTTCTGTTTGGCGCCTCTACTTTATATCACTCAGTAAGTAATCCTGCGTTAAAGCCCATTCTCAAACGCGCCGACCACATTGCTATTTATTTGTTGATTGCCGGTACTTATTCACCTTTTTTATTAGTCGCCATTGATGGCTGGATATCTACTGTTAGTATTATTACCATATGGGCAGTGGCGTTATTTGGGGTTGGTTTTAAAGCTGTATTTAAAGATAAATTTCCAAGACTAGCAGTAACAACTTATGCCGTCATGGGTTGGTTAGCTTTGCTGATTATTGTACCAATTTATAATGCGGTCCCTTTAACAGGCTTTATATTTTTGTTTTTAGGTGGTTTGGCATATAGCTTGGGTATTCCATTCTATATGGCAAAAAATAAGCAATATACACATGCTATATGGCACTTATTTGTGCTGTTAGGCGCAGCTTGTCACTTCTACGCAATCTATGCCTTTGTTATTGGGCAAACGATAGTCGTTTAACTTCTTATTTCGGCATACGCTTTTTGATAGTAGCAGTGGCTGGAGCGTTTGCAGGATCATCTGGCCAAAAATGTCGAGGATAGCGGCCTTTCATTTCCTTCTGTATTTGCCTATAACTTCCTTGCCAAAAGCCGATGAGATCGTCGGTTGTTTGCAAGGGTCTCTGCGCTGGTGAAAGCAATTCACATGTGATCGGTAGTTTTCCGTTTAGTAGTGTCGGATGCTGTTGCATACCATAGAGTTCCTGCATTCTGACTGACAAGAACGCCTTACCCTCTTCGTTATAATTAATTCCAGCTTTTCTCCCTGTAGGGATTACTATCCCTTCTGGTAATAATGAATCAAGTTGCTTGAGTTGTTTATAATCCATTTTTTGACTCAACAACTGATAAAAAGGCAGATTTGAAAGTGCCTGCCACGTGCTTTTTTGAGTCAAAAATGGCAGTAGCCATTGGTCAATCGTTTCTAACAATCCCACTTCTGAAAAATCAGGAAATGTATTGCTTTGTTCCTGTGTGTTTATTGTGTTATTCAGCAAACCGACTCTTTTAATTAATTGCAGTGAACGGGCATCCAAAGGTAACGCCTCTATTCCTTTCTTCTGTATTTGCTGTTTCCAAACTTCGATGAGAGAGGCAGATGATGGTTTAGGAAGTGTTTTTTTTGAAAATGAAATACGACTAAAAAATTGTGATTCAGATGCGGTAATTCGCTGCTTCTCTTCATCCCATTGCACTATTTCTTTGGTATCAAAAAATTGCGAAAAGTGCGCTTGTAGATTTTTGAATGATATCGGTTCAGCATATCGAATAAGCGCGCTATCCATTTGCTTATCCGTCAACTGCATATGCCCAATAGCTAACCAACGTTGGTTTTTTGTCGACAACGATTGCGCCCCTGACTGGCGCAATAGGTCATCATTAATACTGAGAGTTGCGCCACTACCATTAGCCAGGCTAAAACGTTCTTCTGACCGATGCTTGGCTATCCATTGAGGGAAACCAAAAGCGATAATAATAGCGAGGTCCTGTAGCGGCCATTCTATTAATTGAATGTTCTGTTTACGATGCCACTGCTTAATAAGCAACCAAATCTTGTGTTGCTTATTTTCTAGCAAAAATAGTAACCGAGGAGTCACTTCAACTGTTTGTGCCTGAGGTAATGGATCTTTACTTTCAAGTAACCCGGCCACAGCGCAGGCTAAACTCGTATGAGCGCGACTCAATTGGGCACTCTTCAATAACATAATAGCAATGTTTGCGTTGCCACCCAAGGCATGAACTTGGCGACCAAATTCGGTCATTTTATTGCTTTGTTCAATAATACCAAGACTCATTAACTTTTCTTCGCCTTGCGACAATTGGGCCGGATAAGGTTGATCAATAAGCGCTAAATCAGCCATTGGTGCCCCCCAAATAGCTGCTTCTAATACTAAATCTGAAACATCAGATTGTAGTATCTCAGGCGTAGATTGTTGCGCAAGCCGACCATGTAATTCTTTTGACCATAAACGATAACAAGTACCCGCCATCACTCGCCCTGCTCTGCCGGCTCTCTGGGTTGCCGAAGCTTGTGATATTTTTTGAGTTGTAAGTTGAGTAATGCCACGGCGTAAATCAAATACAGCCTTTTTTTCAATACCACTATCAATAACCACTTCAATTCCTTCAATGGTTAAGCTTGTTTCCGCAATGTTGGTGGCTAAAACTATTTTCCTTTTACCCTCTTTATTGGGCATTAACGCTTCTTGCTGATGTTCTTTATTAAGGTCTGAAAAAAGTGGTAAAACAATGCAATCGTCGACTTTTCGCGACAGAATTTCAGCCGCTTTCCTAATTTCATATGCGCCGGGTAAAAAAACTAAGAAGTCTTTGCCATAGCTTTCGAATGTTTGAATAATTAGTTCACATACCCTATCAACCACCGGAATTTTTGTGCTTGTAGCAACGTACTTAATATCAACAGGGTAACTTCTACCTTTAGATTCCAGTAGCTTTGCATCAGGCATTATTTTACTAATTGCTTGTGCATTTAATGTGGCTGACATAACTAATATTCGCAGATCGTCACGCAAGGCTTGCTGTACCTCAAGGCTTAACGCTAACGAGAAATCAGCATGAATACTGCGTTCATGAAACTCATCGAAAATAATGAGACCAACGCCAGGCAATTCTGGTGTCGCTTGCAACATGCGCGTCAGAATGCCTTCAGTAACAATTTCTAAGCGCGTATTAGTGCTTGTTTGGTTTTCACCTCGGACCCTGTAGCCAACAGTTTTACCCACTTTTTCGCCCAACTGTTCAGACAGATAATAGGCAATGTTGCGCGCCGCTATCCGACGCGGTTGCAACATAATAATTTTACTCTGTTGGAAAGTCGGTTGTTGTAATAGAAACAATGGCAGTGATGTTGACTTTCCAGCGCCCGGTGGCGCAACAACAATAGCATTACCCTCTTTTAGCTGCAGGGCGAGTGCGGGTAATATTTCCTGTATGGGGAGCAAGTGAATGTGTTCCTAAATGAGGTGCAAGCGTTATACAAACGACTATGTTGATTAACTATCTGGTATGCAAAGATAATAGCAAAAACGGTTACTTGGTTCAGTAGCTATTTATCTTTAACAAATTACTATTAAGAGAATAAAAATACAGGCAAGGGAATGCCAACATATGCGCAATCGAGAACCTAAAAACACTCAACAAATAACACTACAATCACGGTTAAAAGGCACAACTCTCATAGAATTGATGGTTGTGGTTGGTATTTTAGCAATATTGGGGACACTTGGCGTACCTAGTTTCTTGTCTATTCTCACAAAATCTAGAATTACGTCTGAAACTAATCAGTTAAATGGCCTTATTCGCTTCGCCCGCTTTAAAGCAATCGAGCAAGAGCAACTGGCGGTATTATGTCCCACTAGCGATTACAGTCTTTGCAATGATGACTGGAATGCTCCTAAAATTGTATTCATTGACGCTAATCACAATAATGAGAGGGACCCTGACGAGCCCATGCTGATGAGTATGCCAAAAAGTAATAACAGCAATCAAATTTACAGTCGAAACAGAACCCTCAAATTTTATGAGAGTGGAATTACAGCGAGCCCTGCGAGCGTACTTATTTGCCCTAGCTCTAAAGAAGCAAAATACGCAAGATTACTAACGGTGAGTTTACAGGGAAAGATAAAACTCAGCCGGGACAAAAATGGCGATGGTATTCATGAAAACGGCGCAGGTGTCGCATTATCCTGTATATAAATTGTATTTATCTGTCAGTAAAGCCTGCACTTTATCTCTTTCATCTAATACGAATAACAAGACTAGATCGCCACTAACGGCTCGAGCCATTATTTTCTTAGTTCCATCTATAGGGTTGCTAGTGAGGATAATATCCTTTTCCCCAATGCCTGTTGCAAGCAAATGGTGTTTAACTAAAAGAGAGATTTCATTCGGCTCTCGCCCTCTAAGGTATCGATTAATCTCAGCTAAAACATAAGTACTAGGCTGTAATTTACTTACCGCGTTAGCAACATCAAGGATATCTTTATCAGAACGATCACCAGCATGGCTAAACATCACGTGCTTAGCTTTGGCCGGCATATTTGACGCCATGTTAACCAACGCTTGCATGCTATGGCTGTTATGCGCAAAATCAACAATAACGGTTACGCCATTAACTTCATATATATTGCCCCGTCCAGGATTATCAGTTGCATCACTGCCAAAATTAATTAACCCCGATAGAACAGCATCACTGCTGATGCCCAACGCCTTGGTTAGTCCAATAACACCTAACGCGTTTTGTATATTATGTTTGGCTGTGCCATTCACAGTCATCGGAATATCGGTAATGGTAGCGATAATTTCTTGCTCAATATGGCTGTATATAAGCTTATTATTGCGAACAAAAACGCAAGGATGGCTCTGACTCAATGCTGTTACGATTAGCGGATTATTTTCATTTTCGCTAAACCAACAAATAGGAACATTAAGGTTTTTAGATTCTGTCACTAACAACGCGTCATCTGCATTCAATACAAGCGTACCTTTGCTAAAGTCAGTACCTTTTTGGATCGCTTTTGAAACCATACTTTTAACTGAAGCTATTTCCTCAACCGTATTGATCCCGTATTGTCCTAAATGATCACCAGCTACATTCGTTACTAAAGCCACGTTTGCAGTTTGAACCGGTAAACCTCGTCTTAATAAACCACCTCGGGCAACCTCCAAAAATGCAATTTCAGTGCGCTTATCTCTGAGAAGAAGCCTAGCTCCACCCGGACCTGAATAATCTCCATCATCAATAATAGTGTCACCCACTTTAATAAAGTCAGTCGAGGTTACACCTGCATTTAATGATGCTGCTTTTGCAATTTCAGCGGCCAAACGAACGCTTGTCGACTTGCCGTTAGTACCTGTCACTAGTGCTAGTGGAATAGTGAAATATTGCCGCCAATTAACACTTTTAGGATCTGGAAATTTATCGATAGGCCATGTCTCAGACTTGGCGCCCATACCTAAGCTAATTTCATCATCGTCGACTAAACAAACAACATTGTTAATTTGAGCTTGCTGCATAAATTCAAGTAATTTTGGTTGTCTCTCGTCAACAATCGTTGCTTTCAATGCCGCCAAACGAGGCAACATATAAACGATGGATGCCAGCTCGCTACCGACTGATAATTCGGCAACACACAAGTCCCAAGCCAGCTCGATGAGGTCGCATGCACTATACAGTAAATCC
>Ga0307492_10000797_pt1 | contig 13199 bp, 9 predicted proteins | sample SI3LmetaG_FD_202365 | JGI IMG/M metagenome (GOLD analysis project Ga0307492, IMG submission 202365) | Sea-ice brine microbial communities from Beaufort Sea near Barrow, Alaska, United States - SI3L | ecosystem: Environmental > Aquatic > Marine > Coastal | place: USA: Alaska | collected 2017-05-06
GGCAAGTCAGTAATGCTACCTTCGTACATTTCAGCGGCTAGGCCGATTGATTCGTTAAGGGTAGGGTGAGCATGGATAGTTAATGCAATATCTTCTGCATCAGCTCCCATTTCAATTGCAAGGCCAATTTCACCTAACATTTCACCGGCGTTAATGCCGACAATAGCGCCACCAATGATACGATGTGTCTCTTTGTCGAAGATCAACTTAGTTAAACCTTCAGTACGTGCTGATGCAATTGCACGACCTGATGCGGCCCAAGGGAAAGTCGCCGCTTCGTATTTAAGACCTTGTTCTTTAGCTTCTTTTTCAGTGACACCCACCCAAGCCATTTCTGGATCGGTATAAGCAACAGAAGGAATGCACTTAGGGTCAAAGTAATGTTTTAAGCCTGAAATTACTTCAGCAACTACATGGCCTTCATGGGCAGCTTTATGGGCTAACATTGGTTGACCTATTACGTCACCTAGAGCAAAAATATTAGATACATTAGTACGAAGTTGTTTATCAACATTGATAAAACCACGCTCGTCAACTTTTACACCGGCTTTTTCTGCGTCTACCATGCTGCCATTTGGACGACGGCCGACTGCTACCAATACTTTATCGTATTTCACAGGCTCTGCTGGCGCTTGTTTGCCTTCAAAAGACACATACAAACCATCTTTCTTCGCTTCCACGCCCGTGACTTTGGTTTCTAACATAACGTTAAATTTGTTTTTAATGTATTTCTGATAGGCTTTTACTACGTCTTTATCAGCCGCAGGCACTAGTTGGTCAAGAAACTCAACCACATCAATTTTTGAACCTAAAGCTCGGTAAACAGTACCCATTTCTAGGCCGATAATACCACCACCTAGGACTAACATTTTTTCAGGAATATCAGCTAGTTCTAGCGCACCAGTTGAATCAATTACGCGAGGATCATCTTTTGGAATAAACGGTAAACTAACTGGCTCAGATCCGGCTGCAATAACAGCATTTTCAAAGGTGATAGTGGTTTTTCCGTCTTTGCCTTCAACTTCAAGTGTATTGCTACTGGTAAATTTACCATAACCTTGTACGTGTTTTACTTTACGCATTTTAGCCATACCAGATAACCCTTTGGTCAACTGAGTAACGACGCTGTCTTTCCAGTCGCGTATTTTGTCTAAATCGATAGTGGGCTCACCAAAAGTGACACCGTGAGCCGCCATGTCTTTGGCATCGTCTATCACTTTGGCCACGTGAAGTAATGCTTTTGAAGGTATGCAACCTACGTTTAAACACACGCCGCCTAAAGTATCACGAGCATCAACTATAACCGTTTCCACACCTAAATCTGCAGCACGAAAAGCGGCTGCATAGCCTCCTGGGCCTGCACCTAATACCACTAATTGAGTTTTAATTTCGCTCATATGAATCTCAAATCCTATTTTAAAAGCAACCTGTTGTGTGAATATCTGCTGCAACAGGTTGTGAATAAATTCTGCCTATTGGCGATTAAAAATAGGTAACATTTAACTGCCACCTAGTATTTACTAAAGTATTATTCTACGTAAATCAGTTAAGTTTGCAGCAACTTCAGTAGAAAAGCGTGCACCTACTGCACCGTCGATGACCCTGTGGTCGTAAGACAGACTCAATGGCACCATCAGGCGTGGTTCAAACTCTGTACCATTCCACTTAGGTTTCATCTCTGATTTAGACACGCCCAATATAGCAACTTCAGGGGCATTAACAATAGGCGTAAACGCTGTGCCGCCAATTCCACCTAAGCTTGATATAGTGAATGTGCCTCCTTGCATATCGGTTGCTTTTAACTTGCCCTCACGGGCTTTACCAGAAATTTCTATTAACTCTTTAGAAAGCTGTTCGATGCCTTTTTTGTTGACATCTTTAATAACGGGAACCACTAAGCCGCCTGGTGTTTCTACCGCGATACCGATATTAATAAACTTCTTAAGAATTAAACTTTCGCCATCCTCAGATAAAGAAGAGTTAAAAGCTGGGTATTTTTCCAATGCTTTGGCCACTGCTTTCATCACAAATACCAGAGGCGTTATCTTTAGCCCAGACTTAATTTTACCGTGATAAGCGTTTTGCTCTTTACGGAAAGTCTCAACTTCAGTGATATCTGCCTCGTCGAACTGAGTAATATGGGGGATCGTAACCCAATTACGGTGTAAGAAGGGGCCAGATATTTTCTGAATGCGGCTTAAAGGTAATGTTTCAATCTCACCAAACTTGGCGTGATCAACAGGTTTAATGGTAGCAATTTGTAAAACATTGTCTGCGACAACCGCGTTGCCGCTGGCTGAGCGAGGTTTCGCTAATTCTGCTTTCACATAGGCTTGCACGTCTTCTTTCAGAACACGTTTTTTAGGGCCGGTACCTGCTACTAGGCTTAAGTCGACACCAAATTCTCTGGCTACTCTGCGTACTGAAGGTGAAGCGTGTGCTTTGCCACTAGAGGTGGGAGAAGGCGCTTCTGAAACAGGTGCCGGTTTTTCTGCAGCTGCAAGAGATTCTTTTTCCGGCTTTGCTTCTGCTTTTTCTTCAGTCTTTTCGGCAGCGGCTGGTGCCGCTTCAGCCGATTTGTCAGCGGCTTTACCACCGGCAGTCTCAAGTTTAATCACAAGAGTGCCTTGCTTCACTTTATCGCCAGTGGAGATATACACTTCTTTGACTGTTCCGGCGTGAGAAGAGGGCACATCCATAGTGGCTTTATCTGTTTCTAATGTGATTAAACCGTCTTCTTGTTCAATCACATCACCAACAGACACCAATACATCAATCACATCCACTTCGCCGTCTTCGCCAATATCCGGCACAGCCACGTCAATTAGCTCACTCTCCCCCGTTGCTTCAGGTTCAAGTGCAGGTGCAGATTCTACTTTGCTAGGCTCATCTTTTACTGCAACTTCAGGGGCGGATTCTTTTTCATCGGGTTCTGCTGGCGCTTCTTCAGAAGCAGGGGTTGATCCTGATGTTTTAATTTCACCAATTACATCACCTTCTTTGATTTTGTCACCCACTTTGACCGATAAACTGGTCAATTCACCTGCAAAAGGGGCAGGGATGTCCATCGATGCTTTATCGGTTTCAACGGTAATCACTCCATCTTCAGCTTCTAATGTGTCGCCAACGGCGAAACAAATTTCAATGATTTCAACTTCTTCGCCACCGACATCGGGGACTAGAATTTTTTGTATATCAGACATATGTAAAACTCCTTATCTAGTCACTATTAAGCGTAAAGTGGGTTAAGTTTGTCGATGTTGATGTCAAAGCGTTTGATTGCTTCGGTCACCACTTTTTTGTCTACTTCACCACGTTTGGCGAGTTCATACAAAGACGCAACTACTATGTATGCCGCATTGACTTCAAAGTGTGTACGTAAGTTTGCACGGCTATCACTGCGACCAAAACCATCAGTACCTAGGCAACGATAGTCAGTGTCGATAAAGGCGCGCACTTGATCGGAATAACCTTTCACATAGTCAGTGGCTGCAATAGCAGGACCTGCATCTTTAGTTATCACTTCACCTATGTATGATGTTTTAGCATCAGCTTCAGGATTAAGCATATTCCAACGTGCTATAGCCTGACCTTCACGGGCTAATTCATTGAAAGAGGTCACAGAATATACATCTGAAGAGACTTTGTAGTCTTCACTTAAAATCTGCGCAGCTTTGCGTACTTCATTTAAAATAGTACCCGAACCCATTAATTGAACATTAGACTTGGCTTTAGCCTTACCTTTTGCTTCAACACGCTCTAACTTGTAGATACCTTTGATGATTTGTTTGGCCACGTCATCACTTTCAGGTATCGCAGGATGTTGATAATTTTCATTCATTAAGGTGAGGTAATAGAAAATATTTTCGTTTTCAGTGTACATACGACGCAAACCGTCTTGCACTATTACCGCTACTTCATATCCGTAAGTTGGGTCATAGGTAACACAATTTGGGATCAAATTAGCTTGAACATGTGAATGTCCATCTTGGTGTTGTAGACCTTCACCGTTTAGGGTTGTTCGACCTGCCGTGGCACCTAACAAAAAGCCTCGTGCTTGGCTGTCGCCAGCAGCCCAAGCTAAATCGCCTACACGTTGGAAACCAAACATGGAGTAGTAGATGTAAAACGGAATAGTGGTGGCATTACAAGTGGAGTAAGACGTACCAGCAGCAACCCAAGAAGCCATTGCACCTAGTTCGTTGATACCTTCTTGTAATACCTGACCTTTTTTATCTTCACGGTAATAAGCCACTTGATCTGCATCTTGAGGAGTGTATTTTTGACCTTCGTTGGCATAAATACCCACTTGACGGAATAAACCTTCCATACCAAAGGTACGGGCTTCATCAGGAATAATAGGGACCACACGTTTACCCATTTTCTTATCTTTCAATAAGACGTTGAGTACACGTACAAAGGTCATAGTAGAAGATACTTCACGATCGCCTGAACCTTTCAAAATAGCATCAAAGGCTTTTAATTCAGGCATTTCAAGCTGTTCTTCTGCTTGTACACGGCGCTGTGGCAATGAACCACCTAATGCTTCGCGACGTGCTTTCATATACTGATATTCTTCACTGTCTTCAGCAAATTTATAATAAGGTAAATCAGCAATATCTTCGTCTGCAACAGGGATATTAAAGCGGTCACGGAATTTTTTAAGAGAATCCACGTCCATTTTTTTCACGTTGTGGGCGATGTTTAACGCTTCACCTGATGCACCTAAACCAAAACCTTTAATAGTTTTGGCTAAAATAACCGTTGGGCGGCCTTTGGTGTCCATGGCTTTTTGGTAAGCTGCAAATACTTTAACGGGATCATGGCCACCACGGTTTAGGCGGAAAATGTCTTCGTCAGACATATTTGCCACAAGTGCCGCTGTTTCGGGATATTTGTTAAAGTAGTTTTCACGTGTGTACTTACCACCTTTGGCTTTACAGTTTTGGTATTCACCGTCTACCGTTTCATTCATCAGTTGTAAAAGTTTACCTGACTTGTCACGGGCGATGAGTGCATCCCAGTAACTCCCCCAAATGACTTTGACTACTTCCCAGCCTGCGCCACGGAAAGTGCCCTCAAGTTCTTGAATGATTTTGCCGTTACCACGAACTGGTCCGTCCAAACGTTGTAGGTTACAGTTGATCACGAAGGTTAAGTTGTCTAAACCTTCGCGTGAGGCCAAACCAATAGCTCCCAATGATTCAGGCTCATCACACTCTCCGTCACCTAAGTAACAATATACTCTTTGCTCAGAGCAATCTTTAATACCACGGTTTGTTAAGTATTTTAAAAATCGCGCAGTGTAGATAGCCTGTAATGGACCTAAACCCATAGAAACAGTAGGAAACTGCCAATAATCTTTCATTAAGTGAGGATGAGGATAAGAAGGTATTCCTTGGCCATCACATTCCTGCCGAAAATTATTTAACTGTGTTTCTGATAAGTTGCCTTCAAGGAAAGAACGGGCATAAATACCTGGAGAAATATGACCTTGATAAAATATAAAGTCGCCACTGTTTTTGTCGTTAGGTGCTTTAAAAAAGTGGTTAAAACCTACATCGTACAACATGGCTGAGGATGCAAAGCTACCGATATGGCCACCTAGATCTAAGTCTTTCTTAGAAGCACGTAGCACAATCATTAAGGCATTCCAGCGTATAGCAGCACGAATTCGCGCTTCAATCGTTTGATCACCAGGCATAGTAGGCTCTTGCACTACCGGAATGGTATTGATGTAAGCAGTGGTTGCGTCATAAGGTAAATGCGCCCCATTGCGACGAGCTTTGTCAATTAGAGCCTCTAAAAGAAAATGTGCGCGTTCTGCACCTTCTTCTTCAAAAACGGTTTCTAGAGAGTCTAACCACTCTTGTGTTTCTTGCGGATCCACATCCGGATGCATCATATCAGCCATGGTGCTTTCCTTTTTTATAGTTTGTTAATGTAGGAACTTATTGCTTATAAATAAAACCAGTGTACAACACCAATCTTGCTCAATATTTCAATAAGTTTTTATTAATTTCATGCTTGAACGTGCCGTAACACGTTGAATGAAATAGCTAATTTATTTTCTTAATTTACTTCTATTCGACGCAAGGCACGCTGCATACGCATGTCCTGTCGATTAATGTTCAGCAATGTGTCTTCAATATAAGCTAAGTGTTCATTACTAGCCTTGCGAGCCTGTTCAGGATCACCTGCTAGAATTGCCTTAACTATGTTGCGCCTTTGACTATTTATATTTTGAGCCGCATCAGCATGTTTAGCCAAGACCTCTAAGTTACGCTGAATATTGTCTTGCAGCATAGACTGTAGACTGCGCATCACGTGCTGTAAAACCATGTTGTGAGCAGCGTTGGCCATAGTGAGATAAAAATTAACTAAGGCAATGGCCTGCTGGCTTTTATCGGTGGAGTCATCTGGCAGAGCTTCCAATGCGTTTTCTAGCGCCTGATAATCTTCTGGTTGACCTCGCAAGGCTGCATAATAAGCAGCCATACCTTCCAGTGCATGGCGAAATTCAAGTAAATCGAATTGCATTTCTGGTTTCTCGGATAAGAGCAGCAGCAGAGGATCGGTAATCAACTCGTTGAGACGGGGCTTAACAAAAGTCCCTCCGCCTTGTTTGCGCTCCACCAAATTTTTGTTTTCGAGCTTTTGAATCGCTTCTCTTACTGAAGGCCTAGAAACTGCAAATTGTTCTGCGAGAGTACGTTCTGATAGAAGTTTTTGTCCGGGCAGCAGTGTACCGTCTAATATCATGGATTCTAATTGCTCCATAATATCATCAGATAATTTTCTAGATTGCACTCGGCGCATTCAATAATTCCACAGTACGTAACAACAAAAAGTGTATTGTTTGGTAAATTGGTAAGACCATTAAGCGGTCATAGCTTAGTAGACATTGGCCTTTGGGTAAATGTTAATTTTACAAATGACCTATGCATCTAACTGAGATTTAAATATAAATCCTTTAAAATCAAAAATATAAGGAGATGAGGTGTCTGGTCAGACCTTTTAATTAATCCAACCAGATAAGGTTAATAGTGCAATTATCACTAACATAAACATCACATTTCTTTTTGCTAAACGCACTAAAGTGCAAGGTTCTTCGGTGCAATCATTTTCATCTGGTTCAATTTCCTCGGCCTTTTTTGATACATCCAATAACAGTGTTTTTGCCTGCACTGCTGGGTCGGGTAAATAGCCTAACCAGGTTGGGAATGCACGAGAAAAATGCCCAACCAATAAAAACCCCAGCGCCGTTATACGTACCGGTATCCAGTCAACAATGTTGAGTAAACGTTTTACCTGATTACCGATTTGCTGGTTATCATCTGATAACTTTGCGTCTAGTTCTCTGACCAATACATACAAAATAGCCCCTGCAGCACCGCATGCTGCAAACCATAAAATAACCGCAGTGTAGTGACGGTAGTTTTGCCAAACGAGGTTTAAACCAAACGAAATAGTGCCTTTGTCATCGCCGCTTATTTGATCTTCGTACATGCTACATGCCTGCAAATCCCCTCTGTTTGCGGCCTGTAAAAAACATTTATAAGTAGCACGGATAGTTGGGCAACCCACACATATCATCAATATGGCTGTGCTTATGATTAATTCTAATAATCCACCAGAAAATTCTTGTACCACTAAGTAAACCATTACCACTGGTACAAAAATAACCAGCGCTAAGATCCAAGATTTTGATGATGAGTTAAACCAATCCCTAGATTGAATACTGTTTAAGTACTTATCAGCGTAAAACCCGGCTTGCCAATATTTTGATTTAGTGGTGACGCGTTCGACTAGTAGTACCAGCAACAAGCTGATTAATGTCATGATTTTATCTCTTATTATATCGTAGTTAGATTAGACGAATAAATTATATCATCTGTCGATAACGTGGCCAGTCAAAAGCGATACCTGGATCAGTTTTTCTAGAGGGAGCAATATCATTGTGGCCAACAATGCGCCCTAGGGTAATCGCAGGATAATCCTGCACCAATTCTTTGGTTAATGCACTTAGACTTTGATATTGAGCTTGGGTGTAAGCAATATGATCAGCTCCCTCAAGCTCTATTCCAATTGAAAAATCATTACATCTATTCACACCCTGAAAACTCGAGACGCCAGCATGCCATGCTCTTTTGTCAAAAGGGACAAATTGCACAATCTGCCCATCTCGCTTAATTAAGCAATGAGCAGACACGCGCATTTGATAAATGCTGGCAAAGTAGGGATGTAATTTAGGATCTAAACAGCCTGTAAAAAAGTATTTGATATAGTCACCACCAAACTCATTCGGGGGCAACGAAATATTGTGTACCACCAGAAGCGAAATCTTGGTTTGCTCTGGGCGTTCGTCCCAGTGGGTGGTAGGACAATATTCAGCTTGTGTACAAATGGCGTTCTTAATCAAGGTATTAGCGGCATGAAAGGCTTGATATTGTTATCATAACAAAGTGGATCAGCGAACGCCGATAAATTTTCAATAGGGTAAATTAAACAATGCAGCAAAATAAAATGGGTAAAGGCATGTTGATTGTTGCTTGGGTCATTGGTTTAGGCTTGTTAACTCTGTTGTTCGATGAGCAGCTTGCCAAGCAGTTCAACCCTAATGCCGAGCCGATTTCCTCATCGAATCAAGGTGTGCAGGAGGTGCGGCTCAAGCAAAACCGAGCTGGGCACTACGTCAGCGGAGGGGCTATTAATGGTCAACCGGTAGTGTTTTTATTAGATACTGGGGCCACACATGTATCAGTGCCTATGCATTTGGCTGAGCAACTTAACTTGCAAAAGGGCAGGGCGTCTTGGGTGCAAACCGCGAATGGACAGGTTCAGGTGGCACAAACAAATATTCAAAGGTTGTCTATTGGTGATATTCAATTAGATAATGTCAGGGCTAACTTAAACCCTGGTTTTAAAGCTAATGAAATATTGCTAGGAATGAGCGCTTTAAAACAATTAGAATTTACCCAAAAAGGTGAATGGCTGGTTTTACGAAATCTATAAGTAGCCGAAAAGCCAAATAATAATCAAAAAAAGATTTTGCACCACAGAGAGCAACGGGCGCCGCGCACAGAGAGCACAGAACACAGAGAAAAGCGAAGATAACTGGCGGCATCGCCGAAAAGACAATGCTAAAAATGCTAATGTGCTCGTCTTAATCATTTTTCCTCTGTGTAGCGCAGCGCTCTGTGCCCTCTGTGGTAGAAAGCTTTTTATGTTGAAAAGCCAAAGAAAAAAGATTTGAACCACAGAGGACATGGAGAGCACAGAGAAAAGCAAAAGCTAGTTGCGGCTTTACCGAAAAGACAATGCTAAAAAAATGCTATTTTGCTCGTCTTAACATTATTTTCCTCTGTGTAGCGAAGCGCTCGGCGCCCGACGCTCTGTGCCCTCTGTGGTAGAAAGCTTTAAAATGGAATTGTATTATTCCCCATTATGACAAGAGAAACTATGCAAGATATTGATATTAAATCAGCGGTTGAAATAGCGTTGTCTGAAGATTTAAACGGACTGGGTGTTGACCAAGGCGACATTACCGCTAATTTGATTCCCGCAACACAAACCATTACTGCCGATATTATTACTCGGGAAGACTGTGTATTAGCAGGCGCTGCTTGGGTCACAGAAACCTTTGCTCAACTTGATAAAAGCATTCAATTGAACTGGTATGTCAAAGACGGTGACGCGCTAAAGGCTAGTCAGCCAATCGTCAGAGTGTTGGGAAACGCTAGGCGAATTTTAACTGGGGAACGCACCGCGTTAAACTTCTTACAAACACTCTCAGGTACGGCCACTAGCGTAGCGAAATGTGTGAAAGAGTTAGCCGGTACTAACACACAACTACTCGACACTCGAAAAACATTGCCTGGTATGCGTTTAGCGCAAAAATATGCGGTGACCTGTGGCGGAGGTAAAAATCATCGTATTGGCTTATTTGATGCTTACCTTATAAAAGAAAACCATATCCTAGCCTGTGGTTCGATACAGGCCGCTGTGACTAAAGCAAGGGAAAATCACGGAGATTCACCTGTGGAAGTAGAAGTAGAAAACATTCAAGAATTACATCAAGCAATTGAGGCTAAGGCCGATATTGTAATGTTAGATAATTTTAGTTTGGATATGCTTAAGCAGGCGGTAATCGTCAACAAAGGGCAATGCAAACTGGAAGTGTCGGGTAATATTACTATCGAAAGTTTAAAGACTTTATCTGCTATAGGGGTGGACTTTATTTCCTCGGGGGCGCTTACTAAACATGTTCAAGCGATAGACTTGTCGTTAAGAGTGATAGATACCAGCAGTTCAAAATTTGAATGAAAGCGTTTTTAGTTAGATGTTCTTAAGTGAATTTGCAAACAAACACTTCAATTGGGTAGCTTGTGAAAAGTTTGTTTGCAAAAAGAATGACTCGTGTATTTGAATCTAGAATTTCATGACTAAGACTTAGGTATGCATCTGTATACTTGTCAGATGCTTAACTCGTTCTATACTAAATAGGAATTCAGAAACAACGCCCTAACTCGGCAACCGGCAAACTTTTAAAACTTAAACTTAAACTTAAACTTAAATTTACACAATATGTGTAGGAGATATACCATGAACATGACTCAAATGAATAATGCAAAAAAACAAGGCGGCTTCACTTTAATCGAATTGATGATTGTTGTGGCTATTATCGGTATTTTGGCTGCTATTGCATTGCCAGCTTATCAGACCTATACACAGAAGGCGCGTTTTTCAGAGGTAGTAAATGCAACTTCTGGGGTTAAAACAGGAGTGGAAATTTGTGTGCAAACTGGTGTTCCTGCTGATTGTACAAATGTTCCAACTACAGGTTCTGCAGAAAGTGCGGCTGTATCTTCAGTGGCTATTAGTGGTGATTCTACAGGTTATATCATTACTGCTACACCAGCTGCGGTAAATGGTATCGTGGTTGGGGATACATATATCCTAACGGGCGTACCTACAAATGGTGCCGTTATATGGACTAAGACTGGTGGTTGCGTAGCTAAGAACCTTTGCTAATTATTATCTAGTTATTGATTTAAAGTATGTAAAAGCCCAGAATTTTCTGGGCTTTTTGGTTTTAGTACCTTAGCTGAATTGAAATAAGAGTATCGTTATGGCAACTTCCCCTACAATATTTGTTTACAATGGCTCAAACCGTCGGGGTCAAGTCGTCAAAGGCGAAATTTCCGCCATGTCTATTGTTGAAGCTAAAAATCAACTACGTAGGCAAGGCATCTCTGCCAAAAGGGTTAAGAAACTCGCTAAACCATTGTTCGGTGGCGGCGAAAAAATTAAACCTGTTGATATTTCCTTATTGTCTAGACAAATCGCTACTATGCTCAGTGCCGGTGTCTCCCTCATTCAAACTATTGAGATGATTGCCTCGGGTCACGCTAATAAAAAAATGCGTACATTGTTAGGTGAAATAGGCGCTAATGTTAGTGCGGGTAACCCCCTTTCAGCTACGTTGAGAAAATACCCTGATTATTTTGATGATCTATATTGTGACTTAGTAGAAACCGGGGAACAGTCCGGTGCCTTAGAAACTATCTATGACCGAATTGCTATCTATAAAGAAAAATCCGAAGCGCTTAAGTCTAAAATCAAAAAAGCCATGTTTTACCCTATAGCGGTAATAGTTGTAGCTTTTATCGTAACCACTATTCTACTGATTTTTGTGGTGCCGCAGTTTGAAGAAATCTTCTCTAGTTTTGGTGCTGAGCTACCTGCCTTCACACAGTTTGTTTTGGGTATCTCTCGAGGTATGCAAGATTACGGTTTGATTATTGCTGGCGGAGTATTTGCTGCTGGGACTTTATTTGCCAGAGCCCATAAAAAGTCCCTAAAACTCAGAGACTCTGTTGATAAAAAGATTCTAAAAATCCCTGTAATTGGTGAAATTCTTAAAAAAGCTTCTGTTGCTAGGTTTACTCGTACCTTAGCGACCACTTTTGCTGCGGGTGTGCCTCTTATGGGGGCGTTGGACTCTGCGGCAGGGGCTGCAGGTAATGCGGTATTTCGTGATGCGATTTTGTTTGTTAAAAAGGAAGTGTCGGCTGGTATTCCGATGAACGTTGGCATGCGTTCTACTGCGGTATTTCCTGAAATGGTTGTGCAAATGATAGCGATAGGGGAAGAAGCGGGCGCGGTTGATGAGATGTTAAGTAAAGTGGCGACCATATACGAAGCTGAAGTAGACGATATGGTGGATGGGTTAACCAGTTTATTAGAACCCATGATTATGGCCGTGTTGGGCGTAGTGATTGGTGGCCTGATTGTCGCTATGTACTTGCCGATATTTGAAATGGGTAATGTGGTTTAAGTCATTTCACTTTTTTAACCTTCTGTTGCCTGTCCCATGGCTTGCCAGATGAAATTCTGGCAAGCTAGTGTCATCCATTTTGTATCACTCATTTTTTATAAGTTACTTTATGCAAGCATCATTTGAATTAATGGCTGACTCACCAGCTTTTTTTATGGGTTTTGTGTTTATTGTCAGTTTGATGGTAGGCAGTTTCCTAAATGTGGTTATTTATCGTTTGCCCGTTATGATGGAGCGCACATGGAAAGCCGATATAGCTGAGTATACGGCTTCACAAACCCAAGCCGCACCTGCCTCATCGAGCCCCAAAGAAGCGCCTTTCAACTTAGTTAAACCCGATTCGACCTGCCCCAAGTGCCAGCATAAAATTAGAGCATGGGAAAACATACCTCTCATTAGCTGGTTACTGCTCAGAGGCAAATGCAGTCAATGTAAGAATCCTATCTCGATGCGTTATCCTCTGGTTGAATTAGCGACAGGTCTTTTATCCACATTAGTTGCATGGCACTTTGGTTTTGGTTTAGCCGGATTTGCTGCCGTTATAGCCACTTGGTTATTGATAGCGATGACTTTTATCGACCTAGACACCATGTTATTGCCCGACCAATTAACATTATCGTTGTTATGGTTAGGCTTATTGCTGAGTATCGAAAGTCCTTTTGTATCTAGCCAAGATGCGCTGATTGGCGCTGCTGCTGGTTATTTAAGTTTGTGGAGCTTGTATTGGGCATTTAAATTACTGACTGGCAAAGAGGGTATGGGATATGGCGATTTCAAACTACTTGCCGCAATAGGTGCTTGGGTAGGTTGGCAACATTTGCCAGTGGTGATATTACTGTCTTCCTTTGTCGGAGCGATT
>Ga0307492_10000798_pt1 | contig 13190 bp, 10 predicted proteins | sample SI3LmetaG_FD_202365 | JGI IMG/M metagenome (GOLD analysis project Ga0307492, IMG submission 202365) | Sea-ice brine microbial communities from Beaufort Sea near Barrow, Alaska, United States - SI3L | ecosystem: Environmental > Aquatic > Marine > Coastal | place: USA: Alaska | collected 2017-05-06
ACTTGGTAAAACCAACCAGAAAGTATGCTCACTTGCACAAACTTTGAAAAAGTTACGCATAATAAATATAATACTTACCGTAACCACAAAAGCAGTAAAAGCAGTAACCGCTCCAGCATAATAATTAAGTATAAAATTTGGATAAGAATAAAACACTTCAAATATGGGGGCAGAAGACCCAAAACTAACTAACCAAATAAATGAACCTGCAATTAAGCACCCGAAATTAAACGACCACAATTTTTTATTTATATCTACCACTAACGACCCTTACTTCTTATTATTTTATGAATTTTCGTTATTCACCCTTTTTATATCTCATGTATGGTTTTTAATCAAGCCGAATAAAAAACAGACTTGTTTGTACTTATTTTAAATAAAAATTTTATCCTATTAAAATTCAATAATAAAAGTGAGTTATAATCAATTTTTGTTATTAAGGTCAGGATAAAGTCATTGAACAGATTTGCCCCTATAGTTTTTATTTTATTATTATCATGTGGAGCTACGCTATGGTTTTTAGCCAGTGATTCATTAAACTTTCATATCAAAAATCAACTTCAGGCTATTGGCTCTCAATTAAGTGAGCAAGAAGTCAAGATTGAAAATGTTAGTATTCATGGTTACCAAGGCATTGGAATTATTACCAATTTATTAATAAAGGCCCCTACAACTCAAAATCCCCCTCCAATGGAAAAAAATACACTGACCATTGCTTCAATCGACTTAGTCATCAACCGTGAAAGCTTAAACAAGGAAGTAGTAATTATTGAAAGTGTCACCATACAAGGTTTAAGCGCTTCGATTCATTACAACGAAGGTGGCACAAGCCTCGATAGATTACTTGAAACAGTTCAACAGAACATTCAAAAACTCACAATTAAAAACAGTAAAACTCAGCAGAACCAACAGCAAAAAATAGCTCCCCCTTTAATAAAAGCGTCTAAAGTGTTTATAGAAGAAGGTATAATAAATTTAATAAATGATAAAAATGGTCGAGTTACCTATGAAGCTTTTACAAAAGTAGAATTTGAAATTATGAGTGAAGAAGCAGGTCAAAAAGGTGAAATAGTTGGAATTGAAATATTTGAAAAATTGCTCACAGAATTAAATAAGCAAACAAGCCGGCTACAAAGTAAAATAATCAAATCTACGAAAAGCTTGAATTAGCTAAGTAACCAAGCTAATAATAACAATACTATGAGTATTTTTATTCGTATAGAAAAAGGTAGTAAAATGCGAAAACCATTAAAAACAGCAAATTTCATATTCAGTATTGTGATTTATACTGTTGCACTATTACTACCTTCCATGACCTATGCTCGAGATATTGAAATCACCCCCTTTATAGGGCAGATGTTTAGTTCCGATCTAGTAACCAGTCAAGATGGTATTGATTTAGCTGTAAATGATGCTACCAATTATGGTTTCGCTATAGCGTGGCAAGATTCACCTAAGGGCCAAGGGCAAATATTACTCAATACGGTGAGTCATAACTTCATCAGTACGACTGATTTACAAGAACATTCCTTTGATGTTACCTATCTACATTTCAGTGGTGTTGCACAATTTAAACAACAAAACTATGTTACAACCGTATCGTTGGGCATCGGTGGTACATATTTTGATACTGACAATAAAGAAGAAATATATCCTTCACTCACTATTGCCTTTGGTACCCGCTACGAACTATCGAAGACCTTCGCGATTGTTACTGAACTTCGAGGTTACGCAAGCTATATTGAAGAAGATAATCAACTATTTTGTGAAGGAGCCACATGCCACGCTTTATTAGAAAATAGTATGTGGCTTGAGGGAAGTATATCGGTCGGTTTTGCCGTTAAATTTTAGCGCTAAATTAAAATATATTAGATCAATAAGCTGACTGACTTAAATCTATATTCGGAACAAAATAAAGCCTTTTAACAATTGTCGTGAATGATTATCCCCATAAGCAGCGTTATGGATTATCAACATGACTCCCGTCTACCTTCAAGATAATAGCAAACCAAGACCTTTCAAAAAAAACACCGTATTAAAGCAATCACTTAAACTTACCATTCCACACTGAATTTCAATGATCAAATAAACAGGGGTGAGTAAAAGTATAAAGAGTAAATGCTATTTCAGCATTTACTCTTTAAATTGGGTAATATTATTTGGGACAGTATGTTTTTTGGTACTGCTTCAAATCAAGTTTGACTTGTGGCGCCAATAAATACAATCCAATGATATTTGCAATAGCCATCGAAAAAAACATCGAATCTGAAATGGCTATAACAGCATTTAAACTTACCGAGGCACCTAAAGCAGTGCACATACAAAAAACGACTTTATAAAGCAAATCTAACACTTTCGATTCACCCACCAAATATCCCCAAGCAATAGAACCATAATATGCCCATGAAATCATGGTTGAAATGGCAAACATCAAAACGGCAATACTAAGCACATAAGGAAACCACCAAATAACACTGGCAAAAGCTCTAGACGTTAACGCAACCCCATCAATACCCTCTGTTGTTTGATAAGCCCCCGTAATAACAATCACCAATGCAGTGATAGTACAGATAACAATAGTATCGATAAATGGTTCTAGTAACGCCACATAACCTTCTCTAACGGGTTCTTTTGTAGAGGCGGTTGCGTGAGCAATTGAAGCGGCACCAACACCGGCTTCACTTGAAAAGGTTGAACGTTTAAAGCCCTGTATCATCACACCAATAATACCGCCAACAACTCCTGTAGGATTGAATGCACCATTAATGATAAGACTAACCGCATGCGGAATTTCTGTGTAGTGATAGGCTAAAACAAAAAGAGCCGCTGACAAATAGAGTCCCGCCATTAAAGGCACAACTTTTTCAGTAACTTTGGCAATACTTTTGATACCACCAATAATAACGACACCAATAACAACGGCGAGTATACTACCGAAGAGCCAACCTTTGTCTGCCCAAAAACTCGTTTCATTACCCATAGCAATAACAAATTGCTGAAACGCTTGGTTTGATTGCAGCATATTGCTGCCGCACAGTGAAGCCACAACACAGCACACTGCAAAGAAACTCGCTAATACTTTACCGAGTTTTTTAAAGCCTAATTCAGCTAAACCATCTTTAAGATAATACATAGGTCCGCCATGAACTTGACCTTGAGCATTTATGTGCCGATATTTAACACCTAAAGTACATTCGAGGAATTTTGTAGACATGCCCATAAAGCCAGCGATGATCATCCAAAATGTCGCGCCAGGTCCGCCAATTGAAACCGCAATAGCGACGCCAGCAATATTGCCTAAACCGACAGTGCCGGAAAGTGCTGTGGTTAATGCTTGAAAGTGGCTTACTTCACCTGGGTCATCAGGATTTGAGAAATCACCACGTATAACTTTGCAAGAATGAGAAAATCCACGAATGTTAAGAAAACCAAAATAGACAGTAAAAATTACAGCTGCAATGATAAGCCACATAACGATTAGCGGGAATTGAGTACCTGCCACATCAACACTGTAGAAAATGATACTGGTAAATAAATCTGCGACAGGGATAAGTAACTGATCAATATGTTGATCGATAGTTAGCTCGGATGCTAATGCGTTTGAACTTAACAGTAATGCGATTATGCCAATTAAGATTTTTTTCATATTATTCTTTTTTAAATAGCGATGAACTTATTGTGGCACAAAAATTTGCTTTAAATTAGTTCGTTAATTAACTAGTATTGCGCAATATAATTACAATTTGCTAAGGGCTAGTTTCAAAATGAGCGAACTTGATAATATCGATAGACAATTAATTAGTATACTACGAACGGATGCTCGTACCTCTGTTTCCGATTTAGCTAAAAAAATTAGCGTTTCTCGAGCCACGGTACAAAATAGGTTAACCAAGTTAGAAAAGCGAAATGTGATCACTGGTTACACCATACTAGTATCGACAGAAACAGATGATAAAATGTCTCTGGTACGAGCTCATATGAATATTGAAATAAAAGGCAGTTCAACTAAAAATGTTAAGTTTGCACTCATGTCCGAACCTAGTGTATGTACTATTCATACAACTAATGGTCGTTGGGATATGCTTGTTGAGTTGCAAACAATTTCACTAGAAGAGTTTGATAGAATATTATGTCGAATAAGAGGAATACCCGAAATCTCTGCTTCTGAAACCAGCATTTTACTCTCGTCTCATAAAGTTAGCTCTTAATTCAATAATATTAACTGCAAAGTATGCCTTAATCAGAATATACAAATTTTAGCTAGCATCACAAAAAACCTATCAAAATAAAACAATTACATAGCAAACTGCATAGTTAGTTATCAATTTAGTGACAAGCTTAGACTAATAGTTGGCACAGATCAGGTTCATAATTCCTATTAATTAAACAAAGGAATTATTATGACTATTTTTACTGACGTTAAAACAATCGCTGCACTCACAAAAAAAATAGGCACAGAACATGTCATTGAAAGACTGGTTTCTTATGTAGAGTCAGACTTTCTAAGATGGGGAGAGTTTGACAAATCAGCTCGATTAGCTAACCACAGTGAATTGGGCGTTATTGAACTTATGCCAATATCTGATGCTAACCAATATGCGTTTAAATATGTAAATGGTCATCCGGAGAATGGACAAAGAAATTTATCAACTGTAATGGCATTTGGCGTTTTAGCAAATGTAGATACAGGCTATCCTGTATTGTTATCTGAACTCACCTTAACTACAGCTTTAAGAACAGCAGCAACGTCAGTTATGGTTGCTAAAAAGCTTGCCAGAAAAAATTCAACGACAATGGCATTAATTGGTAATGGCTGCCAAAGTGAATTCCAAGCAATTGCTTTTCATCACCTTTTGGGCATAACAAAAATCAAATGTTTTGATGTCGATAGCAAGGCAAGTGACAAACTAGTAAGTAATTTATCACTATACCCTGACTTAGAAGTCATCATATGTGGCAGTGCCAAAGAAGCTACTGTAGATGCTGACATTATAACTACAGTAACCGCTGATAAAAAACGAGCAACAATAGTAACACCTGACATGATTGCCAATGGTGTACATATCAATGGCGTTGGTGGTGATTGTCCCGGCAAAACAGAAATTGATGCAAAAGTACTTCTTAAGGGTTCTATTTTTGTTGAATATGCACCTCAATCAAGAGTTGAAGGTGATATTCAACAATTGCCTGAAGATCATCCTGTTACTGAATTTTGGCAAGTTATTGCTAACGAGCACCCTGGCAGAGAATCCGATAAAGAAATTACCATATTTGATTCGGTTGGCTTTGCTTTAGAAGATTATTCAGCCCTGAGATTACTCAACGATCTAATTGTTGAACATAAGATCGGTGAAACTATCGAATTAGTGCCTAACCTTATTGATCAAAAAAATCTCTTTGCATTACTTAACTAATTATTATTTCACGCTTAAAGGACACCTTAATGAAGAACACTAACCAATCACCTTCTGCTGTTGTTATGATCCGTCCGCACCATTTCATAGCGAACCCAGAAACCGCAGCGGATAATGTATTTCAACAGACAAGTTCTGATATGTCGGCTGAATATATAACAAAAGAAGCAGGAAAAGAGGTACAAAAATCGATTGAAATATTGAGATCTCATGGTATTACCGTTCATGCTTTTGATGACTTTACAAAAGACACGCCTGATTCAGTTTTTCCTAACAATTGGTTTACGACACATGAAGATGGCACCATTGGCATTTTCCCTATGTATTGTGAAAATCGTCGCAAAGAAAAGAACCCAGAAATAATCTCATTATTATCAAAAGAATATCAAGTGAATAAAGTTATCGATTATTCGATGCTTGAAGAACAACAGCTATTTTTGGAAGGCACTGGTTCTATGGTATTAGACCATTCAAATAGATATGCCTATGCCGTTATTTCAAATCGAATGAGTAAACGGGTACTGAATCAATTTTGTAACGACTTTGATTATCAGCCTGTCCCCTTTACAGCCACAGATGATAATAATGTGGCTGTATACCATACAAATGTATTAATGAGTATGGCGACTGACTTTGTACTTATCGGATTAGATTGTGTTAAGGACTCAGTAGAACGAACAAGTTTAATCGATCGTTTTCAGCAAAGTGATAAAGAAATCATTAAACTAACCTATGAGCAAATATGTAAATTTGCCGGTAACGCCCTAGAACTTTCTACGCCTAATGGAAATATCTTGGCGATGTCTACAACAGCCTATAGCTCGTTGACTGAAAGCCAAGTATCGATGATTGAAAATTACGTGAAGATTGTGACCATTGATGTATCTACAATAGAACTCGCTGGGGGGTCTATTCGCTGTATGTTGGCTGGCATTCATTTAACCAAGCGATAAACAATAAAAACATTACCTGTTTCACGGTGCAGCTGTTTAACCAATAGATTAACTGCTGTATCGTGTTTTTTATTTATCAAACAAGTATAAAATAATATTTAGGACTTTTTTTGGAAATTTGGATTTATTTCACTTTATTGGCTGCGCTTATGCAAGCCATTCGTACCGCTGGACAAAAGCAGCTTTCAAGCCACCTAAATGCAATGGCAACGACTGGTGTACGCTACTTATATGCGTTACCTTTTGCTTGGCTGTATCTATGGTGGATACTTGAATATCGGCAGTTAGACATGCCAAAAATTAATCCACATTTCTTAAAGTATGCATTGATCGCTTGTTTTGCCCAAATCATTGGAACAGTCTGCTTAGTTATAGCCTTTAAATATCGTAATTTTTCAGTCGCTTCTAGTTTAGCAAAGACAGAGGCTATTCTGGTTGCAGTTGTTGGCGCCTTACTCTTTTCAACAAGTTTAACCTACTTAGGTTGGCTTTCTGTAGCTATTGGTGTGATCGGTGTTTTACTCGTTTCAAAAGTAAAATTTACCTTTAACGATGTATTTCATAACCCTGGTGCTGGTTTTGGCCTAGCAGCAGGTTTAGGTTTAGCCATAACAACATTGCTGATAAGACAATCAAGTTTAGCATTAGAAACCGATTTATTACTCAGTGCCGCGGTCACATTAGTATTCATGATCACCGTACAATCAATCATCTCTATTGTTTATGTCTATTTTCAAGATAAGAATCAATTATTGCTAATGGTTAAGTATTGGCGTATTTGTTTATTTGTTGGCGTAACCAGCGTAATAGGCTCTATAGGATGGTTCACAGCGGCAAGTTTTCAAAATGCCGCTTATGTGAAAGCATTAGGACAAGTTGAGTTTTTTATTACCTTGTTTATTACCTATAGAGTATTTAAAGAAAAAATATCTTTAGTAGAATTTTTTGGCATGCTTTTGATCGTAGCTAGCGTCGTAATTTTATTGTTATGGGCATAACATAAAGTTTATTGCCATTGAACATTTAAGAAACGTATCCCCCAGACTTCCTGTGATTTTTCTTCTAAAGGCATAGATTTATTGGGTGTGAGTTAGCTAGTTACCTACGGAACTAAAAAATATATTTTGACATCATCAAAAACACTTTTTCTTGCTTGATGGGTTTGGTCATATAATCATTCATACCTGATTTAATCGCCTTTTCAGTATCTTGGACACTGGCATGCGCTGACATACCTATGATTATAGTATCGTTATCAAACGATCTAATTTGCTCTGTGGCTTGAAGTCCGTCCAACTCAGGCATTTGTATATCCATTAACACTAACGAATAAGTGTCTGTTTTCATTTTTTCTAATGCCTGTAAGCCATTCTCTGCAATATCAATGGTAATATTTAATGGTCCTAGCGTTTTTTTAGCTACAATTTGATTGATTCTATTGTCTTCAACTAGCAAGATTTTTTTTCCATACGAAGCCGCTTTTAACCTTACTAAATCAAAGCCGGTTGATGCTTGTATTTCATTATCTAACTTTTCAGTAGCGTATGCTAAAGGAATGGTGAGTTTGAATTCAGTAACTTTATCAGGTTCACTTTTTACTGTTATTTCCCCGCCCATCAATTCAACTAATTGTTTACTTATTGCTAATCCTAATCCTGTGCCACCAAACTTTCTAGTGATTGAATTATCAGCTTGAGAGAAAATTATAAATAAGTTCTTTTGTTGTTCTCGTGTTATACCTATTCCAGTATCTTTAACACTTAACTCGATGATAACGTCTCTTTCGTTTTGTTTTTTTAGACGAGTGTTAATATCAATACTGCCATGTTCAGTAAATTTTATAGCATTGCTAACCAAATTAATGATGATTTTTTCTATTTTTAGAGGATCGCCAATTAAATTCCTAGGTATAGAACCATCTAACAGGATATTGAATGATAGATTTTTTTTATCACTACTAGGCTTACAGATTTGTGTGACTTTTTCAAGAATAGCACTAAAGCTAAACCCAATATTTTCCAACTCCAGTTGTTTTGATCCTATTTTAGAAAAGTCTAATACATCGTTAATTATTTGGAGTAAGTGCTCACCTGAAAGCTCTATTTGTTCAAGTGATTCATTTTTTTCAGATAAAGATTGAGTGTTTCTTCCTATTTCAGCAAAACCTAACACTGCATTCATAGGGGTTCTTATTTCATGACTTATGTTAGATAGAAAAGTAGATTTTGCATTATTTGCTGCATTGGCTTTATCAATAGCATCATTTAGCGCATCATTCTGAGAGTTTATTTTTGACAAGTTTTTTGAAATCTCTTGGCTCATGGTGTTTATCCCCTGAGCTAAAGTACCCAATTCATCTGAGTTAGCATCTTTAATTAAGTATTTATAATTACCTGATGCAATGTTATTAACTGATTTATTCATCACGATGAGCCGCTTAAAAATCAGTTTATTCAAAAAATAAAGTGTGAGTCCAATAACGCTAAACAGTAACAGAGCACCCACTAAAAAAAGAGGAAGAATAACAATACTTCCTTCCATTGCTTTTTTAGAAAACAAACTCATTGCATACCATTCTATTTCCTCGATATACACAATAGCGGCAATGTAGTTAACTTCATTAATGGTGATATCAATCGTTTTTATCAAATCACTGTTAGTATTATTTTTTAGTTTTGCTAAGTTGCTTTTATCTAGATCCCCTCCAATAACTTCGTGCCATTCCTTGTTGTACAAAAACTTGGCAAGCGTAGGATGATAAAGACGGGTATTTTCATTCAAACTGGTACGAAGAACGCCATGATTATCAATCAGTACATCTAAAATATCTTGGTCAGAGGTACTGAGTATTTGATTAGCAATCGTTGAAACTAGCGCGTAGCTTCCAACCGTTCCAATGGCTTGATCATTATCTCTTACTATATAATCAAAAAAAACGTAGGTGTTGCCATCAATAGTATTAATGTCAGCATCGACATAAAACTCATTATTTTCTGCTAGCTTCTTTGGAAGCCAAGAGTTTTCTTCTAATTTCAGCGGAACCGTTTTTATGGTATTGCTTCCTTGATTCCAATCAATACTCGTAAGGGGGTTAATTGAAAGGACAAACCAGCCATAACATTCAATAACTTGACAATCTTCTTCAATAGACTGAATCGCTTTTTTTTTAAACTTTTCATTATCGTTATTTTTCATCCAATCTTGATACGTGTTATTGAGTAAGGAACGTTTAATTAGATTTAAGTTTTGTGTAAAATGACTGATGACTTTTTCTTTGTTGATAATGGCATGTTGAAGCACCATTTTTTTCCCTAAATCTTGCTCGACTCCTGTAATAAAATCTTTTAAAAAATATGTAAAAAACATCAATACAACAGTAAAAACCATGATAATTAAAAAAATTATTCTCAGTCGAATAGAGTTGATTTTTATGGATTGGTTAATCATCAATTGGTGTAATTTATTAATAGTCTTGATTTAGTTATAAACCAAATGCCAACATTAAGCAAAGCAAAGTCGATACCGATAATGCAGTAAATTGTATTGTAATATTATCGGTTATTATTTCATTAAAAATGATGAACAATAGAATAAAACTTTATGACTCGTGGGTTCAACTTTACAGGATAACTGACTAAAATCATTAGTTCGTTATTGTGATTGCCGTTGTCGGTAGCATTCATCACAAAGTCTTCATGGTAATGGCGTATCTTTGTTATTTGGTTGAAAAAACTAACACTGATTATATTAGTCACTTAGTCTTTTCAGCCGACTCATCTCTGACAAATGACCTTTATTCAAACCTTTTGAGTTATTAATGTTTTTGATTAAACCTACGCGATATTAACCCCATTATTCCTAAAGCAAAAATAAACAGTGTTGAAGGCTCTGTCACTGACGTTGGGCGATACATTAACCAACCGATAGTGTCGCTATTAGTTGAATAAACACCTCCAATATTTGAATAAGTATCGGTTTCAGGGATTGTGGCAACCTCATTGTATTTTGCATTTAGAGAGCCTTGACCTAAAAGTAAATATCCTGCTTTAGGGTCAAAGTTGTTATCAATTGCTCCATCATCGTAGAACCACGCAGCATCGCTTCCATTCGTTTCGTAGGAGTCACCTAAAAGTGCGGTGTAATATTCGCTTGACTGTGTGCCGTTATCTTTGCAATTCAATAATGTTGTATCGTTATTCTCACAAGAGTGATCTCCACCATTATATAATGCATTTAGGAACAAATTAGCGTCATTGGCGGTTGAAATTTTCCAGCCATAATAGTTACCACCAACGAATAATGTTTTAGCTAATGTCTGTGCATAAGTATGGTCAGCTAGTGTATCCCACCTTAACCATTCACGTTTATTTAATGTATCGGTAATGACTGTCGTAAAACCATCGTTGTCACTGCTTAGTGCGCCAATTGTTATTAGGCCCGCATTGGCAGAACTTACCAAAAAAGTCATAAAAAAAGTGCATGTAATGAATACTCTGTTTAAAAATTTAAATTTCATTAGGTTTTACCTTTTAGTTTTTGGCTTCAATGCAAACAGCTTATTGTTAAGTATTAATATTTATAAAATCATCCTTGTGAATTAAAGCCCACCTAATAAGCAGGTGGACTTTGCTTTTACATAATTAACGTGCCTAATAGTTGTTAAAGAATCGCGTTGCTGCTACCGCATAATCAGCACGAGTAACTACATTATCACCGTTAAAGTTAGCCATAATAGTTGGCTCTAAATCATAAGGCCCTTGTTGAATATCAAAGTGCGCATTCAATACACCTAAGTCTAAGGCTAATTGTACATAACCTTTTAGCTCGGCAGGAATTTGCGCTTGATCCGCTAGCATTACGCGTTGGTCTTTAAAGATTGCCGTGATATCACCAGTAAAGCTTTCTGCCAAGGGTTGTAATGCCAATGATTGCACTAAAGAGTATGCTAATTGAGTGCGATCAACCGTTTGTTGTGGATTAAAGTTACTAGCGTTACCCATTAATACTGGCGCTTGGTCTTGCGCTGTATTACGTAAAGCTGCCCCTTTTGAGTTTACCGCATTAATTGCAGCAGCATATTGGCTATCAACATCGTTAAAAGCAATAGTTGTCGCAAGATTAGATTGACGAATGCCTCCGCCCAAAGTTAAAAAGTCAGCAAGGTCTTGTCGCGTTAACATTTCATCCGGCTGAAAGCCTGTCGTATTGGCATCAACTAACTCTTCACTTACCGCATATTCAATAAATGATTTTGCGGGATGATTTGCCACATCGCTAAGTCCGGTATAACCATCAGTTTTAACAATTTTAATTGTTACATCAATATCACCAGGTACGGCATAACCGTTAGTAACACCCGCTGGGTCAAGAGCAACACCAGAAAGACTACCAATGCCGTGTGCTCGCAATATCCAGTCACCAGCTTCGGCTGGTGCCGTTACAGCAATGTTTTGACCTAAAACAGGTAAAGCAATACTAGAACCATAACGCTTACCTGATGGGCTTGTTAATGCTAGTGCAACAGTATTATCGTCAATATTTGCACGTACCATAACCATGGAAGCATCAGCTTTAACTGGCACAATGGTACCTTCGTTGGTGCCTACAGGGCTAAAAGATACCGTTTCTGGGTACTCTGCTTGTACTGAAGTAAGAGCTTTAGCATTAAAACTACGTTGGATTTTTGTCGTGCTACCGAAGTTTAAACCTGCTTCTACTGAAGATTTTACTGCGGCATAGGCATTAACATAACCCGCACCGGCTTCCCAAGTTTCACGACCAGGCATATTGGTTGCGGTTTCTTGTAAAATGGCTTTGACTTCACGCCATGTTAAGTTCGGATTAGCTTCAAGCATCAAAGCAACAATACCGGCAACATGAGGTGCAGACATTGAAGTGCCACTCATAGAGGTGTAATAAGGTACGTGGTTAGGCGCCATTACTTCACTATCATCACCAATACTTAGGGCACTTAAACTTGATAATGATGCACGTGTCGAAATAATATCAACACCTGGGCCAGTAACGGTTGGACGATCTTCCCATTTAAACATTTCATTATCAACGATAACGCTTCCGCCTTTACCTTTAACGCCGCGCGAACTAAAGTCAGCCAGTTTGCCTTCTTTATCTCCTGCTGCAACCGTAATAACCCAAGGTGCTTTTTTAAAGTTACCTGTAATGGTTGCTTCACCACTACCTGAGTTACCCGCAGAGAACACTACAATAACACCATTATCAGAGAGTGCTTTGGTGGCAACATTGGTAGGATGGTCTGGATTAAAGTCAGTACCCGTATCACTGGTACTGCCAAAAGAATTTGAGATAACACGAATGTTATAATCATATTGGTGAGTCAATGTATAATCGAATCCACCGATGGTATCTAAAATAAATAGACCGGCCCCTGAGCCATAACCAATAATTTTAGCGCCTGGAGCTACACCTTGGTATTTACCAATAGACATAGCACCATTGCCACCAATTATACCCGCCACATGTGAACCATGTCCGCCAGCAATGTCAGTATTAGCCGTATCTTCTTGATATGAAACGGGCAATATGTCTGATAATGAATGTAAGTTAGTTTGCGCTAAAACATTTTGTACTACGTGATTTGGGTATTTAATATCAGTATGCGTACCATCGACTCCTGAGTCGTTAACAACAACCCCGATACCACGGCCAGAAAATGGTGTACCTTGATTTCGCATTGTGGCGTCAGCACGTAAACGATCAACACCGGTAATTTGTGTTGCGCCATCATTTTCTAGGGATAATGGCGCGTTATACCATACAGAACGCACTTTATTTGAGGCATAAA
>Ga0307492_10000799_pt1 | contig 13185 bp, 7 predicted proteins | sample SI3LmetaG_FD_202365 | JGI IMG/M metagenome (GOLD analysis project Ga0307492, IMG submission 202365) | Sea-ice brine microbial communities from Beaufort Sea near Barrow, Alaska, United States - SI3L | ecosystem: Environmental > Aquatic > Marine > Coastal | place: USA: Alaska | collected 2017-05-06
GTCCAGGAACAGCCTGGCACATATCGATGAGGCGGTCTGATGTCGGATTAGTGACCCATGACCAGGCTTCGGCAATTGGTGCGGATGCGCATTCGATAACATTTGGATTGAAGTTCATTGTAATTCCACGTGATTTTCGGTTGGATGATATGGAATTATGACTTTAATGGCTAGAGGGCTGTCGGGTTTAGGGTGAATCTAGAGCAGAAAATTCATTTCGGCCAGCGCTTCTTATTCAGTTCATTGAGTGGAATAACTATACCCAAAGCATTCGCTGCGCTCATGGGGCAGGCCCTCGGCCTCATTCGATTAGACAATCTGATTCAAAATGACTTTCCACTCACTATGTTATCTTAAATCCGACAAAATCCTAGTGCTGTTGACCATGCTGTCGTAACATAATGTGACCTTTTTCGATTGATTGGAACGCCAAATGAAATATTTGCATACCATGGTGAGAGTTAATGATCTTGACGCGTCTCTGGCATTTTATTGTGATTTGCTGGGGCTGGTTGAGACCAGTCGAACTGTTTATGAAAAGGATGAATTTACGCTAGTGTTTTTAGCAGCGCCAAATGACGTTGCCCAGGTTGAAGCGGAGCGAGCACCATTGCTAGAGCTGACTTACAACTGGGGCGGCGAGGTTTTTCAAGGGGGTAGAAACTTTGGTCATTTAGCCTTTGCAGTGGATGATATTTACGCCTTATGCCAAAAGATGCTGGATAACAATGTAACCTTAAACGTACCTCCGAGAGATGGCCACATGGCTTTTGTTCGCTCGCCCGATAATATATCGATTGAGTTATTACAAAATGGCAATGCTTTGCCAGTGAGCGAGCCTTGGCAATCTATGTCGGTTACTGGGGAATGGTAGGCCAGTAGAAAAGCTCGATGTGCCGAGTCGACATTGCAGGCTTGAATTTGCCCCCATCTTTCTAACTTGATACATTGATATAATAATCACAGATTAGCTATATAGAACAACAGTTTCAGTTTGATTTGCTTTGGGCTCGCAAAAACGATTGGTTCTTAATGCAAGCGTGACGGAACAGATCACTGCAACGCAACTATTGCACCATGATGGTGCGATAGTTGCGTTGCAGTGCGCTCTGCAGGATAGTAATTTATCATGTATTAGTAAGATTGCTTTTATGGTGGTTCGGATGCAGTACAGCAGCTCGGGCAGCTATAGTGAATAATATAACGCAAGGATACCTATTATGAAAACAACCAATCAGAGCCGCTACGTCAGCCGTCTTGCAAGCGAAACCTTAGCACTGGTATTAGCCGGAGGTCGTGGCTCGCGCTTATACGAACTCACCGACTGGCGAGCTAAACCGGCAGTCCCCTTCGGTGGCAAATTCCGCATCATCGATTTTCCACTTTCAAACTGTATCAACACTGGCATTCGCCGCATTGGTGTTTTGACCCAATACAAGGCTCATTCGTTGATTCGTCATCTGGTTCGTGGCTGGAGTCGTTTCGATAGTGAGCTAGACGAATTTGTCGAAATTTTGCCTGCTTCACAGCGCGCAGGTGGCGAGTGGTATCAAGGCACTGCAGACGCTGTTTTTCAAAATCTCGACATCATGCGTACGCATCGACCCAAATATGTATTGATCTTGTCGGGAGACCATATCTACAAGATGGATTACGGTGACATGCTTGCCACCCATCATGAAAAAAAATCTGATATGACTATTGCTTGTCTTGAAGTGCCAATCGAAGAGGCCGCAGGTGCATTTGGTGTGATGACGGTTGACGAGTCTGGTCGTATTATCGAGTTTAATGAGAAACCGGCCCATCCTGCAGAGATACCTGGTCAGCCGGGATTTTGTCTCGCCTCGATGGGTAACTACTTATTTAATACTGAGTTTCTTTATGAGCAGCTTATTAAAGATGCCGACACTTCAAAATCTACTCATGATTTTGGAAAAGACATTATCCCTTCGGTGATCGACAAGTATCAAGTTCATGCCTACCCGTTTCGTGACATGGATACCGGCGAACGCGCTTATTGGCGTGACGTTGGAACACTGGATGCTTTCTGGGAGGCGAATATGGAATTGGTCAACGTTACGCCAGAATTAAATCTCTACGATCAACGCTGGCCGATTCTGACCCATCAAGCTCAAATGCCACCAGCCAAGTTTGTATTTGATCTTGATGAGCGTCGCGGCATGGCAACCGACTCAATGGTATCAGGAGGCTGCGTGATTTCCGGTGCGACGGTGAAACATTCGTTATTATTTTCCAACGTACGTGTCCACTCTTATGCAGAAATAACCGATAGTGTCATCTTGCCGGATGTCGATATAGGCCAAAATGCGAAGATTCACAAAGCCATTATCGATCGAGGTTGCACCATTGAAGAAGGCATGGTGATTGGCCACGATCACGAAGAAGATAAAAAACGCGGCTTTCGAGTAACCGAAAAAGGTATCGTATTGGTGACGCCAGATATGTTAAACCAAAACACCCACCTGAGTCGTTAGCCGCTTATGACGACACTAACTACGATTACCTGTCAGGCATTCGACGATCAAAAGCCCGGCACGTCCGGGTTACGTAAAAAGGTGCGCGTATTTCAGCAAACGCACTATTTGGAAAACTTTGTACAGGCTATCTTCAATGCCACCGATGAAAATAGTATTGGTTTTTCGGAACAAACGCTGGTGCTGGGTGGCGATGGTCGGTTTTATAATGACGAGGCAATGCAAACCATCGTCAAGATGGCTGCGGCGAATGGTTTTAAACGAATTATCGTAGGACAAGACGGCCTGCTATCAACCCCTGCGGCATCCTGTGTTATCCGGAAATATCAGGCGTTTGGCGGCATAATACTATCGGCCAGCCATAATCCCGGTGGCCCCAATGCGGATTTTGGTATTAAGTTTAACGCCGCCAACGGTGGCCCTGCCAACGAAGAACTGACAGAAGCCATTTATCAGCAAAGCAAGACCATCTCGCAATATCAAATGCTAGAATCTAAACCGATTGATCTCAGACAGATTGGAACTCAATTCTGCGGTGACCTATGCATCGAAGTGATCGATCCGGTATTCGACTATGCCGAGTTGATGGAACAGTTATTCGACTTTGAGCAAATTGAGACATTACTCACCAATGGTATCTTCACCCTACAGTTTGATGCGATGAATGCCATCACTGGACCCTATGCCCGAGCTATTCTGCAAAACCGCCTTGGTGCGCCCGATGACAGCGTTATGCGGGGTCAACCACTAACTGATTTTGGCGGCGAACACCCCGACCCTAACCTCGCGCATGCACCCGAATTACATCGACGCTTGAGTGGCGACAATGCCGCCGACTTTGGTGCTGCATCGGATGGTGATGGTGATCGCAATATGATTCTCGGTGCCAATTTCTATGTCACACCCAGTGATAGCCTCGCAATCCTGGCGGCCAACGCCAGACTAATACCCGGCTATCAACAGGGGCTTGCGGGTGTCGCGCGATCGATGCCGACTAGCAAGGCGGTCGATCGAGTTGCGGCCAAGTTAGATATTCCCTGTTTCGAAACACCAACGGGCTGGAAATTTTTCGGTAACCTGCTCGACGCTGCCAAAATAACACTTTGTGGCGAAGAGTCGTTTGGAACGGGTTCAGATCATGTGCGTGAAAAAGATGGACTCTGGGCTGTATTGTTTTGGCTCAACATCATTGCCGTACGGGGTGAATCAGTCGCTGAAATTGTGCAGCAACACTGGGCCGAATTTGGACGTGACTATTACACACGTCATGATTATGAAGCAATTGCCAGTGAATCTGCACAGGCATTGATTGAGTCATTTCGCCAACAGCTCGATAGTTTAAGTGGACATAAATTTGGCCGCTATGAAATTGATTCCGCCGATGACTTCAGCTATACCGACCCGATAGACGGCAGTGTTAGCAACCATCAAGGTATCCGTATACTGCTGCGTGGTGGCGCCCGAATCATCTATCGACTGTCCGGCACTGGCACCGAAGGCGCTACTTTGCGGGTCTATATCGAACGTCAGGAAACAGATCCCAGTCTTCAATCAGAAGATCCTCAAAGCGCTTTGGCCGAGTTGATCGAACTCGCCAGCCAACTAGCCCAAATTGAACACTTTACTGGCCGAAATAAGCCTGACGTGGTGACCTAGTGGCCCATATTCTAATGATCTCGGCGGAGAACGGCGCCTTACCTGGCGGCAAGGTAGGCGGCATCGGCGACGTCGTACGAGAATTGCCTACCGCTTTGGCAAAACGCAATAATACCGTGTCAGTACTGACACCCGGTTATGGCATATTCGGTAATCTGTCCGGTGCCCAACTACTGCAACAGCTAACCGTGAGATTTGCAGGCCGCACAGAATCACTCGAGCTATATTTTCTGGACGGTATGAGTCGTGATCGCAAGATACGTCACTACGCTATCGATCATCCCCTGTTTAGCAGCGCTGGTATTGGAAAAATATATTGTGATGATCCACCGTCAAGGCCATTTGAAAGTGATGCGAGTAAATTTGCATTATTTTGCACAGCAGTAGCCGAAGCGCTGCGTAATGCCGCATTTGGTGATATCGGCGCCGTGCATCTACACGATTGGCACGCCGCTTTTTTACTTATTTTGCGTCGTTACGATCCCGTTTATCGCTCGCTGCAAGCACTACGCTGCGTTTACAGCATTCACAATCTGGCGATTCAAGGTATTCGGCCTTTTGTCGGGCAAGAATCTTCGTTAGACGCCTGGTTTCCAGATCTGGTGTACCCGCGCCAACAACTCGCCGACCCTAGGTGGGCCGACTGCGTTAATCCGATGGCGGCCGCGATACGCCTGGCTGATGCGGTGAATACGGTATCACCGAGTTATGCCGAGGAAATTCTGAGTCCTAGTGATGCCAGGCGTGGCTATTACGGTGGTGAAGGACTGGAACATGACTTACAGCAAGCGAAGGACGAACATCGGTTATTTGGTATTCTTAATGGCTGTGAATATCCGCGCAAGAAAAAACCTGTCCTGCCTGACTGGTCTGCATTACGGCAGGCTATGCACCAACAAGTTTTAGTCTGGGCGAGCCAGCAACCTTTGGTGGCAAACGCACATTTCATCGCCAATCAATCGATCGCTCAACTGAAACATGATCGCCCCCCTATGGTGATTACCAGTGTCGGCCGAATAACTGACCAGAAGGTTGGTTTAATGCGTCAAACCACTGCCTCGGGTCAACCAGCCTTGCATGCCGTATTGGACGCAATGGGCGAAGCAGCAACGTTTCTGATGATCGGAAGTGGCGATACCGACAGCGAACAATTCTTGATAGAAACGTCTGCCCGTTATAGCAATTTTGTATTCCTTCGGGGCTATTCGGAGGCGCTTGGCAACGCCTTTTACGAGCAAGGTGACTTATTCTTTATGCCCAGTTCTTTCGAGCCTTGCGGCATCAGCCAGATGCTCGCTTTGCGCTCTGGACAGCCCTGTTTGGTTCATGCCGTAGGCGGTTTGCGCGATACTATCGATGACAATAAAACGGGTTTTGTTTTTACGGGGTCTAACCCAACTGAACAAGCCGACGCACTGGTCGCTACGCTACAACGTGCGTTGACCCTATACCAGACAAAACCGGCGCAGTGGAAAACTATGCGTAAGTCAGCGGCAGCCGCAAGATTCAAATGGGCCGATAGTATCGACGCCTATTTAGAACAGCTTTATCAATAATCACAAACCGATAACATCATGACTACTCAGGCATTTGAAATCGAATCTATCGTGCAAGGACATCACGGAGACCCTTTTAAAATATTGGGGCCGCATAGCGCGACCAAAAACTGGGTAGTACGAAGCTGGCAGCCACAGGCTGACTCGGTCGAACTACTCGACGTCAACGATAAATTACTCATCAAGATGAAACGGGTGCATAAGGGCGGTCTATTCGAAGCCCGCTTGCCTTTGCCTATGGTGGCTTATCGTTTATCGCTTAGCGAAAGTGGCCATCGTCATATTATCGACGATCCCTATCGCTTCGCCTCGCCGCTGGGTGATCTTGATCATCATCTAATGCGAGAGGGCAAACAACGTAATTTATCGAATAAGCTGGGCGCGCATGTGATTCAAATCGATGGTGTCAAAGGCGTGCATTTTGCGGTGTGGGCACCCAATGCCAGTCGCCTCAGTGTGATCGGATTATTCAATGGCTGGGATGGCCGTCGACATCCTATGCGTCTGCACCCGACAGCAGGTGTTTGGGATATATTCATTCCAGGCCTCGCATCGGGTGACTATTATAAATACGAAATTCTCGATGCCAGTGGTGATTTGCTGCCACTCAAGGCTGATCCATTTGCGCAGCACATGGAATTGGCACCGGGCAATGCATCGATTGTATATGACCATCACCATGACTATGAATGGCAGGATAGCCAATGGCTAGCCGAAAGGGCTGATAACAATACGCTCGAAAGCCCGATGGCAATCTACGAGGTACATCTCGGTTCATGGCGTCGACAGGCTGAAGACAATCAACTACTCAGCTACCGAGAACTTGCTACAAGCCTGGTCGACTATGTTAAAGAAATGGGGTTTACCCATATCGAATTATTACCCATTACCGAATATCCCTTCGATGGCTCCTGGGGCTATCAGCCAGTGGGTTTGTTCGCGCCTACCGCGCGCTTTGGTGAACCGCAGGATTTTAAGTTTTTTGTCGATAGTTGCCACCAGAAAGGTATTGGCGTCATCATCGACTGGGTGCCCGCGCATTTTCCGCGAGATGAATTTGGTCTGGGGCAATTCGATGGTAGTCATCTTTACGAACACGCCGATCCGCGTCAGGGTGCCCATCCTGACTGGGGCACGTTGATATTTAATTTTGGCCGTGCCGAGGTCGTCAACTATTTGATAGCGAATGCTCTATTCTGGGTCGAGACCTATCATATCGACGCATTGCGGGTCGATGCCGTGGCTTCGATGTTGTATCTGGATTATTCCCGTGAAGACGGTGAATGGCTGCCCAACGAACATGGCGGTAACGAAAATCTGGAAGCAGTTTCATTCCTGCGCTTAATGAATGAACAGGTGCATGCAACGGGCGCCATTACGATGGCCGAAGAATCGACCGCCTGGCCAGGCGTCTCTCATCCGCTCTACAAGGGTGGCCTGGGTTTCAGCTACAAATGGAATATGGGTTGGATGCACGACAGCCTGATCTACTTTGGCGAAGAGCCGGTACATCGGCGCTATCACCATGACAAAATAACATTTGGACTGCATTACGCTTTCAGTGAAAACTTTATCCTGCCGCTTTCACATGATGAAGTAGTGCATGGCAAAGGTTCGATGATTGAGCGTATGCCGGGTGATCACTGGCAGTCCTTTGCGAATTTGCGACTATATTACAGCTTTATGTACGCCCATCCAGGCAAAAAATTATTGTTTATGGGTTGCGAATTCGCCCAAAGGCGCGAATGGAACCATGATATTTCGCTAGACTGGCATCTGCTCGGTGAACCCGCACATGCCGGTGTTCAGCAGTTAGTCAAAGACTTAAACCATTTCTATCGTGATTGTGAAGCGCTCTACGAAATTGACTTTAGCGCCGAAGGTTTTGAGTGGATCGACTCCAGCGATAACGAGCAAGGTGTTATTGCGTTTATCCGCCGTGGCCTAAATCGCGAACAGTTCATCATAGCAATATGTAACATGACACCGGTAATACGCGAGAATTATCGCATCGGTGTGCCGCAAGCTGGGTGTTATCTCGAGCAAATTAATAGCGATGCAAGCACCTATGGTGGCAGCGGAGTTGGTAACCTCGGCAAGGTGCAGTCAGAGTCAATCGGTGCACATGGTCGAAACCACTCACTTAATTTAATACTACCGCCATTGGCGACTCTAATCCTAACTGTTGAATAAACACCGTTGCCGAACCGAGCTACCCGTAATATGACGAACAAGCAAAAAAATAAAATCACAGCGCTAGTCCCACCTGGTCATGATAGTGACAGTTTGGTGCGCGATTTTAGGCATTATTTTAATCACACCCTGGGCCGGGCACACTACCAGAGTTCCCCACACTACGAATTTATAGCACTGGCGATAACCCTGCGAGATCGTCTTATGCATGCCAGCAACAATACGCGTCTTCTTTATGAGCAGCAGGATAGCCGTAAGGTTTGTTATCTGTCGATGGAATATCTGCTAGGCCGCAGTATGCGCAATGCTGTGTCAAACCTCGATCTCGACGAATCACTCGCCGATGCACTCAATCAACTCGGGCTGCTTGAAGAAGATTTGCTTGAACAGGAACATGATGCGGGTCTCGGGAATGGTGGTCTCGGTCGGCTTGCCGCCTGTTTTCTCGATAGTTGTGCCACCCTTGGTTTACCCGTGCTTGGTTATGGCATCCGTTATCAATACGGCATGTTTCGTCAGAATATTATCGATGGTAACCAGGTAGAAGAACCGGATTCATGGTTACGCGGTGGTCATCCCTGGGAAATAGAGCGTGCAGAATACGAGCAGCCCGTGCATTTTGGGGGGCGAGTCGATCACTATTATGACGATGAAGGTCGTCGTCATGCGCGTTGGGTCGATACTCACGATGTGCTAGCGGTACCCTTCGACATTCCAGTGCCTGGTTATCACAATGGCACGGTGAATACCTTAAGGCTTTGGTCGGCGGTTGCCACCGATGAATTTAACCTCGAAGAATTTAACGCCGGCAGTTATACCGAAGCGGTTTCGGCTCGAACCGCCGCCGAAAACATTACCATGGTGTTATATCCGAATGATGCCAGTGAGAACGGTAAAGAATTACGTTTACGTCAACAGTATTTTCTTGCCTCGGCTAGTTTGAAAGACATCATGCGTCAGTGGGTGAATCGTCATGGTGAAAATTTCGATAATTTTGCCGACAAACATTGCTTCCAGTTGAATGATACGCATCCAAGTATCGCAGTTGCAGAGTTGATGCGACTGTTAATTGACGTGTATGGCCTCGAATGGATTCCGGCTTGGCAAATTACTAGTCGTTGTATGGCCTATACCAATCACACGCTATTGCCGGAAGCGTTAGAGCGTTGGCCGGTCAGTCTATTCGGACAGCTAGTACCTAGAGTGCTAGACATTGTTCGCGAAATAAATAGCCGCTTCGTCGCCGAAATCGAAGCAAAATGGCCGGGTGATGTTGCGCGCCGTGAACGTATGGCAATCATCGAAGAAGGGCATGAACCGATGGTGCGCATGGCGCATCTTGCCATTGTTGGCAGTTTTTCGGTGAATGGTGTGGCCGCATTACATTCAGAGCTACTAAAGCAGGGATTGTTTAAAGACTTTCATGCACTCTGGCCGAAGCGACTCAATAATAAAACGAATGGCGTCACGCAACGTCGCTGGCTTAAAGCCTGCAACCCTGAACTGGCGAAACTGATTAGTGCCAACATTGGCACCGACTGGGTTACCGATCTCGAGCAACTGAATCAGCTTGCGCCTCTCGCCAAGGATGCAGAGTTTCGAAAATCCTGGCATTCGATTAAACAAGCCAATAAATTAAAAGTCGCAGCGCTGGTTAAAAAATCCTGTGGTGTCGAGCTCTACACTGATGGTATTTTCGACGTGCAGGTCAAGCGCATGCACGAATATAAGCGTCAGCTGCTCAATGTGTTACACGTCATCCATTTATTGCAACGCATTCGCCGAGGCGATACTGACAACTGGACCGTGCGTAATGTCATCATTGGCGGTAAGGCGGCTCCGGGTTATTACATGGCCAAAACCATTGTTAAATTGATCAACAACGTTTCCGACGTGATTAATTCCGACCCACGAACCGAAGGTTTACTGCGTTTGGTTTTTCTACCTAACTACAATGTTAGCAGTATGGAAATTATCTGCTCGGGATGTGACCTGTCTGAGCAAATTTCAACTGCAGGTAAAGAAGCCTCAGGCACCGGTAACATGAAATTTATGATGAATGGCGCACTTACCATTGGCACGCTGGATGGTGCCAATATTGAAATACGCGACGCGGTTGGTGTGGATAACTTTTTCCTCTGTGGGCTGGACGCAGAGCAAGTTGAAAAAATGCGTGCTGACTATGACCCGCAGGATGCCTGGATGACCGCCGCTGACTTTACCAGTTTCGTTGCTGCGCAGCGTCGCGTTGATGCTAGTTTCCAGGATCAAAAAAACTGGATTCAAATGAGTATATTAAATACAGCCGCTAGTGGTCGTTTCTCTTCTGATCGTACTATTACGCAATATAACGATGATATCTGGCGACTCGAACCCGTGTCACCGGGTTCAGACTAGCCCCACTAAACATGCCTGAAGCTAAACTGCGCGGCACTCCGCTACCACTGGGTGCCAATTGGGATGGTCATGGTGTCAACTTCGCACTTTTTTCTGCGCATGCCGAGAGAGTTGAACTGTGCCTGTTCGATACCGATGGCAAGCAGGAGCTTGAACGCATTAAGCTCGAGTTCAGTGATCAGGTTTGGCACGTTTATTTACCAGGCTGTGGCCCAGGTACGGTTTACGGCTATCGCGTTTATGGCACCTATGAACCTCAGCAGGGACAGCGCTTCAATGCCAATAAACTGTTGCTCGACCCCTATGCCAGACAACTCTGTGGGAAGGTTGATTGGCACCCCGCAGTGTATGGGTTCGGTCTTGATGATGAGCAGCAAGATTTAAGTTTTGATAGTCGCAATAGTGCGCCTTATGTACCCAAGGCGGTTGTGGTTAATGAAACATTTGATTGGGGTCAGGATAGTCCGCCTCGGGTTAGCTCTGCCCAAACTGTGATTTACGAAACTCACGTGCGTGGGTTTACTCAATTGAAAACTGACATTGATGCCAACTTGCGTGGTAGCTTTGCGGGACTTGCCAGCGATAGCACTATCGCCTATTTACAGTCACTGGGTGTCACCACTATCGAGCTGCAACCGGTTCATGCGTTTATCGATGACCATTTTTTAGTCAAACAGGGTTTTTCAAACTACTGGGGTTATAACACCATTGGTTTCTTCGCGGCCGAATCGCGTTATCTGTCAAACGGTGATCGTAATGAGTTTAAAGAAATGGTGCGACGATTGCACGAAGCCGGTCTCGAAGTCATTCTTGATGTGGTTTACAACCATACCGCCGAGGGTAGCGAATTAGGTCCGACCTTGTGCTTTCGAGGTATCGATAATCAAACTTACTATCGACTTCCAGCGCAAGACCAGCGTTATTATATCAACGATAGTGGTTGCGGTAATACGCTGAATCTAAACCATCCTCGCGTCTTACAAATGGTGATCGATAGCTTGCGTCATTGGGTTATCGACATGCATGTCGATGGCTTTCGCTTCGACCTGGCGGTTTGCCTTGGTCGTGAAGCCGAAGGTTTTGACAGCGACGGCAACTTTTTTAAGGCGATCCAGCAAGACCCAGTACTTTCAAAGGTTAAGCTCATTGCAGAACCCTGGGACATAGGGCCAGGGGGTTATCAACTGGGTGCTTTCCCTAGTGGCTGGTCTGAATGGAATGATCGTTATCGCGATTGCTTGCGTCGTTACTGGCGTGGCGATACTGGCGTATTACCTGAATTGGCTCGCAGTTTACATGGCTCAAGTGACCTATTCGAACACAATGCACGTCGACCATCTGCCAGTATTAACTCGGTTACTAGTCATGATGGGTTCACGCTCAATGATTTAGTCAGCTACAACGATCGCCATAACGAACCCAACGGCGAGAATAATAACGACGGCCATAGCGGTAATTACAGTTACAACTATGGGGTTGAAGGCATTACCGAGGATGTCGATATACAAAAGCTGCGCCAGCGCCAGAAACGTAACTTGCTAGCCACGTTGTTCTTGTCTCAGGGCACGCCGATGTTGCTCTCAGGTGATGAACTTGGGCGCAGTCAAAATGGTAATAACAATGCCTACTGTCAAGATAATGAGACGACATGGCAGGATTGGCGGGCGGTCGAGGATGAAAAAGACATGCTCGATTTTGTACGTAACTTGATTAAGCTGCGTGCCGACAACCCCCTGTTGCATCGCAATCGGTTCGTGCATGGTGATGCCAAATTTGAGCCGAATGGTTTTTCCAGCATCCAATGGCTGCGTGCCGACGGTAATGCGATGCAAGACCATGACTGGCACAATCAAGAATTTAATTTTCTGGCCATACTGTTAGCGACCGAAGACATGCCGGCGAGAGACGTACGCTTTGATCGCGATCACGAGGCGGCACTGCTCATTGCCTTCAATGCTGATCCGGTGATGGTGGAACTATGTCTTCCAAAGACCGAGTTTTATTGGCATTGTATATTCAGCACCGCAGATTCAAAGCCGGTCTTTAATGATAGCGTTCGGGTTATGCTGGAAGGGCGTTCGGTACAAGTATTCGAATTACAAATATGATTTTCCTATGCTCGCTCCTGTCGTTGTCTAACATTATGTTTATATCGATAAGTCTTAATCGACTCGAAAGGAAAATTGAGCTATGTCAATAACAAACACTCTAGCACTCGATGCACTTTGCACACGCTGTGGCATTACATTGGAATATTATGATATCGGCGGCGGGCATCATCTACCCAGCATAGACGTTAAGGTGGCCTTGCTTGCAGCACTGCAATGCCCGGTGACAACTAATTCTGATATACAACAGCAACTCGAGAGACTGGATAACCTGCAATGGCAGTCAGTGGTTCGGCCAGTTATCGTGCAGCGCCTATCTCACCAACCAATTAACCTGTCTTTACAGCTCAGTTTGGCTCATATCGAACAGCCCGTGTATTGGGTACTGAATGAAGAATCGGGTCAATGCATGCAAGGTAGTTGGGACATCAACGAGCAAGCTTTCGTGGCCGAGTTTAATAACGGCGAAACTCGATTAATGCGATTTGAGGTAACTCTGCCGAGCATCACCACGTTAGGCTATCATCGACTTGAGCTCAGTCTTGGTGACGGTAGCAAAGCACAGTGCATGTTTATTGTTGCGCCTGAAAGCTGTTATCTGCCAATCAGGGTCGAAGACGGTAAAAAGGTTTGGGGCGTTGGTGTGCAGCTTTACTCGTTGCGTTCAAAACGCAACTGGGGTATTGGTGATTTTCGTGACCTGAAAAAAATTGCCGAGACTCTGGCCCCAAAAGGCATTCAGATACTCGGTATTAATCCATTACATACGTTGTTTTTACA
>Ga0307492_10000800_pt1 | contig 13173 bp, 15 predicted proteins | sample SI3LmetaG_FD_202365 | JGI IMG/M metagenome (GOLD analysis project Ga0307492, IMG submission 202365) | Sea-ice brine microbial communities from Beaufort Sea near Barrow, Alaska, United States - SI3L | ecosystem: Environmental > Aquatic > Marine > Coastal | place: USA: Alaska | collected 2017-05-06
TCCTGGCATTGCATCAGCTGAGTAACGGCCTTCTCGGGAGTGCCAGGCTTGGTTAAAAGGCTACCGTCTGCGGCTATCGCGACCTGGTCGGTCCCTAACACCCATGCGTTGGATTGGCGATTTTGCAGGGCTTGAGCTTTTTGCTGGCTGAGGCCGATTGCATATGGCTCCGGATCGCCCCTATACTGCGTATGAATTTCTTGGACCTTAGGGTCGACGCAGGTAAAGGGCACACCGAGTAGCAGCAGTTGAGCGTGTTTGTATTGCGACGTGCTGGCCAATACCAATTTTTGACTCATTTTTTTCTCCAAAAGGTCCGAATTAGACTCATAATAGCTTTGATCGTTCAAAAAGCCTTTGACTTACATTTTTGCATAAGTATGATACCGCGCCTATGTCAGATTTCGAATTACCAGATCGTGTGAATCCCTACCAGTTAGCTGACAAGCTGAGTCGACTGGAAGGTGTTATTGGTGCGAAACGGTTAAAACGCTTGGAAGAAGCCACCGCAGGAATCGACGAATCAGCTCAAGTTAGTTTGGGTTTTGATCGTGACGAGTCCGGTCGGCGGTTAATTTCGGGTCATGTAACAGCTATTGTTAATTTGCAATGCCAACGGTGTTTGCAAGTTTATGGTTCTAAACTGGAGGGTGATTTTACACTTGCCTTAGTTTATAACGATGAAATGGCTAAAGCACTACCGGCTCATTTGGATGCGTTATTACTGCTGCCAGATGCGTTACTGGATGTCGCGGACATTGTGGAGGAAGAGTTATTATTGAGTCTCCCAATGCACGCTATGCACCCAGAAGGCGAATGTCGGATTGAAACCCAATTTGGGACGGATGAGCCAACAGGATCTACTGGTAAGGCTCCTAATCCGTTCGATGTTTTAAAAGTTTTGAAGTAATCTTCAAACAATTCAGTTAGTAGGAGGCTTTTCGCCATGGCAGTTCAAAAAAGTAAAGTGACCCGTTCACGACGCGGTATGCGTCGCTCACACGATGCCCTTTCGGCACCCACTCTAACGGTTGATGCAACCAGCGGTGAAACTCACCGTCGTCATCACGTTACGGCAGATGGCTTCTACAAAGGTCACAAAGTCGTCGCAGGTCGCGAAGACTAAATAGATCCGTGGCTCGCATTGCCATTGATTTACATGGAGGGGACTTCGGCCCCTCTATTCTAATTTCTGCCTGTCTTCGCTATTTTCGCGCCAATCCGCAGCACTACGGTGTTTTGTTTGGTGATCTGAAAGAATGCAAACCCTTCATACAGTTCTGTCCTGTTAATATCGAATGGATCGATGCCCCTGGCCTTGGCAAGCTAGCCAATAAGCCGTCCCAGCTGATGCGTCGTGATGGCTTTAGCTCTATTGAAAGCGCTTTTAAACAGTTAGTTAATCAAAATGTCGATGCCTTAGTCTCAGCCGAACATACCGGGGTGCTACTGGTCTTGGTTGCCAAACTCGGTCAGCTCCACCCGGCTATCAGTCGGCCGGTATTAGCTGCCTGGCTACCTACTCTGAACGGAACAGCAGTGATGCTAGATCTAGGTGCGTCTTTTACCGCGAATCGGGAGCAGTTGTTGGCCTATGCCGCCGTTGGTGTCGGCCTGATCGGCGAAGCCGCTGCAATACCGCGGCTGGGGTTATTGAACGTCGGGACCGAATATTTTAAAGGACCGGCGGCGCTGCGCCAGGCGGATCAGGCATTGCAAGTCTGGCCAAACATCGAATATCGTGGTTTTATTGAGGCCTCTGCGGTCTTTAGCGGCCAGACGGATATTATTGTTTGCGACGGTTTTACCGGCAATGCCATAATTAAAGCCTCGGCGGGGGCCCTCGACCTGACCTTTGCCTTGCTGAAGCAGCGTATGAGTCGTGGCCTGATGAAGCCTTTACTGGCCTGGTGGTTGAAACGACAGTTAAAGGCTGTGTTAAAAAAGCTTGACCCGCGCTTGGCGAATGGCGCGATTGTTGCTGGCAGTGACCTATTAGTGGTTAAGAGTCAAGGCAATGCGACAGCGCACGCTTTCGGCAGTGCAATTGAACGTGCAGTTGAGGCTGTAGAAGCGAACTCGACTCGTCAGATCCGAAGGGAATTAGACAAATTACTCGCTCATTAGACCCTAGCTCGCCTTTAGTCGCGGGCAGAGTCACCATTGTTAGGCTTGTGTCTCGAATTTTAGGGCGGTTAATTTCCTAGAATTCATAAATGTTTCAACAGGGTTCGGCTTTTAAATACCGAGATTATTCGGATAATGCTTCTTTGTTTACAAATACAGGATCAATCTCGGTATGAATAAACTCGCTTTCGTGTTTCCAGGTCAGGGCTCACAGCAAGTCGGAATGTTGGCTGAAATGCTGCAAGCCTATGCCGTCGTTCGCCATACCTTCGACGAAGCGTCCGATTTGCTCGGTTATGATGTCACCGATCTAATCCTAAATGGACCGCTAGAAGCGTTAAATCGAACCGAGAAGACCCAGCCGGCCTTATTGGCGGCCAGCATAGCCCTTCATCGACTTTGGTCGGAGCAGTCCCCCTTAACTGCCATTTTATTTGCAGGTCACAGCTTAGGTGAATATAGTGCCTTGGTTGCCAGCGGCGCCGTTAGCTTTGCCGATGCAATACAGCTCGTTGAATTGCGCGGTCAGTTGATGCAATTGGCTGTGCCGGCCGGTGAAGGCTTGATGGCAGCAGTCCTTGGCCTAGATGATCAGTCGGTCATTGACGGTTGCCTGGAAGCCGAGCAGGGCGCCGTGGTGTCAGCCGTTAATTTTAACACGCCAGGCCAGGTGGTAATTGCCGGTAATACAGCCGCTGTCGAACGGGCTATGGTAGTATTGAAGACAATGGGCGCGAAACGTGTATTGCCGCTGTCGGTCAGTGTGCCATCGCACTGCGTGTTAATGAAACCTGCGGCTGATACACTGGCTGAGCGATTGCAGGCGATACAATTTAATAGTCCGTCGGCACCCATTGTCCAGAATCGGGTTGCTGTTGGGGTGACCGATATAGCCGAAATACGGAAAAACTTACTCGAACAGCTGTACAAGCCGGTTCAGTGGACGAAATCGGTCCAGTTTATCGCCAGTGCCGGGGTCAACGAGATTATTGAATGTGGTCCAGGCAAGATATTAAGTGGCTTAAACAAACGAATTGCCGGTGATGTGATTCATACCGCCATTGGCGATTTGGCTTCGTTTCAAAAACGATTGGGATAAAAGTTATGACAGATGCAAAAAAAGTTGCCCTCGTAACCGGCGCCAGTCGCGGGATCGGTGCTGCTGTTGCTGACAAACTGGGCACTGATGGGTTTATTGTGCTTGGTACCGCGACCTCTGAGAGCGGTGCGGAAAAAATTAGCCAGCGCTTTGCTGAGCTGGAAATTGTTGGCAAGGGCTATTGCCTCAATGTTACCGATGCAGAATCTATTAAAGCGGTTCTGGCGGATATTCAGGCTGAGTTTGGTGCACCGGCGATCCTAGTGAATAATGCCGGCATTACCCAAGATAATCTTTTTTTACGGATGAAGGATGCCGAGTGGGATGCGGTGATCGATACCAACCTGAACTCGGTTTTCCGGATGAGTAAAGCCGTCATTAAGTCGATGACGCGCACCCGCTTTGGCCGCATCATTAATATTTCATCGGTAGTGGCCTCGGTGGGCAATGCCGGCCAGGCCAACTACTGTGCGGCAAAAGCTGGCGTCGAAGGCTTTACCCGCTCACTAGCACGCGAGATTGGCAGTCGAAATATCACCGTTAACTCGGTGGCGCCAGGCTTTATTCAGACCGATATGACTCACGATCTGGCGGAGAATGTTAAAGAAAACTTACTCAAACAGGTGCCATTGGCGCGCCTGGGTCGACCGGATGAAATCGCTCATGCGGTTGCATTTTTGGCCAGTGATGGGGCCTCATACATCACTGGTGAAACATTGCATGTCAATGGTGGCATGTATATGGGTTAGTTTTGGCAGGTTAATTGTCATTTAACTTGCTCAATTGGATAACGTTTATATAAACTAGTCGGCACTTTAATTGTGCTAAATACCTTTTAGGAGTTCTCATAATGAGCAGCATTGAAGATCGAGTTAAGAAAATAGTTTGTGAGCAGTTAGGCGCTAAAGAAGAAGACGTCAACGCTAAATCATCTTTTATAGATGACCTGGGTGCCGATTCTTTGGACACGGTAAACCTGGTAATGGCTCTGGAAGAAGAATTCGAAACTGAAATCCCAGATGAAGAATCTGAGAAGTTACAGACCGTTCAAGACGCGATCGATTACGTAAACACTCACGTGGGTTAAGCGATCCAATCTACAATAGGAGCCGTATTGACCGATAGGCAATACGGCTTTTTTTTGAGTGCTATTCGACATAGTGAAGTGGCAAGGCAGTCTTGGAGAATTTAAGATGTCAAAACGACGTGTGGTGGTAACTGGGCTTGGCTGTATTAGTCCATTAGGGAATTCCGTAGCATCAACGTGGGCGGGTATTTTGGCGGGCAAAAGTGGCGTGAATCGGATCGAACTATTCGATACTGATAGTTTCACCACCAAATTTGCAGCTCAGGTGAAAGACTTCAATCCTGCCGATTATATGAATCCCAAAGATACCAAAAAAATGGATGGTTTTATTCAATACGGCTACGCTGCTGCCGTTGAAGCGATCCGTGATTCGGGTATCGAAGCGACAGAAACCAGCGCCGGTCGAATTGGCATCGCCATCGGTTCAGGTATTGGGGGCTTGGATACCATCGAGAAAAATCATCTTGCTCTGCAAAAAGGCGGCCCACGCCGAATATCGCCCTTTTTTGTTCCGGCTGCCATTATTAATATGATTTCCGGCAACCTATCGATCCAATACGGTTTTAAAGGGCCCAATATTGCTATCACCACGGCCTGCACCACCGGCACCCACAATATAGGCTATGCCGCACGCACCATTGCCTATGGTGATGCCGATGCGATGGTGGCCGGCGGTGCCGAAATGGCGTCAGGGCAGTTGGGCATGGGCGGTTTCGGTGCGGCACGTGCCTTATCGACGCGCAACGACGATCCAACTCGGGCCAGTCGACCCTGGGACCGAGATCGGGACGGTTTCGTCCTGGGTGATGGTGCCGGTGTGATTGTGCTCGAAGAATATGAGAGTGCTAAGGCTCGGGGTGCCAAAATTTATGCCGAGTTAACCGGTTTTGGTATGAGTGGTGACGCCTATCATATGACCTCGCCGCCGGCCGACGGCGCCGGAGCGGCAGCCTCGATGACCAACGCCCTGCGCGATGCCGGCTTAAACCCGCTTGATATAAATTATATAAATGCGCATGGCACCTCGACCTTGGCCGGTGATCTGGCTGAATCCCAGGCACTTAAGGGGCTCTATGGGGCAAATGCCGACAAAATAGTGGTCAGCTCAACCAAATCGATGATCGGACATCTACTGGGTGCCGCCGGCGCAGTGGAGGCCATTTTTTGTATATTGGCGATCAAAGACCAGATCGCACCGCCGACTATCAATCTGGATAACCCGGATCCGGCCTGTGATCTAGACTACGTTCCGCATACTGCGCGTGATATGGTGATCAATCATGCACTGAGTAATTCATTTGGTTTTGGTGGTACAAACGGTTCCCTTATCTTTAGTAAGGTTTGACACTATTGCCCATTCCATCTGAGCTCTGTTAGTCCGGAAATTATGCAAATTAGTCTGTTTAATGGCGTCAGTGGCGCCATTCCACTGTCTCACCGAGCTTTAGCCTATGGGGATGGTCTGTTCGAGACCCTTTTGGCCGATAGCAGCGGGCCGCATTGGCTGACGGCCCATCTGGAGCGCCTCCATAACGGTGCCCACCGCCTTGGGATGGCTTGGTCTGTGGCCCAGAGTGTGGCGCTCAGGGAGCAACTCGAGGCGCTCTGTGCCGATATGGAAGTTCCTCATCTGATCAAGGTGATGTTGTTGAGAAACAACCCTGCGCGCGGCTACGATTTTGATCCACTCCTGCAGCAGACCGATGTTCTGCTGCAGTGCAGCCCTTATCAGCGTCCCGAATGGGCCGCACAGGGTGCCCGGGTCGGTTTGGCCGAAACCCATATCAGTGTTAATTCGACCTTGGCGGGCATGAAACATCTAAACCGTCTGGATTCGGTGTTGGCCCGGCAGAGCGCTCGGCGCCAGGGGCTCGATGAGGTTTTGATGACAATGGACAATGGCTTTATAATAGAAGGCAGTTTAGCCAATGTCTTTTTTTATCGACACGGACGCTGGACAACACCAGCGGTAGATCTGGCAGGTGTGGCGGGCGTGATGCGCGAGCAGCTTTTAGCGCATTTCTCTCAGATTGGTGTTGCGGCCTTAACCGTCGATCAGCTTGACCAAATCGAATCGGCTTTTTTATCGAATAGCCTGATGGGTCTGGTTCCGGTTCGCTCGTTAATGGGCAGAGCGCTGGCAACGCACGTTGATATACAAACCTTTCACAGCGAGTTAGCAAACCAGTGGTAAAAAAATTGATCTCAATCACCTTGCTTTTGGGCATCGTGACTTTCTTGGCGTTGGTAAATTTGGCCCAGCAGCAGCTGCAACAACCCCTGGCGCTGAATGCCGACTCGAGCACCTATAAAGTACAGTCCGGAGCATCATTACAACGGGTCTTGGCGGACTTTACGGCCAAGGGTTGGATAGGCTATCCCAGGGTGCACGAACTCTGGTTCCGCTATAATAAGCTGACCACCATACAACGCGGTGAATACGCTATCGAACAGGGACAGACCAGTAGCGAGGTGATCGCTATGATGATATCCGGGAAGAAAATACTCCACTCGGTGCAATTTATTGAAGGTAAAACCTTCGCCGATTTCCTGGGGGTTCTGGCCGCGAGTCCCTATTTGGAACAGAGTTTGACCGGTTTGACGCAAGGCGAGGTGATGCATCGGGTTGCCGCCGAGCAAGATTTTTACGAGGGCTGGTTTTTTCCCGACACCTATCTGTTCGAATCCGGCACCAGCGATCTGGAAATCCTCAAGTTGGCGCATAAACGCATGGTGACCATACTGGAGCGCGAATGGGCAGAGAAATCACCGACTAGCGTTGTTCAATCGTCCTATGAGGCACTGATTTTGGCGTCTATCATTGAAAAAGAAACTGGCGCGGCATTTGAACGCCCTATCATTGCCGGCGTTTTTAGTCGACGGCTGAGTATCGGCATGCGTTTACAGACCGATCCAACGGTTATTTATGGCGCTGGAGAGTCCTATGCCGGCAATCTAACCCGTCGCCATTTGCGTACCGACACGCCCTATAATACCTATACTCGCACGGGCTTGCCGCCCACCCCGATTGCCAACCCTGGTCGCGAAGCGATCTTTGCAGCGTTAAATCCAGCGCCTGGCGAGAGCCTATTTTTTGTCGCCAAGGGTGATGGTAGTCATCAGTTTTCGATCACACTCGAACAGCATAACACCGCCGTTCGGCGCTATCAGCGTTCTTCCCGGCGCCAGGATTATCAGTCGGCACCGACCTCGGACGTTAAACCATGAGCGCCCTGTTTATCAGCATCGAGGGCCTGGAAGGGGCCGGTAAAACCACACAGGCCGACGTATTGATGAACTGGCTAGGCGCCCGGGGCCACGATATTATTCGTACTCGGGAGCCTGGCGGTACCGAGATCGCGGAGGCTATCCGAGATATCGTGTTAAGTCACCATGGCGAAAAGATGGACCCGATGACCGAGCTGCTGTTGGTTTTTGCGGCTCGGCAACAACATGTAACCAGTCTAATTCGACCAGCCTTGGCAGCCGGGCAGTGGGTGATCAGCGATCGCTTTACCGATGCCACCTATGCCTATCAGGGCGGTGGCCGCGGCCTTGACCAAGCGCTGATCGCATCTCTTGAATCGACGGTTTTGGCCGGCTTCCAACCCGACTTGACCATTTGGTTCGATTGCGATGCCGCCACCGGTTTGGCGCGCGCCCAAGCTCGGGGCGCTCTAGATCGGATCGAAGGTGAAGATATAGCGTTTTTTAACCGCTGCCGAGCGCAATATCAACTGCGCTATGAACAGCAACCCGAGCGTTTTTTGAAAATCGATGCGGCGCCGCCACAAGCGGAAGTCTCGGCCCACTTGATAGCAGCCCTGGAGGTATATTTTGCCTGATCTACCAGCCTGGTTGAGCGCCAGTCTCACCGATCTGATCGGTTCATATCGGGCCAACACCCTGCCACATGCCCTCTTGATAGTGGGTGATCCCGGCCACGGTGGCACATTGCTGACTGATGCCTTGGTAGCTAAATTACTCTGCCGTGCAGATTTGCCACAAGCCTGTGGTGACTGTAAAGCCTGTCGCTTACACCGGTCCGGTAACCATCCGGACTTTGTCCGCGTGCAACCCGAAGGGAAGAGCCTCACCATTCGGGTTGATGCGATACGCGCCATCAATCGAAAGGTAGCCGAAACGGCTCAGCAGGGTGGGAATAAGGTCATTCGTCTGGAGCAGGCCGAGAAGATGAATATGAATGCCGCCAATGCCTTGTTGAAAGTATTGGAGGAACCGAGTGATGGCACCTTTATCCTGCTCGAAAGCAGCTCATTAGGGCGAACATTGCCGACCATTCGGTCACGCTGCCGCCTGGTTACCTTGCGTGAATCAACAACCAGTGAGGCCTTGGCAGTGCTGGTTCGGGCCAATTACGCCCTTGAACCGGCAACCGCCCTCGGCATCGCGCAGGGCAAGCCTTATGCCGCTCTGGCTGTTACGCAGGAACAGATTGAGCAATGGAGCGAGTGTGAACGGCGTTTTTTACACCCCGCAGGCTTTAGTCAACTGAGTCAGTTTATCCACAAATCGTCGCTCGATGCGACCCTTAGACAGCTAATGCTCTGGGTCGACACCGCCGTGCGCCGGCAATTTAGGCAGCATGGCAAGGCGGTACCGGTGACCGATGAACTCATCGATGTGTTGATGAAACAACCGGCTCAGTCGCTTTTTGATTTTCGTGACTATATAGTAGACCAACTGGGGTCGCTAAACCGACAATCGAATTTAAATGCTCAGCTTATGGGCGAAGCGCTCGCAGCGCGCTGGCTTGATCTAAGAGGCACACAATGAACCCGAAATTAGGTGGCGTGCGCAGCGGTATCCTGTCCATTACCATGAAAGATAAGGCGGTTTTATACGCAGCCTTTATGCCCTTTGTCAAAAATGGTGGTCTGTTTATTGCGACCAATAAGCGCTTCAGTGTAGGCGATGATGTTTTTTTATTACTCACCCTGATGGACGAGCCTGAAAAAATACCGGTCGCGGGTAAGGTAATTTGGCTAACGCCGAGGGGTGCCCAGGGCAATAGAGCCACCGGCATAGGCGTGCAATTTTCCAAGAAGAATGAATTGGCTAAGGACAAGATAGAAACCTACTTGGCCGGGTCATTGAATTCCGATAAACCGACTCACACCATGTAAGGCGGAGTCCTGGCATCCTAGCATCTTGGTGCCACCCTGCTTGACTGACCCTATAACACTGGACCCGATGCAATGCTGGCTCCCGGTTTTTCGCTTCAAAAACAAAACCCTGCCGAAACGGCATTAATAACCTCGGCCCTGAATCTGTTTATCATTCACAACGAAAACAGTATATCGGTGACCCAACTGATCAAGGCAGCAGGCATCAGTCGCTCGGTGTTTTATAAGCACTTTGGCAGCAAAGACGACGTCTATGCCGCCATTCTGCTGAGCGATGAAACGACCTTGGGCCCGCTCTTGAAAGACGCCCGTGTCTATGGCGGTATTGCCGAGTTATTGGAGCAGTATCTTAAGCATCGGATTCAACAGATTGAAAAATACCGGGTACTGATGCGGCTTGAAAAACACTTACAGGATGCTGACTGCACACTGGAACGTTTTCAACAGTGGCAACTGTTAAGGCGACAGCACGCGGATGAGTTCTCTTCTATTATTGAATCTAAGCTGGCACGCTCGAAACCAGTCGACCGGGAAAATATCCGCTTCTATTACGGCCTTATCTGGTCGTTGGCTAGTGGCCTGGCACATGTCTCCGAATCGGATTTTTTTCACCAACTGATCCTCGATCGGCGCGGATTCACGCGCTTCCTGCTCGCTTCCATGCGTTCACTGAGTGATATTAAATGACAGAGTTGTCCGATATCTATCGTCACATTGGGACCCAGTCGGTTGCCCCGGTAGAGTTATGGAACCCGGACTACTGTGGCGATATCGATCTAAAAATTGAACGCAATGGCCAGTGGTATTATCAAGGTAGCCTCATCGCCCGTGAGCGGATGGTCAAGCTGTTTGCCAGCGTGCTGAAAAAGGAAGGCGGGCGTTATTTTCTCGTTACGCCGGTAGAGAAGGTCGGGATTAGGGTCGCGGCGACACCCTTTTTGGTGGTCGCCGCCCGACTGATCGGTGACACCTGGATCGTCACCAATAATCTTGGCGATCAAGCCTGCCTGGACAGCGCTCATCCACTCACGGTCGAGCTTTCCTGCGAACCTGAAATGCTCTGGCGCGCCAACTTGCCGGCCCGAATCAGCACCAGTGTGATGTATCAATGGCAGGTCCATGCCCTGGATCATCAGGGATTGCGCAACGGAGTCTTGTGGTTAGCCAGTGCTGGCGAACAGTTTCTACTCGATCGTGAAGAGTGAACCTGATCCAGGAATCTGGATCGGTCCGTTGGGCTTTAGCGATATTCGGACTTAACTGGCTGGGTCATGCCCTACATGTTTGGCCGGCTGGGTCGTGCCCTACATATTTGGCCGGCTGGGTCGTGCCCTACATATTTGGATAGTTGGGCCCGCCGGTACCCTCGGGCGTCACCCAAGTGATGTTCTGCGCTGGATCCTTGATGTCGCAGGTTTTGCAATGCACGCAATTTTGGCCATTAATTTGAAACTTGGCCACGCCATTGGCATCCTCAATCACCTCATAGACACCCGCTGGACAGTAACGTTGGGCCGGTTCGGCGTATAGCGGTAGATTGTCTCGAATAGGTAGGTCCGGGTCGGTCAGCTTGAGGTGAACCGGTTGGTTGTCCTCATGGTTGGTGTTTGATAGGAATACCGAGCTGAGTTTGTCAAACGACAGGATGCCGTCCGGCTTTGAGTACTCCAGCATTCTGGACTGTGCGGCCGGTTTCAGAGTGGCGTAATCGGGCACAGGGTCCTCTAGGGTCCAGGGCAGGGTGCCGCGGAACAGATTCATATCGACAAAGGCGTAGGCCGAGCCGAATATATTGCCGAACTTATGCTGTGCTGGGCCGAAATTGCGTTGAAAGTGCAATTCTTTAAAGAGGCGGCTTTTTTTATAGTGCTCCTCGAAATGCACCAAATCTTGACCCGCTTCGAGTCCGTTTGCCAACTGATCCAAAATAGTTTGGGCCGCCAACATGCCCGATTGCATGGCCGTATGAGTGCCCTTAATCTTGGCGCCATTGAGGGTGCCGGCATCACAGCCAATCAAAAAACCACCTGGAAAGTGCATTTTCGGCAGACACTGCGGGCCGCCCTTGTTTAATGCCCGAGCGCCATAAGACAAACGCTTGCCCTTGTTAAGATATCTGGCAAAGAGGGGATGGTGTTTCATCCGTTGAAATTCATCGAATGGCGACAGATAGGGATTGTCATAACCCAGATCGGTGATTAGGCCCACTGCGACCTGTTGGTTTTCCAAGTGGTACATAAAGGCGCCGCCCGAGGCACCCTGTTCCGCCAGCGGCCAGCCAGCCGTGTGAACCACCAAGCCGGGTTCGTGCACCTCGGCCGGTACTTCCCACAGCTCCTTGATGCCCAAGCCGAAATGTTGTGTATCCCGATCCCGGTCGAGCTCAAACTTCTCAATAAGTGCCTTACCCAAATGACCCCGCGCGCCTTCTGCGAACAGCGTGGTTTTGCCGTGCAGTTCAATGCCGGCGGCAAAGCCGTCTTTCTCACTGCCATCTGCGGCTCGGCCCATATCACCGGTGATGATGCCCTTGACCGCACCGTTGGCATCGTAGAGCACTTCGGCTGCGGCGAAACCTGGGAATATTTCCACGCCCAGCGCCTCGGCCTGTTCGGCTAACCAGCGGCAAAAATTGCCCAGGCTGATGATATAGTTGGCATCATTATTCATAGTGCTGGGGGCGGCAAAATGCGGCACCCGAATTTGGCTGTTGGCCGAGCGCAGCACATAGATTTCGTCGCGCGTTACCGGGGTGTGTAGCGGCGCGCCCAACTCTGACCAGTTGGGTAATAATTCATTGAGGGCGCTGGTTTCAAATACCGCACCGGATAAAATATGGGCCCCTACTTCAGAGCCCTTTTCCACCACACAGACGGTGATTTCTTGCTCCAGTGCCTGTGCACCTTGCATCAATTTAATAGCAGCAGACAGACCCGCAGGTCCGGCACCGACTATTACCACATCAAATTCCATGGCTTCGCGTTCCATAAATACCTCCGCTGGGCCGCTGTGGTGACTAACAAGGCCCAGAGGCTGTTTTACCTCATAGGTAGTGCTTTGTCCCAGCGGCAATTAAGTGACTAAGACTGGATATGGGGAGGAGTTTAACCTTAACGGTGAAAAAATTAAAACAACTGTTTGAAATTTAGCGCCAAACCGGATTAAATGATGTCTGCTACTGAACTGGGTTGACGACGGGCTGTAGCGCTCGATTCTGTGTGTGACCCGCGTTGTTTTGAGGTCGGGTCCTGTTTGCCCGCGGGTGAGTGGTCTCCGGTCACCCCGGTTCAGGTTGTTTTCGATTGTTCACCGTGACAAAAGTACCATTGGGTTAATGAGGACTGTATGAAAATTATCGTTCCGGTTAAGCGCGTTGTAGATTACAACGTTAAAGTTCGAGTCAAAGCAGACCATTCAGATGTAGAGCTCGCTAACGTCAAAATGGACATCAATCCTTTCTGTGACATTGCCGTCGAAGAAGCGGTACGGCTAAAAGAGCAGGGCCTGGCGTCTGAGGTGATCGTGGTTTCCATCGGTGCGGCCAAAGCCGAAGAGCAGCTGCGGCGCTCTTTAGCTATCGGTGCGGACCGTGCCATTCTCGTGGTCACAGAAGAGGCCGCGAGCTCCTTGGTCGTAGCCAAAATATTGGCTCAAATTGTTGCTATTGAGCAACCTGGGCTGGTGATCTTGGGCAAGCAGGCCATCGACACCGA
>Ga0307492_10000801_pt1 | contig 13169 bp, 12 predicted proteins | sample SI3LmetaG_FD_202365 | JGI IMG/M metagenome (GOLD analysis project Ga0307492, IMG submission 202365) | Sea-ice brine microbial communities from Beaufort Sea near Barrow, Alaska, United States - SI3L | ecosystem: Environmental > Aquatic > Marine > Coastal | place: USA: Alaska | collected 2017-05-06
CGATTGGTGAGTTTTCATCAAATTTTTTCAGTGCTATTTCTTCTAAATAGGCTTGTCCTAATTCCACTGCTTTTATTTGTATTATTGGTGACGCGGATTGAACTTGGGTTGTCGAATAAATATTCGCGAACATGAGTGTTGCTATGCTAGTTAACAAAATGGTAATAATCAGTTCGACTAACGTAAAACCGGAAAAACCGGAAAAAGCGGAAAAACCAGAAATTCGTTGGTTGATGTTTAAATGAGGGCAACTAAAATTAGATTTGGATTTAAAAGAACTTAGCATCGGTGAATATACCCGCTCGTTTCGAAACAAATAGATTGGGTGGTTGCTGCCGTAACAGTCACGGTTACTCCAGCGGTTTCGCCAAGCCCATCAAATTCAATATTTGTGACTGGTGCAAGCGTGACCCCATTATTTGCAAGTAACGGAAAATTTAGCCCTCCTATAGACATTGAGCTGCCCTCGCTGGTTAGATCAATGCGATCAGATTGGATGACTAAAGCAAAACTTCTAGCAGAGTCATTCATACTCAACTGTTGCGCTAGTCGTGCGCTAGAAATTATTTGCGCTGCGAAGGTTTCTTCTTTAAATCGGTCGCTAGAGGGGAGTTTACTTTGAACAAATATAGCTACAATGGAAAGAATGACTAAGGTTATAACAAGTTCAATCAAGCTATAAGCCGCCTGTTTAGTCGGCGGCTTTGTCTTTAGAAATTCACTCTCTAGCATCCAGAGGTGTCTGTGACAATGCCAGGCGCTGCACCTGCTGAAGCCGACTGAGTATAAATCACACTACAGCCTGTAAACCCAGTATAAGTGTAGGTACTAATACTAGCAGCATGCGTTACCGCTATGCTAGATGCGGTTAAATCAACGGCTGTCGCGATTCCATTAGCGGTGCTCGCAGGATAACCAAATACAGTATCAACAGTACCACCAGTGACGTCTACGTTACTATTTGCGGTTTGTTCTACACCATCTATTAAAGCTTTAGAATAAACCAGTGTTGACGAGCCTCTCACTGCCCCATCTAAACCATTGACGACCGCCGCTCTGGCATCGGATTGTAAGCTAATAAATTTGGGAACCGCAACTGCTGACATAATGCCTAAAATGACAATAACTACGACTAGTTCGATCAAAGTAAAACCACTTGTTTTATTAATATTAAATTTGATAATAGCCTCCAAAGCTCGTACGAAATTGTAAGGGCTTATTTATAAAAAATGATTTGTAAAAGCTTGTTCGTAAAGCCATCTTATAAATGGTTATAGAAAGCTTAGTAGAGATTCAGAATATTTCCAGTAATTTTAAGTCTTTAGTGAAATTATTTTCACTTCGCCATCGATTGTGTCATAAGTGATTAATTGGTGAGAATTTCTTGTTGATTTAAAAACACAAACGGCTTCATGTTTGTTGCTAAAAGCGAGGTAGCGCGCATTTTTGTTGTTTGTTGAATCGTGAAGTGGTCCCATTAAAAATTGCCAAACTTGCGAGCAGTCTTGATCGGTTAAAAGACTGTCGTTATCAAAGTTTTGGGGCAAAGTCTGTGAGAGGGTTTGAGTGTTAGAAAATCGAGTAGATATTGGATACCCAAAGCGATTAAAGTCGAGTCCAACGCCATCTTTTTTGTAACAATCAACTAGGCAGTTGTGAGCACTTTTTATTTGATAATACAAGTGAGCGTGTTGTATTGAATTTTTAAATGAATAAAAATTAAGTTTAAAAGCGTGGGTTTCAAATGTATCAGCGACGGATGGTTTTTGTAGGTAAAGCCAATCGTAGAATAAGCACGCGAATAAAATTAACAAACTCAAAATCAAAAGTGATCCCTTGCTGTTGCTTGCGGTGAGAGAGCTAGCCATTATTTGAGCTCGATGCGAGATCCCACATAGGCAGATAAACACCGAGCGCGAGAATTAACACGACTATTCCGATGAAAATAATTAATGCGGGTTCAATATAATCTGACACACGTTTTAGATCGTAATCCACTTGGTTTTCGTAAAAGTCTGCGACTTCGTCTAACATGTTATCCAGTTGTCCGGTTTCTTCGCCAACGCTAATCATTTGTAAAACTAGTGGCGAAAAAAGCTCAGTACGTGTAGCAACTAAACTAATTGATTCTCCCCGCTCAACGCCATCTCTCATACTAATTATGTGCTTTGCAACCCACTTATTGTCCACCACTCGTCCAGTAATATTTAAGCTACTAATCAACGGCATTCCTGAACGGCTCATCATCGAAAAAGATCGACAAAAACGCGAAAGTAAAGAACGATAAATAATGCTACCAAAAACAGGTAATTTCAATTTTCTTTGATCCCAAAGCAATGCGCCGTGCTGCGTTTTCAAATATTGTTTTAGAGCAACAAAACTTAATGCTCCACCAATAAAGACAAACATCCAATAGTCTACAAAAAAAGCACTCGTCCCCATCAATATTCGAGTTGCCCAAGGCAATTCTCCTGCATTAAAAGAGGAAAACATTTTCGCAAACTCAGGTAGAACAACAATATTAATAATAAATAACGCTCCCATAATTAACGTTAAAACAATCACTGGATAACGGGTTGCGCTTTTAATTCTCTGAGAAGTTTCTTGTTCTAATTCTAAATATTGAGCAATTTGTGAAAAAGATTCTTCCAAACGCCCTGAATTTTCTCCAACATGAATTAAACTAATGTAAAGTTCCGAGAAAATATGTGGATGTCTTGAAAACGAAGTGGCTAAATTAGTTCCAGCATTTAAGTCTGCATGAATCGCTTCTAAGGCCGCTTTTAAAGGTTTGGAAGTGCTTGTGTCTTTTAGGCCTTTGATAGCACGAGTTAACGGGATCCCTGCTTTAGTTAAACTAAACATTTGCCGACTAAACATCACCAGTTCTTGGATATCCACTTTTTTTGCTTGAAAGAACTCGCCTATGTCTTGTTGCATTAAACCTTCTTCGTGCAAAGACTCGGTCACTGATATAGGCGTAGCGCCACTCGCAAATAATCGATCTGCAACGGCGCCTTCATCTAACGCCTGCATAAAACCTTTTGACGATTTGCCGCTAGCGAGTCGGGCGACGTATTCGAAATTAGGCATTAGCTGTGCTCACTGATATCTTCGATGGATTCACAAACACGGAGAATTTCTTCAATACTAGTAATCCCTTGTTTAGCGAGATTAATGGCAGAAGTTGATAAAGGTGTAAAGGTCTCGCTTTCGTGGGCTAGTTTCGCAAAGCGGCCATATTCCTTTTTACGAATAGTTTCTAGCATTGCTTTATCGGGGATGAGTATTTCAAAAATTGCTGCACGTCCTCGGTACCCAGTATTGTTACATTGCACGCAACCTTTTCCGCTTTTCCATTCAGTTTGAATTGCTTGGTTATTTGTATAACGGTTTAACCACACCAATTCTAGTTGATCAGGCGTGTATGATTCGTTACAAAATTTACAATTACGTCTGACTAGTCGCTGTGCAATTATGCCTCTTAATCCGCTCGCCAGAAGGTAAGATTCTACTCCCATGTCGGCTAGCCTAACGGCTGCTGATAGCGAGTCGTTAGTATGTAAAGTCGACAATACTAAATGTCCAGTGACTGCCGCTCTTAATCCAATTTCTGCAGTTTCTTGATCTCGCATTTCGCCGATCAAAATGGTATCTGGATCCTGTCGCAGAACAGTACGCAAAACTTTTGCGAAGGTTAATTGTATTTTTGGATTGACTTGAACTTGATTAACTCGATCAAGTTTGTATTCAACCGGATCTTCGATGGTAATAATTTTCTTGTCCGGCGAGTTCAACTCCGACAATGCTGCGTAAAGGGTGGTTGTTTTACCGCTTCCAGTTGGACCGGTTACCAAAATAAGTCCATGCGGAAAGGATAACAATGTTCTAACTTCTTTGAGAATTTCAGGTTCGATCCCCGTGTGCTCCAATTTTAATAAACCGGCACTTTGATCGAGAAGGCGCATTACCACGGATTCACCATGTTGAATTGGCATTGTAGAAAGTCGTATATCTACATCGTGATCTCTAATTCTAATTCTAAAACGACCGTCTTGTGGTATTCGCTTTTCTGATATATCAAGACCACACATGAGTTTAAGTCTCAATACCAATGCTGCGACTATTCTGCTTTCTTTTATCAATTGTTCTTGTAGTTGCCCATCGACTCTCATTCTAACGCGGAGCACATGTTCATCGGGTTCTATATGTATATCTGAAGCTTGAATTTGAACCGCTTGTTCAAATAATACGCGTAAAAATTTCGCAACAGGTGCATCATCATTGGAAACGTTTTCATTAAGAGTTGGTAAATCAAAACTATCATTGCTTAAGTCTTCCTGTAATGCTCCCGCGAGGCTAAAAATTTCATCCTCGCTTCGATAAAAATTATCAATGCTAGTAATGATTTCGGATTCAACAGCAACGCATATTTCGATTGGTTTTGAGAGTGATTCTTGTAACTGATCGAACTTACTAAGATCGGTTGGGTCAGCAATCACCACTAAAAATTTGTCAGGTTTTTCGTCGATCACCAAAGCCCTTAAACGGCGAGCGGTGGTTTCTTTCAAATTTTTAACGGCTTGTGTTTGAATTTTAAATATGGCTAAATCTACAAACTTAATATTAAGTTGCTCGGCAAGTAAACCTAGCAGTTTCTTTTCATCAACATATCCTAGGCTGACCAGTATTTTTCCCAAACGCTGATGATTGGTTTTCTGTTCGTGTAGCGCCTTCTCTAACTGCTTAACAGAGATGGCTTTTTTTTCGACTAGTAAATCACCGAGTCTGATTTTTTTTAACAACATTAATTATCCTTGATATGCGACAAGTCGTTGCTTAACAAAGGCTTTTTGTAACTTGCTTAGTTTGTTGTCGTTTAAAGCGATTAAAAAATACTTTACGGCGTTTTGCTGTTGATTGAGCGTTTCATAAGATATACCAATCGCCATATTAATATCGCCTCTTAGTGGCTGATTCAGCAACAGTCTCTGGTAGCTCACAATAGCTTTTTGATGCTGTCCACGCTTTTGATAAAGTAAGGCTAATAACTGATGATTAATTAGTTGCATTTTGTTGTTAGGAATACTTTGCACTAGTTTTAAGCTTTGCGAGTAGTTACCAATTTCAAATTGATACCGCGCCGATAAGCTAATGAATTCATAGTTTTTTGGATATTGCAGCAAAGCAAGGGACATGAATTGACTAAAAAAAGAAATGCCATTTGATTTTAAAAATGATAAAGCCTGTAACCATATTTTTGGTTGATCTCCGTAATTTGAAAATAGACTTTCGATTTTCAAAAGTCTATTTTTTTCATCCATAAAATCCCATTGTGATACGAGATTAGCTAAGTGCTTTTTAGCAATAGTGGTTCTAGAAGTCGTTTTTACAAGCGTTTTTACAAGCGTTTTTTGAGGAAGATTTCTCGACTGAATTTGAGAACCGCTTTGCGTTCTTGACTGAATTTGAGTAGCGCTTTGCGATTGTTCTTGCGGTTTTATCTTTGAAGTCTTTCTAATTGGTTGACTCAATAAATTAGAGTCTAATTTTTCTTGTACTGGGATTGATGTTAATTGAATCGGTACAATAGGCATTGACTCTGGTGTTTGTTCTAATCGGGTTGCTAGCTTTTGGCTAGGCGTTTTTGTTGTACTATTGTGCATAATTTCGTATGACAATAATGGAACCTCTTGAGTCTTTTTAATGCTTGAAATATTCCGATTATATGATGGAGACGATACTGAGTTGTCATTAACAAAAAACCAATAAGTTAAAAAAACAGTCATTATGACTAATGCGGACAAAACGATTGCCAATGCTTTATTGCCGCTTTGGTTAACCGGTAAAAAATTCGCTAACGACGGCGACGCATAATTATCCGTGGCTTTGTTTTCCAGCAAAGTATTTACCATCTCATTAACAACGCTCATGATGCCCCCCCCCAAATGCCAATGCAGTGCTACTAACGCTGAGCAAAAGTAGTCCAAAAATAAATCGGTAGTGATTGATTAACAGACGATCAACGTAATCGGTATCATAAGCCGCTTTACAAACGTTCTTTGTGGAGACCATCATTCGTTTTTTCGGATAGCTTAACAACAAAGCTTTGTGACATAAGGTATTGACTAATCGCTGAGTACCTTTAGAAAAATAATAAACTAACCACCCAGCGAGCAAACTAAATTTTACTGGTTGTTGCAAGCTCACGTTGACTAAACGATTTTGAACGCTTTGAGTAATTTGATCATCTCTGCTGTTTTTTCTGATTTTTATGCCAAGCTCTTTTGCGAGTGAATAATGTAACGACTTAACCGTTAGATTAGGATTTGGAATGTAAGCTAAGCGACGATATTTTTCGAGTTGCCTAATTATTAGTCGACCAAGTAATATTTTTCCACAACCTATCTTCCCAAGGATTTTGCAAAAAGCTTCTCCAGTTTTTATCGAATACAGCAGGACATTAAGCGCTTTTATATGAGTTTTTGTTGCGCAAAATAGTTCCATATCTGGCGTTTGGCCAAATGGTGCTTTTTTCATTGAGTATTGATATAAATACATAGCTAAAATTTATGATGAATTTACTAAAAATTATTAGAAGTTACTAAATCGATCTTTCACTTGATTGAGTTGATCAATATTTTGTTCTAGATCAACAACTTGTGCCCTCAACAAAATGACTAACTCACTTTTCACTTGAAACTCACGTGTTTGTTTAAATAAATTTCCAAGCATTGGAATATCACCGAGTAACGGCGTTGAGCTGACTTCTTCGGTTACTTTATTTTGCATTAAGCCGCCAATCACAATGACTCGTCCACTTCTCGTCCTTACAATACTGTCGGACTCTCTAACGTTAGACAGTGCTAGCGGTAGGGTAAACTGATTGTCTCCTAAGTTTAGAGTTTTAGTTTGGTCAGTCACCTCGCTGACAATCGGATGTATGTGTAGAACGATGTCACCATTAGTATTTACTTGAGGGGTAACGTCTAATGAAATTCCGGAGAAAAAGGGCGTAAGAGTAACGGACGGGGTTGAAGACGTACTCGTCCCTGTCACCGTTGTTGTGGAAATGTCAGTGACAAAAAACTCGTCGCTACCTACTTTAATGATAGCTTTTTGATTGTTGATTGTGGACACTCTTGGAGAGGATAGTACCTGAACATCGCCTTGCGATTCTAGTAAACTTATCGCAGAGGCGAATGAGTCGCCTTGATAGAGTAATGAAAAAATACCATTAAGTGAGAAGTCCTTAGACTCTTGTTGCAAAACTTGTCCTTGTTGTCCAATAGTGAATACATCGCCATTGCTGCTGTTACTAATTTTGCTCCAATCAACGCCAGCTTGAAAACCTTCATTGAGGCTAACTTCAATAATCTTGGCTTCAATAATGACTTGTCTATTAAGGCTTTTTTGAGCCCCAAGAAGATAATTTTTTATCAATTCTTGAGATTGTGGAAGTGCGCGTACAACAACAATCCCGGCGTGAGGACTAACAACAATATTGGCTTTTTCTTGGCCTTTAACAATAAGGTTTAAACTGGTTTTTAGCTCTTTCCAAAAATCGGTCTCGCTTTTTGTTTCTACATTACTGGATTCGATTTGAGCGACATTTTGTCCACCTCCGCCACTTGATCTAGATTGATTTGATTGGTTGGACTGATTAGATTGTCCTGAGTTGTTATTATTACTGTCCGCGGAAAAAGATTGTCCTGCTATTCTTGTTTGAGAAGTGCCTTTTCGTTGTATGTTTAAATAATCAACAGGATAGATAGCTGTCATGGTTTCCGCCGATGATACAAGAAAAAGGTTGTCTTTTTGTTTTACCATAATTGGATAAATTTGTGTGACAGCTTGTAGTACCTCTGAAATGGTGACATCTTTTAGTTGCAGAGTAACTTTAATATTTAAATCAGGACTAATGATCAAGTTATAGTCGGTAGCATCGACTAGCCCAAGCAAAAAGCTGTCTATCGCTACATTTTTTACGGAAACGTCAAATCTTTCTTCACTGACTAACTGGGTTGGAGTGTCTGCGAAAGAAAGTGTTGATAATGCTTGTTCTGACGTGATGGCTGTAAGATTACTCTCTTGGCTGGCATTGATGGAATTTACCAACATTTGATTTTTTGGTGTTTCTGTTGGTGCTAAAGACTGACAAGAAACTAGTCCCGTCAAGGATAACAAAGTAATTAGTTGTTTATTTTTTGTTAATCTCATTGCTTTCAATTTTTAAGTTTTTTAATTGGAGAAATAAGGTTTAACTGTGTGGTCCCTTGACTATTCTTCAATATAACTCGGCCTGATTCTATAGAGATTATTTTTCTACCGCTGACGTAATCACCTTTTTTATAAAAAGTATCGTTGATGATTGCATTTCTTGTGTTTCTTCTTATAAAAATAGCTGTCAAGCGTTGCTTGCTAATTGAACCAGATTCGATTGCAACCTCTTCAACATCTGATGAATATAGTGCAGGTTTTGTTGGATCATTAATTTGTTTTTCAGCGCACACAGGTAGGCAGATAAATAGTAAAGCAGTACAATATATTCTATTTTTCACTTTATCCTCCTATCCATTCTTCTTGTAAACTCAAAGTGGAAACTAGTAGTTTTATTTGACCTTTTGGATAGTTATCTACTAAATAGTCAAAACTATCGAACGCAATTTTTTTGTCCATATGTTCCAGTTTTCTTAAAAATAAATAAGTTGACTGGTAGCTGCCTTGGAGTTCAATTTCTAATGTATGGCGATACAATTTTATCCGATTTTCTGTGATATTTTTATTACTGTTTTTAGTTGAAATTTCTACTGCTTTTTGTTTGATTAAGCTTTGCAAAATTAAAGCATCTGTGGATTTTATAATGGTGTTTAGTAAATCAGCCATATCTTCCGGTTGTACTAAATTAAGTGTGCTTTTTGTGAGAGTGTCTCGTACTTGTTGAAGCTGCTCATTTAGTTTCTTAAGTTGTTGTAATTTGGGATCATTGCGTTGATTAAAAACACCTTGGTTGTATTTGTTTTGAGTTTCAACAATATCTTGAGTTAGGTTTTTCTTCTGACTTATTTCCAGCGTTTTTGTTTTAATTCCCTGACTGTTTGAAGAAAACCAAAATAAGTCGAATAACATAAAAAGAATGATAATCGTCCCAATCGTAAACAAGAGTCTAAGCCTGAGAGGTAACCCGTCAAATCGCGTTATCCATTTTTTCATATTGTTCTGCATATTGTTCTGCATATTGTTCTGTATATTGATTTCTATATTACTGGGCATCTTAGTCACGTCCATCAATCATTTGAAAATTGACTAGTTGCGGATGGCGTGGGTCTCTTTCAATTTTTAAGTCCACAAAACGACGATTGAGTAGTTGGTTTTGACTGATTTGTTTAATATAATTGGGAATTGAGTCGGCTTGACTGGTGGAACCACTCAAACTAATACGAGACGGTCGCAGACTGATTTTTGTTAACCAAAGTGATTCAGTTTTTTGTTCAGAAAGGGCCGCTAAAATACTGCTATAGAGAGTGATTTCATGGGGTGCTTTGTTGCGAATTTGGGTTAATAATTGTCGACTCGCCAGAAGTTCTATTTGCTTTTGAGAAATGCTGCGGTCGATATCTTTTTCACTCGAGTTTCCGGAACGATTACTTTGTAATTTAAGCAGTGATGCTTGCAGAGATTCTAGTTTTTGATTGTCTGTTATCAGTTGATCATTAAGCTGGGTTTTTTGTCTTTCTTGGATTAAGCCATAGATAAAAAGTCCGAATAAAAATACAGCTGCTGAGCTAGTAGCAAATTTAAGCCCAAACTGTAAAGGTTTAGGACGATAATCAGGAAAATAAAAATTAATTAATGGTTTAGTGCTTAAGTTAGCGCTAAATATCACTCCAGCCTCAGCAATGGTTAGCTTTGTCTGCAATTCTACTGGTGGACTTATTAACGCATTTGACTCAAAACGCGTTACGGCTATCTCTGTCACTCCCTCAATTATTTCTACAAGGTCATTTTGCGCCGTCTTGTTGGCATCGATTAATAGGGCGTTTATCGGACGGCGGAACACTTGGTTTACGCAATAGTCGAGCGTCCTTTGTGTTTCTAAAAGGAATTGTTCTTTTAGTGTTTGCAAGTCTTCCTGCTCTAGAGAAAATTGTTGTTCTGTTTGTCGGGGAAAAAAGCGACCTTTGATATGTCTAGTAAATATAAGAGCGGAATTGATGTAAAAGTTATAAATTAGCCCCTGTTCGTCTTCGTCAATCAACCCGACAATTTTTTCATTGTCGATTTCTGCGGCTAAAATATTTGACCCAGACAATTCGTTGATTTCGGTGGTTTTTAACGATAGTCCTGCTTTATCTGAAAGTTCAATGATCTTCTCGATCAATGCTTTATCAGTCACCACAGCTATAACATGATTGGCTTCTGATTGGATTAACACGGGCACATAATGACTAACTAAAACTTCGTTTAAAGGTTGTGCAATTTGGTCTTTAATTAGCCATTTGATTGACGCATCTATCTCTGAAGCTGGTACTTCTGGTGTCTTAATGCTGTATGTTTGATACAACTTACGTGATAATAACCAGTAACATTCAATGCCTTTGGCTTTATTTTGTAAACACCATGTCGAAAATTTTTCGGTGAGTGTTTGTTGAGAATCGTATTGCTCCACCGTGGAGGCGAGCACAGAGATTTTTCCACCTTTGTTTTCTACAATAAACAGACGAATTTCATTTTCACTTAGTGAGGCTAAGAGTTTTTTCTGCTTCGATTTTTTGTTTAAACTCCAGAGCATCGACTAATTTGTTCCTAAATCAACCACTATTGCGGGCTCAGCAGTGGTTATGTTTTTAACATTGAGTTTTGATAAGCTGTTTAATGTTTCTGACACGCTTTGTAATAAGTGTAGTAAAGAACTTTAAAAAAGGTAATAAATATTCGAATTGATAGTCAATTTTGAACATTAAGGGGTGATAAGGGGTTATGTAAATTCTGCTTATTTCTTTCGTGTGTGATGATTATAGTTTAATCAGCTATTCTTAATGACTATGAAATAGGGGTTAGATATATTAATTTGAGTAGGCACGTGAAATTGACCCCTATTTTTTTTCATTTCGCTATTTATGCCTGCCAGCCCTACAGCGATGCCAACGATTAACAATGCCAACTATTAACAAATTACTTTTTGAGATATCTATTGATGGAAATATACTGTAACGTAAATAAATGCTCAGGAAATTACTCTTGGGTATTCACATTTGCGGTTAACGGATGAAAATGATTGCCGGCGATCATATTTTGGTTGTTCTGGACGTTTAATGTATGTGGTTGAGTTTTAGCGGCGAGCTTTGTAAGGTGTCAACACTTTACTAGCCCTCCATAACGTTAGTAAATTAAAGTGAAAACTAAGTTTTGTCACTTTAAGCAATCCCTAAGTACTAAAATGCACGATGGGGTTATAGAAGGAATATTCAATGAAAATGCACAATAAACTATTTAAAACCTGCCTTACCGGTATTGTTTTATCAGTTGCAGGTTTAGCCAATGCTGAAGAAACAGCCGGACCAGTAACAATCTTTACTGAGCAGTTGATGTCCCATGCTGTTATATCGGGTGGTGCGCTAAATATAGCCGCAGACTCGGTCGTAGACAGCAATCTAGCGGCTCAAGCGGCTGTTACTATTGGTGCTGGGCTTAATACCCAAACTCAAAACATTTATGCAGGCGCGGCGGTTACTACAGGTGCTTTGTCTACCGTTAAAAACATATTTTCTGGCGCGGCTGCGGGTATAGGGGCGGGTGCCCATGCCCAAAACGTTCACGCAGGCGCGGCTATTACCGTTGGTGCAGGTGGTGACGTTCAAGAAGTATACGCTGGCGCTGCCATTACCTTGGGCGCGGGTGCTGATACTAATGGGGTGTTAGCGGCTAATGCCAATACGTTCAACGTTCCGCCAGAAGACATACGTAATGCTACCAGTATGGCAGCAGCCATCGCACAGATAGGCGTAGCACAGGATGCTTTAACAACCCTCAACGACACACTTGTGCACGATACTTATTCTTTAAATACGACTATGGGAGGGCTTGAATCTCTAGAGCCTGGCATTCATCAAGGCAGTGCCCTCAGTATCGCCGCTAATTCGGAAGTTACATTTAGCGCCATAAATAACACGAATGATGCGATGGACCACGTTTGGGTGATTAATCTTACTGAGGCACTGACGGTTGGCGCTGGCACTGTATTTGTAACTGACATACCTAGCACCGACACCGCGACCATCATCTGGAATGTCGGCGCCGCAGTCACGCTGGGTGCGGGTACAGAGTTTTTAGGCACTGCATTTGTAGGTGGCGCGTTTAGCGCGGCAACTTCAAATGTTAGTTGCGGGAATATATATGCGACTGGCGTGGTGAGTGTAGGGAGTATAGGCGCTGTTGCAGACGGTTCCGGCGTAACAACACTAGGTGATCCAGTAGCCTGTGTTACGAACGCCCAAGACTTAACCGATTTTGCGATAGGAGATAATGAATATAAATGGCCTGAGTCATTAAGGAGAGCAGTTACTGATGAGACGGGGTTGGTATGCCCGTTGTGGGGTGGTCAGAGTGGATGGGAAGGTTGGGTTAAATTTACGGATATGAATATCGCAATGTTTAGTTTCTATATTTGGAACGAAGGTCAACATTTGGAAATGCGCACCACTGCATGGCGCGCACGAGGTAAATTTGTTTACGTCAATTCCGAGTCGAATGTCGCACTAGCAGGCACCGGATATATCTTACCGTGGGATGAAGATACGTATATGGTAAGGATTGGTGACGACTATAATAATCATAATTTCGACGCTGACCCGTACAAGGTAACGTACCAACGACAATCCGACCCTGACTTCTCCGAGGTTGTGCACGAATCTGGAAGAGCAGCGGTAATCGAAGCTTGCACTACTGATTATAAGACGCTTTTCCTTATCGATTAAAGATTGATACCATTAATACCGAGGCGTGATTCGCAAATTCGGGCAAGGCTACAGTCACTCCCAGGCCAGCCTTGACCCAACGCTGCCAACGTTTCACATACAAACCTAAGGCTAAAGCCATCTCATCTGAGGTGGCTTTTTTGTTTCTTAGTTGCTCATAAAGCTGCCTGTAGTGTAAAACGTGTTTTTCTA
>Ga0307492_10000802_pt1 | contig 13158 bp, 16 predicted proteins | sample SI3LmetaG_FD_202365 | JGI IMG/M metagenome (GOLD analysis project Ga0307492, IMG submission 202365) | Sea-ice brine microbial communities from Beaufort Sea near Barrow, Alaska, United States - SI3L | ecosystem: Environmental > Aquatic > Marine > Coastal | place: USA: Alaska | collected 2017-05-06
CCCTTAAGCAAAGTAGCGTTTGTGTCTATTATGTTACAGAATGTTAAATTTAAGCGTTAAATGTTGCAAGTTTTTACAATCTAGGTTTTATTAGACTTTAGTCTACTATTTTTAGTTTATTCATTTATCTACTTAAGAGGTTCATTTATATGTATTTCCACAAGTTTCGTAAATTTCGGTTGTCAGTACTTGTCGGCGTTACGCTGGCAGCAAGTCTGGGAATCGCCGGTTGCTCTGACGATGACGACGAGCCCGATGTTGTTGTCGCGCCACCGCCACCAGCACCTGAACCAACCTATTCTGCCGAAATTCAACGCACGGAATTTGGTATCCCCCACATTATAGCGCAGGATTATAAGGGTTTAGGCTATGGTCTAGGATATGCCTTTGCAAGTGATAACATTTGTTCTTTTGCTGCTGAAGTGGCAGTTGCTAACGGCACTAGCGCGTTGAATCTTGAGGCTAGCAGTCGCAACATTAGCTCAGATGTATTCTATACTTGGTATAACGATCCAGCTAAACGTGCAGCATTGCTAGAAGCTCAAGAACCCCAAGTTCGCGATGCTATACAAGGATATGCTGCAGGTTATAGCCGCTACTTGCGCGATACGGGAGTCGACAATATCGATCCAACATGTGCTGGTGAGTCTTGGGTTACAGAAATAGACGAAATGGATCTTGCTGCGGTATACAATAAGGGCAATCTGCGAGGTGGATTATCTAACTTTATAGCCCCCATCGTCCTGGCGGCTCCCCCAGCAGCAGTTAATGCGCCGCCGCAACCCAAGGTTGAAGCGCCTGAATTTGATTTGAGTACGATTAACGTTTTACAGGGTGGTAGCAATGCTTATGCATTAGGCTCTGAGACTACTGAAACCGGTAGAGGTATGCTTTATGGTAACCCGCATGAACCGTGGCAAGGTGTTCAGCGCTTCTATGAATTTCATTTAACTATTCCTGATGAGATAGATGTAATGGGCGCAGGCCAACAAGGGCAGCCGTTTGTCAATATTGGGTTTAATAAAGATGTGGCTTGGAGTCACACAGTTTCCACGGCGAAACGCTTTACTCTTTACCAATTGCAGCTAGTTGACGGTAACCCTCTAAAGTATCAATATGAAAACGATAATGGAGAAATAGAAGAGCGTGATATCATCAAAGTAGATATTACTATTCCTCTGCCTGATGGAGGAAGTTATACGGGCGCTATTTATACATCACATTTTGGCCCAATGTTGGCGGTTAATTTTGTAAACGGTAATTTACCACCTTGGGGTGCCTTCAATCTTGCCTTTGCTATACGTGACGCCGCTTCGGAAAATCCCCGCGCTATCAATCAATGGTATTCAATGAACAAAGCGACAAGCTCAGAAGACTTACTCGACCGAATGAGAACGGTCTTAGGTTTACCTTTTGTAAATACGATTGCAGCCGATCGAGATGGCAATGCTTTATATGCTGATTTGTCTACGGTTCCTCATGTAACCGCCGCTAAGTTCTTTAGCTGCGTTGGTAATAGTCCTACTCTACAAGCTTTAGCGTCTTTTGGTTTACCTGCGTTAGACGGCAGTACATCAGCCTGTGAATGGGGAAGCGATGCTGACTCTCCGCAAGCAGGTATTTTTGGCGGTAGTAATTTACCCTCATTGTTAAATACTAGCTACTCGACTAATTCAAACGATAGCTACTGGATGAGTAATCCGGATTCGACTTTGGACCAAGAGTTTTCGCCATTGCTTCGTCGTAACTTGTTACCCAGAGCGGGTGTTTCGGTCGCAGCAGCGTCTCCTCGGTTATTACGGACCCGTATGGGCGTGATCCAAGTGCAGGAACGCCTGAGCGGAGAAGACGGGCTTGGCGGCAATAAGTTCAGTTTACGTAAGTTGCAGGAAGTGGGTTACAGCAACCGTAATTATGCCGCAGAACTGGTGCTTGACGACGTTCTTGCTGACTGCACTGCCAACTCACTTATGCCTTTGACCGGAGGCGGTACGATAGACGCAAGTGAAGCTTGTGCTGTGCTCGCCAATTGGGATAGAGCAAATAATGTAGGTAGCCGCGGTGCTCACATATTTAGAGAGTTTTCACGCAACGTTGATTATGAAGGCAATATTGAAAGTGCCTTTAGTGTGCCTTTCGATGAAGCGGATCCGGTTAATACACCGAGAGATCTGATTATTAATGCGACAACGCGCCAAGCTTTAGGTGACGCAATACAATATTTTGTCGACCGTAATGTGGCTATGGACGAGCAGCTAGGTAATCTGCAATTCGACGTCGATGCTGCGAATAACAATGAACGGATCCCGATGCATGGTGGTAGAGGTCAGGAAGGAATATTCAACGTTATCGCAACACCAAGAGCGAACGCACAGGGCGAGTATACGCCAGTGACTAATGGTCCAACCTATATGCAAACCGTAACCTGGGATGCTAACGGTCCTGTTGCAGAAGCGCTTTTGGGTTTCTCGCAGTCTGCGGATAAGACGAATCTAAACCATCGAGATCAAACACGACGTTACTCAGAGAAAAATTGGATCCCTTTGCCGTTCAGCTCGGCAGAAATTGCAGCTAAAGCTGTTGGTGAAAGTATTATACTCACTGAATAAGTGCAGAGTGAAAGTTAAGTAACCGCCTAATCTGAAAAAGGTAAGGCCCAAAGACCGATTGCCTTATTGGCGTTGGTCTTTTTTATTGTGCAAGTTTCTCGTGGTAAACGCCCCGAAATACTCCATTGAGGTTGAAATCTGGCCGTTAAAATCTCTCAATAATTGTTATATTCGGATGCATGTAATCTCCTTGACTTGTCCGAACAGCCGAAGCATTGGATGAACGAAGTGTAAATAGTTCCTTCTGGATTAGTGGATTCAAAATAGCCCTCTAAGCCTTGATATAACCGTTTGGTAATATTCTTAATATATTTGAATGCTACAACTTGCTTCGCTTTTAAAATCTCAACGAGTAAAGATAGATAGTTTTCGCGCTCGGTTTTATCGCCTTCATCCAATAAAGCTAAGGCTTTGTCATAATACCTAGCTGCTAATTTGTTCTCTTTTGCATTCCTATAATGATTGGCCGCTGGTATATTCAAGTTGATAGTATTGTCGTGTGTGGTGCCTTACTCATTTGCACTTAGCTTGGCTGATACACCAGCTTGCTCAGCTAACACTAAGTTATGTGTGCCGCCTTCTAGTGCGATAGCGTGGTCTTTGTACAGACTGCTGAAATTGGTCGGGTCAGTGGCGGAGACAGTCGTTGCAATTAACAATGAGACAATACATATTGCCCTCACGGAGTGGGGAAGAAAACTCATTAAATATCCTTATTATGAATAAAAGATACCAAGCTAAAATTGGTATCTCGGATGCGCAGCCAAAAATTTACACATTCAGCGTATACTATACAAGTTGTGAACATGACATAGCTTATTTTGCTTGCTTTACCTGTAAATGCCTCATCAAGACACCAAGTATTACCCAATCGTTCACGGTTCTTTTTTAGACGTTTTCAATATCTTTGACTACATTGAGTATAAAAAGAATTAACGCTATGTACTATCCAATATCACCGCTGTATTTTAGAGTGAGTTGATGTCTATTTAGGGGGAATTACGCCGGTCTTCGCTGAAATGACAGCCTTTAATTTCTTCGGTTGATAGACCATTGGTGCAGAAAACTTCGCGTCGAGTAGGTAGCCTATGTCCCAAAATTGAAGTCGCGTTGGGTGGTGAAACTGTCACATTTTAAGCGCTCGCCGGTAACCGGATAACCAACTAATACTCCTCGCGTGACAAGGCTTATCAGATTGGCTGTCTTTTTTATTTATGAGTTTAGGGTTGTTCTTCAGACTTTACGACCCCGCTGCAGTAAATAGCGCATATTATGATTCCGAATCTAGCGCATGGCGTCATAGTGGTGGGTCGGATGCTACTTGCACAAATTACGAGGGTAACAGTGGTTTATTTAATGACAGCCTGGACCTAAGTGGTATCGCCCTTAGTTCTTGGATTGGCATGGCTGACGATGTAAATGTCTTTCTGAAGGAATATCGTACTACAAAGGTGACTAGTTGTGGTGTAAGCGATAACTGTAATCAACGGAGCTGGGATGACAAATGGAAGAGGAGTGCAACTATCAACTGCAGCTATGACGAAGTTGCAGTTCCTGAGCCAGGCTCAATAGCATTGTTAGGTCTCGGTCTGGCTAGTGCCGCATAGCCGACCGGCCGAGATACACCCTCGAGGATCAGCAATAAAGCTATAATGAGGCCATCCAGCACGTTATTATTAACCAAATATAATGTAACGCTTGGAACTGATATTAATATTTACTTACACTATGTGTAACGAATAATGCCTTCCCAGTTGACCCGTTGGTCGCCAAGGACAACAAAGTCTGGATTTTGGACTGACTCACGTTGGTTGTAACTGAGTTCATCAAACGTAGCAGCGACAATTCGTCCGCCGGCTTCGTTAATAATGCACTGCGAGGCACCAGTGTCCCACTCGCCTGTCACGCCTAAACGCATAAAAACATCTGCCTTTCCTTCCGCAATAAAGCAGGCTTTTAAAGAGCAACTGCCAGCCGGTAGCGTTTGATAAACGCGTTTTTCTGACATTCTTTCGAATACTCTCTCGCGTGACTGCCGTCGACTAATCGCAATCATAATGACATCTTCGCTGGGCACACTAAATTCTCTAACGGCAATCTTTTTGGTTTCGACGTTGCAGCGTTTATAAGCACCTTGGCTTTTACTCGCAAAATACAACGTCTCTCCTGCAGGCCAATAAATAACCCCAATAACTGGTTTGTTATGTTCAATGAGTGCAATATTTACTGCAAAATCACCTGAACGAGCAATAAACTCTTGTGTACCGTCAATGGGATCAATCAGCCAATATCGAGTCCATTTCTCACGGTCTGCCAATGGTAGTTGCTCAGTTTCCTCAGACATCACAGGAATATCTGGGGTTTGTTCTTTGAGGATCTTCATAATGATATCGTTGGCTCGGTAATCGGCACTCGTTACCGGCGATTCATCTTCTTTTTGGTAAGCTTCAAAGGTACCTTTGTCATAGATATCTAATACTTCTTGGCCTGCAATAAAAGCAGCATCTTTAGCAATCTCGAGTAATTCTGCAATCGAATGGTGCACTTAACTGTTTTCCTTCTTCCACTTTTGAAATAACAACAATGCCGCTATACATCTAGCTTCGACAAAATCCTCTCTTGCGAGTAACTCATCGACCTTCGATACTGGCCACTCAATCACTTCCAGAGGCTCTGGCTCATCCCCTTCTAAGGATTGAGGTGTCAGACCTTCAGCAATTAAAATATGCATTTTCGCGTCAAAAAAGGTCGGTGCCATGTGCACGGTATGCAGTGCATGTAGCTTACTCGCTTTGTACCCGACTTCTTCTTGCAATTCTCTATTAGCTGCTTGTTCTGACGTTTCGCCGGGGTCAATCAGGCCTTTAGGGAATCCGAGGTGGTATGAATGCGGACCACAGGCATATTCACGAATGAGTAACATGGTGTCAGCGTCTTTTAATGGCACAATCATAACTGCACCGCGTCCACCGCCGACAATCCTCTCAAACTCACGTACGGCACCATTGCTAAATTCAAGATCGAGCTTTTCTACTTTGAAAAACTTAGATTTGGCAACAATTTCTGCGCCATGAATAGTAGGTAACTCTTTATTATTGTCTATTTTACTCACTCCGAATATCACGATAAACTACTATTATATTAAACCTTATTTACTTAGATTATCACAAGGAAATTCGCTTGGCACTCTTACCTTGGCATAACATAGAAACTGTTTTACTAGACATGGATGGAACACTGCTCGATTTACATTTTGACAACCAATTCTGGCTTGAACATCTTCCGCAAAAGCTCGCTCTTAAGCACGGTAAAAGCTTAACGCAGTGCCGGCAAGAAATGCGTGACTCGTGTGCCGAAGTGCAGGGTCAAATACAATGGTATTGCCTTGACTATTGGACTGAAAAACTCGATTTGGATATCGTCCAGGCGAAGCATGAAATTGCACATTTAATTAGTCTTCGCCCTGATACACTCCCGTTTTTAGACGCATTAAGAGCAGGTAAGAAAAAAGTTGTATTGGTGACTAATGCACACCCAGGGAGTTTATCGTTGAAAGTAGAAAAAACGCAACTGGATGAGCATATAGATGAACTCATTTCAACGCATCAGTTCGGTGTTACTAAAGAGTCCCAATTGCTATGGCAGAAGCTGCAGGCACACCTAAAATTTGACCCTGCAAAAACTCTATTTGTAGACGACAGCCAAGTAATACTAGACGCGGCAAAAGAGTATGGGATTGCTTATACATTAGGTATTTCCAACCCCGATAGTCAAAAGCCAGAAAACGAATTGTATGGGCATGCAACTACTAATAATTATATGCATTTATTAGCCGACATTATTTAACAACGAGCAGCCTGAAAATATCTGGTGCTGCTAAGTAAGGAATTAAAAACAAGTATGAAAATTATCGTTGCATCGAAAAACCCAGTTAAAATTGAGGCCGCTAGAAAGAGCTTTTCAATGGCGTTTGCCAGCGAGGAGATAGACGTTATTGCTATTGACGCGCCATCATTAGTCAGTGACCAACCAATGAGCACACAAGAAACGAGGAATGGCGCGGTTAATCGAGTAAAATATTGCCAAAAATACCATCAAGCAGATTATTATGTGAGTTATGAGGGGGGAGTGGATGTTCTAGACGATATCCCAAGTACCTATGCTGTTGTCTGTATTGCAAACGAATTCAAGCTACAAACTGGCAGAACAGCTTCATTACCATTACCTAAGCAGATATATGAAAAGCTTAAACTAGGTGCAGAACTGGGTCCTGCTATGGATGACATGTTCAATACGGTTAATATTAAGCAGAAAGGCGGCGCCATTGGCCAGTTGACCAATGGACTAGAGACCCGAAAAAGTATTTATGTGAGTGCGACATTAATGACCTTAAGCGCGTTCTTTTATGCTGAACTTTTTGTTTAACACGCTTGAATAAGTTCACTAACAAAGAACAACGTGTCTAGCTTCACGCGCAAAAATCGCGTTGATGAAGCGGGCTACAAATTTATTTTGCGAAACCCGTCATTATCGGCTGCTCCGAAAAAGTTAGCCGCTTGCTGCACTTCCTTCGGCATATCATCCGATGGCTTAAAACGGCCATCGATTTTATATTCTCCAGCAACAGACAATAAGACCTTGGCATCAAGGTTTAGTTTGTTTGCAGGCTGTATTTGTATTGCAAATTGTTCTTCTTCACAAGCTAGATTTGCATCGAAGTTGCCAAAATCAATGACACCGGTAGGTCCACTTACTGTACCCTTTAACCAACTTCCTTTACCGATTAAACTTACACATGCGTGGTTAAATTCAAACTCTTCTATATCAACTCTAAAGCGACCATCGGCCGTAACTGGCACCGGCAATGGTACTTGCGCCATTACGCTGCGAGCTGGTAAGAAAAGCTTTAAATCGTGCGCACTGATATTTTGTAGATTAAACAATGAGACGCTAATATTACCCTTAACATAAGCTTGCTCGCTCGCTCTAATTTTACCGCCATTGAGGTCGATGCTCGCTTTACCAATCAACAGAGACCAAGGTGACAACTCCCAACGCAGGTTATTCATAACAATACCCTGGGTAATAATCTTGTCTACCTTACCTGTCCACAATGTACCTTCAATCTGACCTATTGCCACGGGTAATTTAGGGTTGCTATTTTGCACATAGCTCACCACATGAGCGGCAGGAATATAAGCGATGACTAAAATTACATAGGTAGAAATAGCCAATATAACCCACTTCAAAGGCTTCATTTCTATCATTTAACGCTTTCCTAATTGTAGACGGCGAACTTGCACGTAGCCGGCATTATTGGTTTCGGTTATATCTGATTGAACGACAACAACGCCACGGCGCTCTATTAGATCCAGCCAGGACACAAGGTCAGCAAACAGCACTTCGTCAATACTGATTTGCAGGTTGTCACCAACGGGTTGTATGCGAGCGACTTGTATTTTACTTGTACGAGTGGTTTGGTTGACTAGTTGTGTGAGCGACCCGGTGAAACTTGCACCGGACGCAGACTGTCTTAATTTAGCTGCTCTAAAGGCTTGCCCCTCAACCCATGTAGCAAACTCGGTTTGACTTTCAAGTAACTTTTTTTGCTGCGCCAACGTGCTGTTTAGCGGCACCCATAATGCGAAATAGAAGATCGCGATCACAGAAACCAAGCTAGCGGCAGTCACCATTTTTTGTTCGCGCTCTGATAGCGCATAAAACCATCCAAAATACTTTTTCATGTTCTTACCTTAATAGCATACCGTAATCGAATATCTTTATAGCTGGCCTTTAATAGCCGTTTTAGCCTTTGATAATAATCGTTCCGACTACTTGGTCGCCTTTATTATTAATTGCTCCTTGGTCAACCTCAAAGCCTAATGCTTGGACTTCACGTCTAAACTTTTCGAGAGATTCAAAGTTACTGGCAACAGACTGCATGCGCAGTTCTGTGCGTGTAGCATCGTAACGGATTGACTGTGGCGTAACGCCTGTGTTAGCAAAAGATGGACTCATTTGAGTGAGCATGACTAGCATAGAAATCCCACCGCCACCTTGTTCAAGGCGCGTCATCTCATTTTTAATCGCTACTTCTTTATTTCTTGCTCTGGGTAAGTCAGGAAAGCCTCTATTAATGCTCGCTTGTAACTTAGTTTCAATAATTTGGCGTTGGTTTTTAATTGAATTCAATTCAACCGTTTTACTGACTAAGTTAACGCATAAAGCGACTGCTGCAAGCACGGCAGCAAGGCGCCATTTATGCCATTGGCCCATAGTTTTGCGTTTAACCAAATAACTGCCTTGGAGTAAATTAAACTTTATATCCAAAGCGCCGTCTAGTAACAGTTGCATCGGCAATTTATCGTAATTTGCCGTGAGTGCAGGAGTGTCAGTTTCGTTGTCACTTTCATCATTAGCGTCGGTTGGTGCAAAAAAAGCAACGAGATGGTCACTTTGTTGAAGTTCTGAATAAGCCGCTACTGATTGAAGATTTGCTCTTAGTTGCTTTTCTACTAGTGAAAATGTCCAGCTTTGCTCTCCCTGAAAACCAGCCCATTCATCAGCCCTAACGATTAGAGCAGATTGATCATGTTGACCTAAACTTAGCAAGCTTATGGTATCCGCCAAATAAGGCAGAGCGAGTGTATCGGGAACAAGTAAATCGCATTGCAAGTCTGCCTGCTGTAGCACGGTCTGCCAAAAATCAAGCTTTTCCCGGGATACCACGGCGACTTGTTGTACATCGCCAATGCGTTTACCAAAAGCGAAGAATGACTTGCTAATGTCAGACGCAACCTCGTCTTCTAACATGAAAGGGATTGCGTTCAGTACTTTTCGATTTGCTTTAGTCGGCAGTTGTACTAATTTTAATACGACATCGCACCCGGGTACAATACCGACTACTTGCGCGTTCGGTGCGCGTTCTTTTAGCTGTCCTAAACCTTCAACGTCGGGTAACTCACCTGAGGCAATGATTTCTTTTTCAGTGTCCGACCATACTAGCCAGTAAATTGGATCATGGGGCGTGGACCCCAACCGTATTGCAAGTTTTTCCATTAATTAATGCCTCCAAATTCTCTACTGATCACGCTGACGCCTTCACCTTCACTATCGAGTTTAAAAATGCTAACCATTTTGAACGTCGCGTTATTGTAACGGGTTTTAGTCACAAGCATGAAATAATTTGTTTTTATAACGAACCACGCTTTTTGCTCTGCGGTTAACTCCTTTGCCGCAATTTCTGGTTCAGAAAGAAAGTCGTTAGTATCTGCAAAACCGTCCAGAGGGCGACTTGCGATGATACGTTTTGTTGCGTCTAAATTAAGGTTCAACATAGCGGCAATGACATGCGCATTTTCCTCCTTTACTGTGTTGATATTAATTTCCATAATGTTGAATTCTGGGTCAGGGATAACGCAAACATGTGGCAGTAAATTACGCAGGTTATCCATTTCAATTCCATTGACTAAGCGCAATTGTGATTTGTTTGTCATTAGTCCGTTTGCCGCTACATAAGGAAACCGCAGTGATTCGTAGTCCGCGTCTTCAGCTCCATAACCACTTATGTCATTGTCGGCGTCGAGCCAGTCTTTGAGTGAATCACGCACAGTTTCAGCGGTAAACGAGTCGATATCTTCGGTGCTTAAACTTATTAAGTTAAAAAAGCCTTGAGCTGGACTTTTTGCTGCTGCGTTTAGATTTTCTACTCCTGAAGCAGATTCTGGCAGGACCACGGTGTTCAAATTAAAACACGATTGTAAGTCAATTAATTCTGCTTGAATGCCACCACCATCCATAGGGTACTCAAAAACTTGTGCCCAAGGTTGCCCTAAATTCATGTTGTCGGGTGATAATGTCTTAAGGTCATTTAACGATTTTTCAGCAAATTGCTCGGCACCCACCGCGTACCAATAGGCTTGGTTATTGTCTTTGATGTTGACGGTTCTTGCTACGTTAATCTGTAATCTCGCCATCATTTCAGTGGCTAAGATGCTGACAATAGCCACAATAAGTAAAATAACCAGCAGAGCAATACCGCGTTGCGAAGGGCCTTGCATATTTTGGCGATACTTGCGCTCAATACGGGTTGTATTCGGTTTCATCGGCGCACCTTAAATTCGCGTCGAATTTCACCATATATTTCCGATTTTATAATAATCGCAACGGCGATAGGAAGTTGTTCAACAGGTTTAGCATCTATCCATTCAAAGGTTTTTTTATCAAACTTATCTAAATATTCGAAACTCACAGACTCAATGCCTTCAAGCAAAACACGGACTTTGGGTTCAAAACCGATAACGTTATCTACGTAAGTTGAATATAGGCGCTGAAGTTCTTTGTTCTGAGTTCGGTAGGCGACTGATTGCAACGTGCTTCTGCGCAAGGTTAACTGCGGGTTATGCCAACCTGAACGGACAAAACCGATACCGGCGCTTTCGCTTTCAAATTCGAACTCACCCGCAAATATCAAAATATCAGATACTTCGCCTTCTATTCTAGTTTTACGGGGCACCATCTGTAAAAAATCACGCTCGATAATCAGCATTGCTCGTTGCATCGTCTGCAGGGCTTGCATGCGTTCATCGGATAAATCATTTTGCGCTGAAACAGCAGTCAACATAGTAACCGAGCCGACTGCAATCAGAGCAAATATGGCCATTGCGACCAGAATTTCAATCAGCGTAAAACCGGATTGATCGCAATTTATTAGGTGTTTGTTGAGTTTACCCATCAGACTTCGCTACATAGGTAGTGACTGAAATAATTGAACCTTGATATTCAGGGTCATTACCTACGGTGATGATAATTGCTTTGAGGTTATCATCTGCAGTGGCTTGCACTTCTTGTTGCCAATACCAAGTTCGGTCGAGCATATCGACACTGCCGCGGTCATTGTTTTTTGGCGGCCAAGTTTTCTCTGATTTTAGTGTGGCACGGGTAAGTTGGTTGTTGGCGACCCAGGTGGCAAATGTCATTTCCTCAAGCTTGCCTACGGAGCTGATATGCTCAGTAGTAGTCTTAATAATGGCTGCGCCGGTAACCGCAAAAATAAACATAGCGACCATAACTTCAAGCAGCGTGAAGCCAGCTTGTTGATGCGTAGCTTGGCGAGCCCTTATGTTCGCCATTACTTTACTCATTGCTCTGCGTCCTCAGGGGCAATACGTTCTATTGGAGTGACTTCCTTGGCTCGTAATATAAAAGTAATAGGGTCGTCGTTACTAAATGCGTCTTCAAAAGTAATGGTGAGTTCGAAAGGAGTAAGATCACCACTTGAAAGTAAAAATAGTTGCGGTGGTGGTGGTGGAATATCCTCTTCATTGCCGATTTCAACAGCTTCGTCACTAACACTCAATTCTTCATCAAATAAGCTACCTGTAAACAGCTGGTCTTCTTGCTGCCATGGCAAATTGTCGAGAAACAATTGCAGTGTCATATTTTCTGGTAATTGATGGCTTTCAAACAGCTTTTGACCCGATAATTCAACCCATTCGTCGTCATCATCCAATGCAACATAGGTATAAGTATTTTCCTTCTCATCAATACGGATACCCAGTTGCACCTGATTCAAGATGGCGTAGTCACTTGCCATATCAAATACAACTTGAAAGCGTTTTGCCTGTTGATCTACTTTGTCGTAGTTGTTAGTGCCAAGCGCGGTGTAGGAAACAACAGATATCATTAAGCCCATTAGTGCGAGCACAAGCATGATCTCGATGAGTGTAAAACCTGTTTGCTGCTTGCGCACGTTAATCCTCGCTATGGTTAGGACTACTGAAGATAATCGTTGATATTCCATGTGCCAATATCATCCTCAGTACCCTCTTCCATGTCGGGTCCGAAAGAATAGATGTCAACGGTGTCGATTTCGCCTGGGCTAAGCAGTTGATAAGGATTACCCCAAGGGTCAAGCGGTAGCCGTTTTATAAAGCCTTGCTCTGGATAGTTACGCGGAATAGGTTCAATAGTGGGCATTGTCACCAATGCCTCTAAACCTTGCTCTGTAGTCGGGAAACGATTGGTGCGTAACTTAAACATTTCGAGCTGACCTTCGAGGGTTTGAATATCAACGGCGGCCTTTTTGATTTGCGCCGTGCCTTGGTTTTCAAAAATTTGTGGTGCAACAAATGCTGCCATCATACCGATGATAAAAAGCACCACCATAATCTCAATTAGAGTGAAACCTGACTGATTATTTTTTAAAATCGTCTGTTTGCGTTCATTTAATGCGATAAAACGTGTCTGATTACTCATAAAAATTACCTTTTAGACTAAACTGTTTAATGCCAGTATCGGCATTAGGATTGCCAATACGATGAATAATACAACACCGGCCATAGCAACAATCAGCACGGGCTCGAATATTTTTAGAGAGATGCTCACAGTGGACTCAAACTCCCTATCTTGGTTGTCAGCGGCTCGCGCTAACATCTGTTGTAACTCGCCAGAGCGTTCCCCAGACGCGATCATGTGCATCATCATAGGTGGAAAAATTTTGGCATGATCCAACGCGCCTCTTAAACTTGATCCCTCTTTTACCTTTGAG
>Ga0307492_10000803_pt1 | contig 13143 bp, 10 predicted proteins | sample SI3LmetaG_FD_202365 | JGI IMG/M metagenome (GOLD analysis project Ga0307492, IMG submission 202365) | Sea-ice brine microbial communities from Beaufort Sea near Barrow, Alaska, United States - SI3L | ecosystem: Environmental > Aquatic > Marine > Coastal | place: USA: Alaska | collected 2017-05-06
AAGATGATAAAGACATGATAGAAGACTTGGTGGCAGCGGCCTTTAATGATGCAGTAAGACGTATTGAAGAGCAAAATAAAGAAAAAATGGGCGCATTAACTGGTGGTATGCAATTACCACCTGGGATGAAGATGCCTTTCTAGCTGTTATTATTTATCACCTCTAACCGAGGTGATAGACTTCTAATAGCGTATTTAGTTTATAAAAGAATATTGATCATTGACTTAAAAAGTAGCCATGAAATTTAGCCCGTTAGTACAAGATTTAATAGACGATTTGCGTTGCTTACCTGGTGTTGGTGCAAAAACAGCTCAGCGTATGGCTTTTCATATCCTTGAGCGTAACCGCCATGGCGGTCAAAAATTGGCAAGTACATTGGCATTAGCTACCGAGAAAGTAGGGCATTGTCAGCAGTGTCGTAATTTTACTGAAGAAAACTTGTGTAACATTTGTCAAAGTCCTAAACGTTATTTTGCTCAAACTTTATGTATCGTTGAAGGCCCCGCCGATGTTATCGCTATTGAGCAAACAGCTGAATTTAAAGGTTTGTATTTTGTTTTAATGGGACATCTTTCACCTATCGATGGTATTGGACCTGATGATTTAGGTTTTGATGTGTTAGCAAAGCAGTTAGCCAAAGGGGAATTTAAAGAAATTATTTTAGCGACTAATCCCACTGTTGAGGGTGAGGCAACAGCTCATTATATTGCCGAACTTGCGCAGCAGTACAATGTTAACATTTCTCGTATCGCTCATGGCGTTCCTATGGGCGGAGAATTAGAGTATGTTGATGGGAATACCTTGTCTCATGCGCTTATTGGCCGTAAAAGTTATCAACCATAAATTATTTCATCTAAAATTATTACTGCCGATAGCAAAGTAAAATGTGTATTGTTAACACCGTCAATTATCTAACCTGATATCTACTTCACCTCAATTATTCCTCAGTAACCATATCAGACCTTGCTATACAACTTAAGGTTAGTGATTAGTGGTTAGCAACTTCATAAATAATATAATTACAGCTTAAATCGTTCCACTATAGAAACCAGCTTACTGTTCACTTTGGTAATCTCTGCTGCATCGAGTAATACTTGCTGACCATTAGCGTCTAGTTCACCAACAATATCATTAATAGCTGTCATATTACGGTTAAGTTCCTGAGTTACGCTACTTTGCTCTTCAGCAGAAGCCGCAATTTGATTACTCAGGTCATTAATTTTATCAATAAAGCTTGTCATTGTTTTCAAGCTAGTCGCCACTTCACCAGAGCCATCTGCGGTTTCATTACATTTTATTTTAGTATTATTCATCGCTTCTACCACCACCTTAGTTCTGCTCAACAGGCTGCCTAGTGAGAATTCAACCTCCTCAGTACTTTTTTTGGTTCTGTTAGAAAGATTACGAACTTCATCAGCCACCACGGCAAAGCCCCTTCCTTGTTCGCCTGCGCGAGCTGCTTCAATAGCCGCATTGAGTGCTAGTAGGTTAGTTTGTTCTGAAATAGTATCGATGACTTGCAAAATACTGTTGATATTTTTTGTTTCATCGCTCATCTGATTAACATCTGATGCAGCCTTTTCAACTTCGTCTGTCAATGCTGATACTGTCTGTTGAGATTTTTCAACGATACGACGAGAGTCAATGCTAGTGGTATTTGCTTGTTCGGTAAGGCTGGCGGTATGAGCAGCGTCTGATGCCATTGCATCGGCAGAGGCATTCATCTCTGCAATAGCAGAAACCACTTGCTCGGTTTCAGTTACATGATTATGTAAAATTGTACTATTTCGATCAGATTGCTCTTGCATCCGCACCACATTAGATTGCAAGGAAGTGGTCGCCGATTTTATCTCAATCATCATCGTCTGTAAGCTTTCGATAAATCGATTAACGCCCTGAGCTATCTGCCCCAGATCATCGTTACTGTCAACCTTTAGCCTTTGCGTCAAATCGCCATCACCATTGGAAAGGCCAATAATAGTGTCCTTTAGTGCTAATACCGGACGATATAACACCTGAATGAAAATAAATGCAATGGCTACACTGATCAATGTAGCCAGAACCGTTACTAAAATAGCACTGTTTCTAGAGGCTGCTAATTTAGCAAACGCGACTGATTTATCTCGACTAATAGCAAAATACCAATTTTTGTCTCCGGCTTTAATTTGATGACTAAATAAGATTTTATCTTGCTCATTGAAGACATAATTATTAAAAGTGGTTTGCGAACTAACGGCTTTAAGGGCAACTTCTTTAAACCAAGCAAGGTCGGTACCTTTTTCACCGGCTTTAATGGCAGGCGAAGATGATGCTAAAAAGGTAGTATCTTGATTTAAAATAACAGCAACAGAGCCAGGGATCGCATTCGATTGTTTAACAATATCATTGAGAAACTCCAGCGAAATGTCAGTCATGATTGCTCCATCTTTGATCTTCTCGGCAATTGTCACCCAATACTTTTGTCCTGCGCCTACATAAGGTTCGGTTACTGTCGTGTCAGGAGCTTGACGACCGGCTTGATACCAAGATTTTTCGCGGACATCTGATTTAAGCTTATGGTTTAACCAAGTACCCCCAGTTTGATTCCAATAGGCATCGCCATTTTCAAACGCCAATACTGCACTATTTAAATTCATCGCACTTGCCAGAAAATGCGTTATTTCAATCAATTCTTCTTCTGTACCCTCGATAGGTTTATCTCGATACAGATCCGCAAGCTTATTAATACCACCCACTTTTTCGTTAATCAAGGTTTCGATAACGGCGGCTTTTGCAGCAACATATTTTTGATTATCGCTAATAAGATTTTTTGTTAAATTGTCTTTGCCCTGCAGATAAAAGACAAAACTAGAGATTGAAACCGAGACGCCAACCAACAATGTTACCGACAAGATTAATAGCTTTTTCAGTCCAAATTGTTTCATAGTAACCAAATTTATAATTATATTTATATAAGTATGTTCACACTTACTCAGAGTAACAATGCCTTACTTACAAATACCAATGGCCTAATTTTCATAGTATATGTAAACGTCGTTAAGTACTGATGCCATCGATAATGTGTCACGAAATATAGTCAACTTCAAGCTGGATAAGATATAAAGTATACTTTATATGCACGGTCAGTTAATGACCAAGGACATTTATAGATAATGAATCAGGAAAAAGATCAGTAAGAAAATAAAACAGTAGCCAAAATATAATGTTCAGCGATTATTCTAGCCAGTAACCCTACTGTTGAAGCTACAAGGTATTATATGGCTGATAACAACATAAAGTTAACATTGAATTTTACTTTCCCCTTGAAAAAAAAATCTTGACCCCCACAATTTAACTATCGAAACAATCACCCTTTTAAATAGGAAGTATTCAGATGTCTGAAACTGACCAACCAGAAGTTCACGGTTTTCAAACCGAAGTAAAACAACTACTTAAATTAATGATCAATTCACTTTATTCCAATAAAGAGATTTTCCTTCGTGAATTGGTTTCTAATGCCGCTGATGCAGCTGATAAATTACGTTTCAAAGCATTATCAAATGCCGACCTTTATGAAAATGACGGTGAGTTACGCGTACGGGTAAGTGCGGATAAAGAAACTAATACCGTTACTATTTCTGATAATGGTATTGGTATGAATCATGATGATGTGGTTTCTCATTTAGGTACTATTGCTAAATCAGGCACGGCTGAATTTTTTAGTAATTTATCAGGTGATCAAGCGACAGACTCACAATTAATTGGTCAATTTGGTGTGGGCTTTTATTCTGCATTTATTGTTGCTGATAAAGTTACTGTGCGTTCACGTGCAGCAGGAGCTAAAGCAAGCGAAGGTGTTGAGTGGATTTCAGAAGGCGAAGGCGAATTTACTACGGCAGCTATTGAAAAATCAAGCCGCGGTACTGACATTATCCTTCACTTAAAAGAAGAAGAGTCAGAATTTGCAGATGAATGGCGTTTAAAATCTATTGTCACAAAATACTCTGATCATATTTCAGTGTCAGTTGAAATGCTCACACCAGAAGTGGCTGAAGTTCCTGAAAGTGAAGGGGCTGACGAAAAGAAAATTCCAGCGCAACCAGCTATTCCTGCACAATGGAATGCGGTAAATAAAGCAACCGCTCTTTGGACACGTGAAAAAGCAGATATTTCAGATGATGAATACAATGAGTTTTATAAACATGTATCACATGAGTTTACTGATCCACTTTTATGGGCACATAACCGAGTAGAAGGTAAAACTGAATATACCAGCTTGCTTTATATCCCTTCTAAAGCGCCGTTTGATATGTATAATCGTGAGAAACAGCATGGTTTAAAACTTTACATACAACGGGTGTTTGTTATGGATGATGCTGAACAATTCATGCCAACTTACCTGCGCTTTGTTAAAGGTTTACTCGACTCAAATGATTTACCATTGAATGTTTCTCGTGAAATTTTACAAGACAACAAGGTCACTCAAGCTATTCGTAAGGGTTGTACTAAACGTGTATTAGGCATGTTAGAAAAACTAGGGGGAAATGATCAAGAAAAATACCAGTCTTTCTGGGATGAATTTGGCCAAGTATTAAAAGAAGGCCCTGCCGAAGATATGGGCAATAAAGAACAAATTGCTAAATTATTACGATTTGCTTCTACAAACAATGACACGAAAGTGCAAAATGTATCTTTAACTCAATACATTGAACGCATGAAAGAAGGCCAAGATAAAATTTATTATGTGGTTGCTGATAGCTTTGAAGCAGCTAAAAACAGTCCTCATTTAGAAGTGTTCCGTAAGAAAGGTATCGAAGTTTTATTGATGTCTGATCGCATTGATGAATGGTTAGTCAGTCACTTAACAGAGCTTGACGGTAAACAATTACAGTCAGTGACTCGCGGCGGTCTTGATCTGGGTGATATGGATGATGAAGAAACTAAGCAAGCTCAAGAAAAGCTTGAAGAAGAATTCGATTCTGTTATTACTCGCATTAAATCAGTACTTGAAGGCAAAGTTAAGGATGTTAAGTTATCGCAACGTTTAACAGACTCACCTGCTTGTATTGTTACTGATGAGCAAGATATGAGCAGTCAAATGATGAAACTTATGCAGTCTGTTGGTCAAGAAGTTCCTGACACTTTACCTATTTTTGAAATCAATGGAGAGCATCAATTAATAACACATATCGCCAATGAACAAGACGATGAAAAGTTTAAACAATGGAGTGATATTTTATTTGAACAGGCAATGTTAGCTGAACGCGGTAGCTTGAAAGATGCCTCAGGTTTTGTGGCTCGTCTTAATTCACTTATGCTCAGCTTAACCAAATAATATCGATTGTTTAAAGACAGCAGTAAGATGCTATCGACTTAGTATAACAAAGGCCTATTCTCTTCCAAAGGACAGGCCTTTTTTGTAAGCTATCTAGTATTGATACTTGTTTGCATACAACTGAGCTTGTATAGTGGCTGGCGAAAGAGCAAACTTTGATTACAGCATTATTACATTAAGAAAATAAGTAGATAGTTAACGATATATATTCTTAATGTAATAATGTTTTTACACACTTTTTAGGGTTATATTTATATGCGCATTATTTTATTAGGTGCTCCTGGTGCAGGCAAGGGTACTCAAGCACAGTTTTTAATGGCTAAATTTAAAATTCCACAAATATCTACCGGCGACATGCTTCGTGCTGCAATCAAAGCAGGTACTGAATTAGGTAAGCAAGCAAAAGCTGTTATGGATGCTGGTCAACTCGTTTCTGATGACCTAATCATCGGCCTAGTTAAAGAGCGTATTGTCCAAGACGACTGCAGAGATGGCTTTTTATTAGATGGTTTTCCTCGTACTATTCCTCAAGCTGATGCCATGAAAGAAAATAGAGTTGATGTTGATAGTGTTATTGAATTTGATGTTTCTGACGAAGTGATTGTTGAACGTATGGCGGGTCGTCGCGTACATTCAGGCTCAGGTCGTGTTTACCACCTTGTTTATAACCCACCCACAGTTGAAGGCAAGGATGATGACACGGGTGACGATTTATCGATTCGCCCTGACGATGAGGAAGCAACAGTTCGTAAACGTTTAGCTATTTATCATCAACAAACAAAACCTTTAGTTGATTATTATCAAGTTGAAGCTCAGCTTGGTAATTGTAAATATTTAACGATTGACGGTACGCAACCTGTTGAACAAGTAAGCCGTTTATTGCTCGAAGAGTTGACCTGAATTATCTATTGATTAAAAGCTCGTTTTGCGAGCTTTTTTTTTGCCTTAAATAGTAACGTCAAGAATGACATCAACAATTTTACAAAATTGACAAGGTATAAATATCAATGCCTATGAGTAACAACGAGTATGGGTTAGTTTATTAGCCAGATTATTATTGTTCCTATCTATTAATTTTATACTATTGGCGTTAATTAAAAAACTAGTAGGGCGGGGGTGTCAGTAGATATGACATGCTGCTGGTTTTAGTCAATATATTGGTATATTGATACAGCGTCAAATAGAGCGCTATCAACCTTGGTCGTCATACTCATACTCATACTCATACTCCCAATTAAGAAGATGAGATTTTTTAAGTTAGCTTTAGCTGTGAACGTTTAAATAGAGTGATTAATTTGTTTATGTATCATGGCAATATGTGGAATATCATCCTCTAAATACATATCAGAGACTCTAATAAAACCGTGTTTATTATAATATTGCTCTAAATGCTCTTGCGCTGAAATTTTAATCGCTTGCAAAGGAAAGTATTGAGAGCAGGCTGAAATAGCCTCTTTCATTAACTCATGACCTAAACCGCAGCCTCTCGCATGAGGAGCGATAATCACTCTGCCGATGCTCGGAAAGTCATCATAACTTTGACCCTTAGCTAAAATTCTTAAATAAGCTGTCATCTTATCTCCTTGATAACAATACAAATGTAGCGTTTGATGGTGTCGGTCTAAACCATCTAAGTCAGGGTAAAAACAAGTTTGCTCAACAACGAAAACATCAATACGCAGTTTTAATGCATCGTAAAGTTCGTCAGTGGTTAATTCATTAAATTTTTTTATGTGCCAGTTCATGAAGTTCCTAATATCTATTTAATCGAGGGCTTGGTATTTCATCAATAAAATAATTAATAAGTAACCATTTTTGAGTATTCAATATGTTTACCTAATATTGCTTGGCTACCTTTTAATGAAAATTTATAGCCACACAGCATAAAGTCATCTCTAAACGCTATTTCTTGTAGAAGGTTGTGAGTATCTAAAGGGGAAAAATTGGCAAAATATTGTTCAGTATCCTCAACTAGCACAGAAGTTGTTCTGATCTTTATGCCATTATTAAAAACGATATCTTGACAGTTTTTATTTCCCTGTGCAGTCTCTAGATCCCAAATTTTTTTATCATCATCACTGTCGGCTTGCCAGTTAATTATCAACCCACGGTGCCTGGACAGCAGTAATGAAAAGTTATCAGGAAAAGAAACACGAGCTGTTCTTACGAGTGTTACGTCAGGCTTTGTTTTGTTTTCTCGTGGTTGCTCGTTGCGCTGAAAGCTAGAGAGTATAAATGAGCTCGTTATTGTCAAAATAAAAAGTAGTGAAATGACAATTAAAATGCGTGTTGAATTTTTATGACAGAATGAATTTAGGCTAATGAATACGCCAATGTCTGATTCATTGCTTTGTTTTACAAGGGTTGGTGGCGTTATTCTATTGCTAGATAAGCTTGTATAAGTATTATGTGCTTGTCGCTGGTCGGCATCATTATTTGTTATCGGCGTCCCCTGATTTTGTAAATCAGTAATAATGACGGGCTCTATCCGTTGGTTATGTCGTTGTTTATTTACATTAGCAGCATCAAACTCAGATAAATTTACCGGGCCACAATAACCCAGAATATAAGTATTTTCAGTTTGACTTGGATAAGCCATGAACGGCAAAGAAAGAATAAAAGGAACAAGTAATAACCACTGAGCACTATTGTCAGCAGTAGAAATAATAATGACACCCGCAATTAAGAAACTAATACTTGGAGCACCACACCAATTTTTTTTGAATTGTACGTCATTAAGGCGTCTTAAACTGGTTAAAGCAATAACGGTAACTAAAGACAATAATATAAAAGTATTGAGGTATATTTGGTTAGCGAAGAGGGTATCACTGATAAGAAAAGCAATGTAACAGATAAAATTAATCACTAAAAAGCGACTACGAGTATCGGCACCTTGAAGACAAAAAATTGATTTTAGTAACGCCACATAACCTCCAAATATTTGCTAGCAAGGTTACACTAAAACGCGATGAAATGGCATTGACAATCAAAATTAGTTATCCCTACCTAATGCCTTTAACCTATCAATCTCAGGGCGTGTTATTTACATTTATACTTATATCGATTGCCATGGTGGTAATGAGTTGTTATCTGTTAATCAAAGTTGTTGATGACTATCAAAAAAATACGCTATCAGTTATTATTTGCCCGTCAAAAAAATTCATAATATAAAGAAGATATTTTTAAATGCTGTATTTGTTTCTTATTTTTATCGGCGCATTTTTATTATTTCAAGTACAACCTTTAATCGCCAAGTTACTGTTACCTTTTTTTGGTGGCGGTGCTGCGATTTGGACTGCTTGCTTATTGTTTTTTCAGGCTTTTTTATTATTAGGTTATGCTTATTCTCATTATTTAACAAAAATAAATTCCATTAAACGGCAAGTGCTCATTCACCTTGCTCTGTTAGCAAGCAGTTTAATATTTTTACCATTAACGCTAAATGTTAATGATGATATCTCGAGTATACCTTTTGTTAGTGGTTCACCATTAATGGCCATCGTAGTGCTTTTGGTCTTATCAATTGGCTTGCCTTACTTATTACTCTCATCTACGGGGCCTCTTATACAGCGTTGGTTGAGTTATCAAGACAGGTCTGACCGTCCTTATAAACTTTATGCCTTGTCAAATACCGCCTCCTTGTTAGCCCTATTTAGTTATCCTTTTATTTTTGAACCACAATTGACGTTAAGTCATCAAATTTTATTTTGGTCAGCAGGTTACATTATTTTTGCTGTTTCTTTTGCTCGTTTAGGGATGAAAATAGTTAAGCAAGGTAACGATTTACCAATTAATATAGAGCAAAAAGCAAGTAAACCGGCAGTGAGTCGCGTTACTATTATATTGTGGTTATTACTGGCAACTACAGGGGTGGTGTTGTTAGTGTCAACCACTAATGCGATGACTCAAAATATCCCACCCATGCCTTTCTTATGGATATTACCGCTTTGTATTTATTTACTTACTTTTATTATTTGTTTTCATAACCCTCGTTGGTACGTTCGTTGGTATTGGTTTGTATTATTTGTTATTAGCTCTTTTGCCGCTGTTTTAATGTTTTTTATTGGTTCGCAATTTGACATTATTTCTCAAGTCATTATCTACAGTGTTATTTTGCTTTCCTCTTGTATGATCTGTCATGGTGAGCTCGAAAGACTTAAACCCTCAATAGAAAACCTCACATTGTTTTATATGAATATGGCTTTAGGTGGTTTTCTAGGGAGTGCCTTTGTTGCTTTTATTGCACAAAACCTATTTAGCCAGTTTTTAGAATTTCCTATTAGTGTGTTAACTGTGTATTTACTGTTTTATTGCTGCCTTGGCATAAAATCTTCTGAGATAAAAGAGGGGCTGATTACTCAAACCGCTGAGCGCTCTGGGTTTGGGAGTAATAAATGGCTGGCCAAATTTGCTATTATTTTTTTTATTACCTTGTTTGTGTTTTTTAGTTACCTCAATCTATTATTTGCTGAAAGTAATATTGACACTAGTCGAAACTTTTATGGGATTTTGAGTGTGAAAGATGTTCAAATCAATCATGCTATGGAACGTAGATTGATTGATGGAAGTACTTCACATGGCACACAAAATTTAGCTAAAAAGGTTGATGGCAGTGATGATATTACCCCCAAAAGTTATTATCGAGCTAATACCGGCGTTGCTGTAGCATTAGAGCAATATAGGCAGCAGGGTGAAGCGATGAATGTCGGTATTATAGGCCTTGGTGCCGGTACCTTAGCGGCGTATGGGCAATTAGGCGATGAGTATCGCTTTTATGAGCTAAATCCAGATGTGTTTCTCATGGCGAATAAATATTTTAGCTATTTAGCCCAATCAAAGGCAACTATAGAGGTTATTATTGGTGATGGTAGAGTCTCTCTTGTTGATGAGTTAAATACAGGCAAGATCAATGAGTTTGATGTGCTAGTGGTTGATGCTTTTTCTGGTGACTCAATCCCAACACATTTACTGACCGAAGAGGCATTCGTTATATATTTTCAACAGCTAAAACTTGAGGGAGTATTGGCTATTCATATTTCAAATAGTCATTTAAATTTAACACCCTTAACAAAAAGCTTAGCCACAGTCTTTAATAAACAAGCCTTATATTTTAATACCAATCAAGGGCCTTCAAGCAAAAATAAGGCCGAGTGGGTATTGTTGACCAACAACCAGAAGTTTTTAACTAATTCAGTGGTAAAAAAGCTCAGTAGCCATTGGCCGCAAGGGTCGAACAAAAACGTTATTTGGACTGATGATTACAGTAATATATTATCGGTACTTAAATAACCTATCTCTATAAAATCAGCCACTGATCGCGCCTACCAAGTTCCTGTATTTTCCATACTTAGCCAAGGCTCTTGAGGAGATAAACGGCTGCCTTTTTGTAAAAGCTCTATTGATATACCCTCGGGTGATTTAACAAAAGCCATATGACCACAGCGAGGAGGGCGGTTGATCATTATTCCTAGGTTCATTAACTTTTGGCAAAGCTGATAAATGTTATCAACTTCAAAGGCTAAGTGACCGAAGTTTCTACCCGCATCATACTGTTCTGTTGTATCCCAATTATGGGTTAATTCTATTTCGGGTGCACCTTGTTCTGTGGCTAAAAAAACAAGGGTGAATTTTCCTTCTGGCACCTCTACCCTTTTGGTTTCAATTAAGCCTAAACCATCGATAAAAAAAGCCAAAGACTTTTCAATATCTATTACTCTTATCATGGTGTGTAAAAATTTCATTTTATTCCCTTATTGTTTAATCCAGTTTATTTTTAAATTCGCATAAATCTTCAATGATGCATGAACCACCTTTAGGTTTTCTAGCAACACAGGTATAGCGGCCATGTAAAATTAGCCACCGATGAACATCAACTTTAAAGGATTTTGGCACGAATTTTAGTGATTTTTGTTCTACTCAGTTAACATTGTCATCCATGGCCAGTTTAGTTCGGTTACTCACACAAAATATAGGGGTATCAACGGCGATGGTTGGCCAACGAATCACCGTAGTATTTTGAGTGTTTACACTTTATTAGAGGATTAATATTATCTGTTTATTGAGTTAATTGCTATGTCGCTATCTTGTTGATTTATATTATTGTTGACTGACTCAGAGCGTGCAGCGGTCTTTAAATAAATTAGCGTAAGATCACTTAGTGCAGGTTTGTAGACCATGATATGGATGATCTACAAACCTACACAAACTAAACTTTAAGACCTAATCTAGACTCGTATTTATCACCATCAATAGTCCGCTCTGCCAATATTGCTGCCAGTTACTTTTGAATGATTAACGATCACTTTGTGCGCAATATAGACATGGTGTAATGGTTGTTCGTAATGTCAACTGACAGCTACTAAGCTGACATTAGGTTAAATACCCGTAATAGCAACTTGAAGCAACAAGTATTAAAATCGGCACCAATAACCTACGCCTTGTTTTTGTTTTTAATTGCGTTGTTGCCTAATAATGCATTAAAAAAAACGGTTGATTCGCCAGTAAATTAGCGTATTTTAAATAGTTCTATACTTATTCATTCGGAAACGTCATATTGAAAAAAATTGCGCAACGTGTTTTTTTGATGTATTTGCTTGTTAGCTTATCTGGCTGTGTTGCGGCTACTGTTATATCTGCAACGATAGCTGCCACTACAACCGTTGTTGGTGGAGCTATCGACGTTGTTGACGCAGTCACTCCAGATATTATTGATGGCGATGATGAACAAGCAAAAGAAGATGATAAAGACAACGAAAAGATTGAAAGCCCTTAGTTACTTAGGGCTTTCAAAGAACATGATGTATTAAGCTGGTGAACATCTAGCCAAAATTAACAGTTCACAGCGTCTTTCAACGCTTTACCCGCTTTAAAAACTGGAGCTTTCGCCGCAGCTATTTGAAGCTCAGCACCCGTTTGAGGATTTCGACCAGTACGAGCAGCACGATCATTAACTTTATAAGTACCAAAGCCAACAATGGCAACTTCACCACCACTAGATAATTCAGTTGTTACGGTTTCGATTAAGCTATCTAGCACACGACCAGCTGATGCTTTAGTGATGTCTGCGCCTTCTGCGATTTTTACTACTAATTCACTTTTGTTCATTATTGGTCCTATTTATTATTGTTATCGATAAGCATCTTAAGAAATATCTTTAGGTTTATCAATAGAAAACGGAGATCTTTGCGCTAAGCGGAAGTCTTAGACTCTCTCTACCTAAAGTCCGTTATAAGCTCATACTTGCCGATCAAAACTGCTCTGTAATATTGATACTATTGAATTTTTACGGGTATTAATCATCGAAGATTCAAAGTTGATTCAGATTATATTTCGTATGTGTAATACTTAAAAAAGACCAAATAAAATACTTTACTGTCTTAAACCTTTTAGTTACTTGCTTCATCTAATGAACGATTTTAATCATTTACCATAAGACGGGTAAGTCTTACCAAGAATTGGTTGCAGAAGTAATAATTAATCCTCTGGGATTAAAAAATACAGGGCAGACAAGCGCGAAAGACATCATCAAAAACCATGTCACTTGTCTTTTGCCATTATAATGATTCTGCTCAAGCGAGGGCAAAAGGCAAGACCTGACACCCTATTTTCTATTTTTCGGATACAAGGTTATGAACCCACTTAAAATTGTATAACACAATAGTTAACAATTAGATCAACGCTTTCTTAGGTTATACGGTCTACTATACTAAAAGCAATAAAGAGGATGAAATGATGAATAAATTTATGACAGGTTTATTAAGCCTTGTTGTCGTTTTAATATCAGCGGCAACAGCACAAGCGGCGCAAGTTGAAGTTAAGTGGACAAACCC
>Ga0307492_10000804_pt1 | contig 13134 bp, 10 predicted proteins | sample SI3LmetaG_FD_202365 | JGI IMG/M metagenome (GOLD analysis project Ga0307492, IMG submission 202365) | Sea-ice brine microbial communities from Beaufort Sea near Barrow, Alaska, United States - SI3L | ecosystem: Environmental > Aquatic > Marine > Coastal | place: USA: Alaska | collected 2017-05-06
GCGTGGTGAGTTCAGGGAAGCGTTGAACGTGATGTACAACCCATTGCTGTCTTCTGCCAATCTCCAGAGTTCACGTTTACTCATGGACCATTACGCCCTCTGGCCGATAGCATCATTTAGTGATGCTAGTGCCCGAGTTGAAATGGTGCTGAGGCGCCACTTTCCCGAGCTTGGCCAGATGCCCCTGCGCCCCGAGCGCTTAGATGTTGTGCACAGTGAAGTCTACGATGAGCTAGGTGGGTTGTTTGCGTGCCAGGGATTGGTAGGTCAGGCAGAGAATCAAAAAGACAATCTGACAGAGGCGTTTTCGTGGCTGGAGCAGCCCGGCAATATGCGCTTGTTGTTCGATGAGAAATTGCATCAGGCAAGGGCTGATGTGATTCGTGCCGATGCGGGACCCATGGTTCAATGGCGGTTCAATGTTAGTCTTGGTAGGTTCTCCAAAGCGCTAGCTGAAGTGCGTAAAGCGTTTGCTACCGATGGCGAATATCGGTTGATGCTGGCGGGCTATCAGTTGCGAGAATCTTGGAGTGACTATGATCTAGAGTTGCTGGATATTGATCAGGCGGCAAGATACATTGCTGGTATTGATGCTAAAAAAATAGCGGCCAAACTGTCGCGCTTGGAAAAAAGTGGGTCAGAATTACTCAAGCGCCTTGACGAGCAGGCAAAAATCAATCAACAGCAATTTAAAGGGAGTTCTGACGATCTAGTATTGCGCTGTTTTACCGACTATTTTCGCTACCGACTGCACCTGCGTTACTATCGTCTGGCGCATCGTATTTTTAATCGTCTGCATGTGATTGTTGATGCCGAACAGATACATCTATCCCGGTCAGCTGGTCACTTATATGAGTTGTTAGATAAAGACGAGTTGGCGGAGATTCCGGATGCTGAGCCAGAAATCGTGCATCACACGATTCTCAAGGCTGATGTTCGCGGTTCTACTAACGTGACCCAAGAGTTGATCCGGCAGAAACTCAATGCAGCCTCTTATTTCAGTCAGCGGTTTTTTGAACCGATTAATCAGCTGTTGTCAGTCTATGGCGCTGGCAAGGTGTTTATTGAAGGCGATGCCGTGATCCTCGCCACCAATGAATTCAACAATGCGCCAGATCAGTGGTATTCCGTTGCCCGCAGTTGCGGCATCGCTAAAGACTTGATAGATATTGTGAGCTCCAAAAATGCCCACGCTAAACAGACCGGGCTACCGCTACTCGAGATCGGTGTAGGAATCGCTTACGCGGATGAAAAACCTTTATTTTTGTTTGATGATAAACAGCCCATCATGATCTCCTCGGCTATCGGTCTCGCTGATCGCATGTCGTCGTGTTCCTGGAAGCTTATCCCGCATTTCGACAAAGGTAGTTTTAATGCTGAGGTGCTGCAAATTTCTGCGGTGGATCGTCATAGTGGCGAGAAAGGCCAAGATCAGTTGCGTTATAACGTCAATGGTATCTTGCTCACGGAAGATGCGTTTACCAAGCTCAAGAGCGAGATCAAGCTGCAATCGGTATGGGTTAATCTGGCGGATGGTGCGCATATGATGTATGTCGGTAAGTTTCCTGATGTGGCAGGCAAAATGCGAGAGCTGGTCGTCCGTCAAGGTCGGATCAAAATCTGGGAGGATCACTCGGTATTGCCCGCAACCGACACCAGCGGCGTATTTTATGAAGTCTTGCCAAATTCTAAGATCGCCAGCCGGGTGCTCGAAGCTGCCCGTCAGCAGGGCTAGTGGACTGACCGACAGGAATCTCCGCGATTACCGATGGGAATTCCAGGCGGCGCTATTCATGCTAATATTTGTTGTCTTTCAATCTACGTGACTGCGTGTCGGAGCAACCTGTGGCCAAAAATTTATATCAAAAAGTATGGGACGACCATGTCGTCGGACAACTCGATTCTGGTCAGAACCAGCTGTTTATAGCATTGCACCTGATTCATGAAGTTACCAGCCCGCAGGCATTCGGCATGCTCAAAGATAAAGGCCTGACGGTGCGTTATCCGTCGCGTACCTTTGCCACCGTCGATCATATTATTCCCACGGACAATCAATCACGGCCTCTGCAGGATGATATGGCTGAGAAGATGATTCAGGTACTCAGTGATGCAACCGCCGAGGCTGGCATCGAGTTCTTTGCACCGCAGTCCGGTAATCAGGGCATCGTTCATGTGGTGGGGCCAGAGTTGGGTCTTACCCAGCCGGGGATGACGATCTGTTGTGGCGATAGCCATACGTCCACCCATGGGGCCTTCGGCTGTATCGCCCTGGGCATTGGTACCAGCCAAGTCCGTGATGTGCTCGCCAGCCAAACGTTAGCCATGGATCCATTGAAGGTGCGTCGTATTTTGGTCGAGGGTGATCTTGGTCCCGGCGTTACCGCGAAAGATGTGGTCTTACATATCATTCGTACTCTGGGTGTCAACGGTGGTGTTGGCTATGCCTATGAATATGCTGGCTCGACCATCGCTGCCATGAGCATGGAAGAGCGTATGACCGTGTGTAACATGAGCATTGAGGGTGGGGCTCGCTGTGGTTATATCAACCCCGACGCCACCACCTTTGAGTATTTGCGCGGCCGTGAACGCGTGCCCGGCGGTGCAGATTTCGATGTTGCCGTTGAAAAATGGCAGGCCTATGCCAGCGACGTAGACGCGACCTTTGATGATGAGATTGTGCTGCAGGCGACTGACATCGCTCCCACAGTGACCTGGGGTATTACGCCAGGGCAGGCGATCTCCATTGATGAGTCAACCCCTGACCCTGAGCAAGTTGAAGGGCTCGCCAGGAACCTGGTCACTGACGCGTTGGAGTATATGCAATTAGCGCCGAGCACCCCCATCAAGGGCGTCGCTATCGATGTTGCGTTTATCGGCAGCTGCACTAATGGGCGGCTGAGTGATTTTGAGGCGGTCGCCACATTGATTCAAGGTCATCACGTGGCTGACGGTGTTCGCGCTATCGCCGTGCCGGGATCTGAAAAAGTAGATAAGGCGGCCCGTGCTCTGGGCCTGCATGAGATTTTTGAAGCGGCAGGTTTCGAATGGCGCCTGCCAGGGTGCTCTATGTGCCTGGCGATGAATCCCGATAAGCTGATGGGCGATGAGGTTTGTGCGTCTAGTTCAAATCGAAACTTTATTGGTCGTCAGGGTTCATCAACGGGTCGCACCATTTTAATGAGCCCCGTGATGGTGGCGGCAGCAGCGCTGAGAGGCCAGGTCGCAGACGTGCGGGAAGTCTTTGGGTTGACGCAGGCCAGCTAGCCCGTCCAGCAAAAAGCGACAGCAGATAAGCTGAGTCAGATATGCTGAATCAAATGAAAAGGTAAATCAGTATGAGCGGTGTAAGTATTAATAAAATTAGTGGCAAGGGCGTCTATGTCAAAGGTAATGACATCGATACGGACCGGATTATTCCGGCGCGCTTCTTGAAATGCGTCACCTTTGACGAGCTTGGGCCTGCGCTGTTTTATGACGTGCGTTTCAATGCCAAGGGCGAGTCGCAACACCACCCCCTTGATGATCCCAAGCACGCGGGTGCCGAAGTGTTGATCTCCGATGCCAACTTTGGCTGCGGTTCGAGTCGCGAACATGCCCCCCAGGCCATTCTAAAATTTGGCTTCAAGGCGGTTATCGCCGACTCCTTTGCCGAGATCTTTCATGGTAACTGTACGACCCTAGGCGTGCCCTGCATTGTGATGGGGAATGACGATCGGGCGTTATTGGCCGAATTGATCGCGAATGATCCCGACGCAGAATTGATCATCGACGTCGCTGACTTGAAGGTCATTTGCGCGAATCATATTTTCACTGTCAGCATGAAAGGCAGCGCCAGAGAAGCGCTGCTGGCGGCGACATATGATCCCCTTGATACACTCCTTGCCCAACTCGATTCGATCGACGCGACAGCTCGGCGTCTGGGGTATGCGGCAGCATAAGAGGGAGTCAGTGGTGGTTAAAAAAGTTGAAATCTATGACACAACCCTGCGGGATGGCAATCAGGGCGAGGGGATAAATCTGAGCCTCGGGGATAAGCTTGATATTGCTCAGGCCCTTGATGCGATGGGTATTGATTTTATCGAGGGCGGCTGGCCAGGCTCGAACCCCAAGGATGATGAGTTTTTTAGTCGTGCCCAAGGGTTGCAGCTAACGACATCGAAAATTGTCGCCTTCGGCTCTACTCACCGCGCCGATGCCAAGCCCGCAGAAGATTTTTTCTTACGCAAGCTCATTGAGGCGCGAGCAGATGTCACCTGTATTTTTGGCAAATCTTGGGACTTCCACGTCGAGCATGCGTTGCGCATCACCGCCGATGCCAATCTGGATATGATCTCAGGCTCCATCAGTCACCTGCGAGAGGCCACGAGCAAACCGGTTTTCTTTGATGCGGAACACTTTTTCGACGGTTTTCGCAGCGATCCGGGTTATGCACTGGCGACCTTGCAGGTTGCCAAAGACGCGGGTGCCAGTCGCATCATTTTGTGCGATACCAATGGGGGTGTGATGCCCCATGACCTGGCCCATGCAATACGCGAAGTGCGCAAGGCCATACCGGGCATCATGCTGGGCATTCACGTGCACAATGATGGTGGGCTTGGTGTGGCAAATACCCTGCGCGCTATTGAAGAAGGCGTGATTCAGGTGCAGGGCACCATCAATGGCATTGGCGAGCGTTGTGGCAACGTCGACTTAACCAGTGTGTTGGGCAATCTTGAGCTCAAATTGGGCTACCAATGCCTGCCTGAGGGCAAGCTAAAAAATTTAACCAACCTGTCGAAACGTATCTGGGAATACGTGGGTGTTGACGGTCCATCGGGCCAACCCTTTGTGGGGCCATCGGCGTTTGCTCACAAGGGCGGGATTCATGTCAGCGCCGTGCAGCGCAACCCAGAAACCTACGAGCATATCAGGCCAGAGCAGGTGGGTAATGCGCGTAAAATATTGATCAGTGAATTGGCTGGCGGCTCGAATTTGCGCGCCAAATTGTCAAATCGTTATCCTGAGCTGGAAAGTACCACGCTGGTGAAAGGTATTCTCGAAGAAGTACAAGATCGTGAGCATGCGGGCTATTCGTTCGAAAATGCGGACGGTTCCTTCGACCTGGTTGTGCGTCGGCATCTGGGTAAGTATCAGCCGCTGTTTGAAACCCTTTACTATCGAATCTACAGTCCCAGTAATGAAAATCTTGGTGTTACTGGAGATTCCGATGTTGACGGTTTGATTGAAGCATCGGTCAAAGTGCGTGCTGGCGGTGTGGTTAAGTTGTGTGCTGCTGAGGGTCACGGCCCCGTAGATGCCTTGGACAAAGCCTTGCGCCAGGCGTTGCTGGAACCATTTCCCGTGTTAGCCGATCTGCACCTGACTGACTTCAGTGTCAAGGTCGTCAACAGCGCAGAAGAAACTGCCGCCAAGGTCAGGGTGTATTTGGAGCACAGTTTTCAGGGCGAGACCTTCGGTACGATCGGCGTCAATGTCGATATTATTAAGGCGAGCTGGAATGCCCTGATTGAGGCCTATCATTATGCGCTGCTGCAGCATGACGACTTCGCCCGTGAAGTGGTCCAACCCGCGTAGGTGATAGATACCACGTAGCGCGAGTCATGAGTTTATCCGGTAGGTGAGCCATCGACAGCATCAGAGGTTTAGCGACATGACGTCTCCCACTTTCAGGCAGGAAACATCTGTGCCCATGGCCGTGGTCTGGCGCGACGGCAATCTTTGGTTACTCGACCAAACACGCCTGCCATTTGATGAGCGCGTCTTTCATTGCGATACACTGGTATCGGTATACGATGCTATTCGCGCTTTGCAAGTCAGGGGTGCGCCGGCCATTGGCATCGCGGCTGCCTATGGCATGCTGGTGGGGCTGGATCCTGGCAGCGATTTGCCCGTTCTACTTCGTCGCAGAGCCGACTATTTGATCAGTGCGCGTCCCACGGCTGTCAACCTTGCTTGGGCGGTGCAACGCATGTTGGCGACAATGGCGAGTGCCGTTCATAACGGTGTGCAAGGTGATGCCCTGATCGAGTGCCTCGAACAAGAGGCCATCGCCATTCATGAAGAAGATAAAACAGCTTGCCGGGCTATTGGCGAGTTTGGTGCGCCCCTGGTGGCTCAGTTTCCGAAGGTATTGACCCATTGTAATGCCGGCTCGCTCGCCGTATCCGAGTTGGGTACCGCGTTGGCGCCGATCTATGTTGCCGCTACCCAAGGGGTTGCCGTGCATGTATATGTGGATGAAACCCGGCCGCTGTTGCAAGGCGCACGTTTAACTGCGTTCGAGTTGGGCCGCGCGGGTGTGAACCGCACCTTAATCACGGACAATATGGCCGCCCATGTTATGGCTCAGGGTGAGGTACAAATGGTGCTGGTGGGCACTGACCGCGTCGCCGCTAACGGCGATGTGGCGAATAAGATAGGCACGCTGAATTTGGCGATTCTGTGTCAGTATTTCGGTATTCCTTTTTACGTGGCCTGCCCCGCCTCGACTATCGATCTGGAAACGCCGACAGGAATAGATATTCACATCGAGCAACGACACGCTGACGAGGTTCGGCAAGTGGCAGGGGTAGGGTTGGCTGAAGCTGACACCCCCGTCTTCAACCCAGCCTTTGATGTGACGCCAGCGGCATTGGTGACGGGCATTATTACAGATCGAGGTATCGCTACAGCACCCTACGGGCGAGTCTTGGCGGAGATTGTTGCTGCCAGCCTTGGGCGTTAAGCTGCGGAGACTTCTCGCGTCGCGTTAAGACGTCATTAACGTCATGTTGTCGGGCGGTATGGTGTCCTGAGTTTCGATAATTTAAGTATCTGACTTCTTCTCATTTTGGATTGTTAGTCGCCACGCCAGCCGTCTGGCCGACATGACATCGTCCAACGGCGCCCTGCACGGAGTTTGATTTAGCGAATGACGACGGCGGGCTAATGATGGAAGTAAAGTGAAATGTGCTGTTGAGCGCTTGTTATCAGCGCCTAAAGCCCTTCACAATGGGCAAGTCCTTCACACGTGAGTTGAATATGAGTGAGAATACCCCTGAGACAACGGTTGTTGAGAAGTCTTTTGCCGAGAATAAGCCAGTGATCATCGCCTTGATCGTGGTGGGTGTATTGATAGTTGGTTTTATTGCCTACCTGTTATCTAGCGCTCCGCCTTCAGCACCTGTCGTGTCTGTACAGGTGCCGATTATTGAGCTAGCCCCAGTGGTCGCACCAGAACCAGAACCAGAACCAGAACCAGAACCAGAACCAGAAGCCTTGCCGCAGGTTGTTGTTGAGCCCGAGCCTCCTGCCTTTGTTTTACCGTCGCTGAATGACAGCGACCAGCTCGTTCGTGATGGGGTACTGAGCTTAACCCGAGAAGAAGCGATTAATGCGTGGCTGAGCCCTGCTGAGCTAGTGCGAAAATTTGTTGTGTCAGTGGATAACGTCGCCGGCGGTAATATTCCTAAGGATGCGGTACGGGTGCTAGCGCCAACGGGGCCGTTTAGGGTGACCGTAATTGAAGAGCCGGCGGACGCGAACGCAATCGTGTTGCCGTCACTAGACCCGTTAGCTGAGGCAGTCTATTTATTGGATACCGAGAGTTACGATCGCTACGATAACGTCACTCGAGTATTTGTCTCTCTGGATGCGCGTCGTGCTGCAGAGTTTTATGGTCTATTGCAGCCCTTGTTTCAGCAGGCCTATGGCGAGCTGGGCTATACCGATCGGCAGTTCGATACGATGGTTTTTCAAGCGATAAATCGCCTGCTAGAAACCCCTATTGTCGAAAAACCTATCCGCCTGGTGCGCCCCGTGGTGATGTATCGCTATGAAGACCCGTTGCTAGAGAACCTGAGCCCTGCCCAGAAGCAATTGATGCGTATGGGGCCTAACAATACGCGTGCCATTCAGGCCAAACTGGGTGATTTTGCTCGTGAACTGCGGGCTATAAATGTCGAATCACGCTGATGGCCATGGCGCGAGCTGAGGCTGCACGCCGCTTCAGCGCTATGCTGGTGGGGCTGATGCTCTGTGTGACGGGTCAACAGGTCACGGCGGCGTATGCCGGCGATGCAGAATTTGAGTTGGCTCAGGCGGCGGCCAGTGGCGGCCGCTATCGGGATGTCATAGGGATTTTGGATGGGTTGCTACTCGATCCAGATTTGGGCACGGACGGGCAAGTGGTCGCGTATTCGAACCGTGGTATAGCCTACAGCCTGCTCAGTGCCTACGGGCTGGCGAAGCAGGATCTGGAGGAGGCGCATCGCCTTGATCCGCAACACAGGTTGACGTTGAACCATCTGGGTATGATTGAGGCTGAGGTGGATGGTAATCCTAAAGCTGCCGTTAGGTACTTTGAGCTGGCGGCGTCGGCCGGATTTGCGCCTAGCCAGGTAGCACTCGCTGATTTACTCCTGAAGGGCGAGGGTGTGGCGAAGGATGAGCGTCGTGCCTTCGGACTCTATCTATTGGCCTCCGAGGCAAATTATGCGTTGGCTTATACTGGGCTGGGTGAAATGCTGATGGGTGGTATTGGTACGGTCAGAGATGCGCCTCAAGCCATTGTTTGGCTTGAGCGTGCAGAATCGGCGGGCGTGGTTGAGGCTAATTATCAACTCGGACTGGCCTATGAAGTCGGAACAGGTGTGCACATCGACGCGGCTGCTGCCGTGGCAAACTATCTGACGGCGGGCAGACAAGGTCATGTTAGGGCACAAATAGCATTGGGTTATATGTATCGACACGGCTTGGGTGTTGGTCAGAGTTATATCAAAGCCGTGCACTGGTATCGTCTAGGGGCCGATCAAGGCGAAGCGGCTGCCCAAAATCGTCTGGCATGGTTGTTAGCAGCTTGTCCCGTGAAGGATGTTTGTAACGGTGAGGCCGCAGTCTCATGGGCGCAACAGGCGATACGGCAGGCATCAATTACGAGTTATCTCGACTCGCTAGCAGCCGGTTACGCGCGCGTGGGTGAATTCGAGATGGCTATCAATACACAACAGCGCGCTTTAAACATCGATGACATCGGCGGTGATGATCGCGCGTCATATGAAAGTCGTCTGCGCCTCTATAGACGAGGTGAGCCTTATCAACTGTAGTCGTCTGCCCGACAGGCGACGCTAGTGCTGATCCGCTTCTTGCAACACTTGCGTCGCTTTTCTCTGCCCGTATCCCTCGGTGAGTGGCTGGACTTGATGGCGGCCTTGCGTATAGGGTTAGTCTTTGCCGACCTCGAGCAATTTTATTTTTTGTGTCGTTTGTGTCTCGTTAAAGACGAGAAATACTTCGATCGGTTTGATCGCGCCTTCGCAGCCTACTTTGACGAGCTCGATAATTGGCAAACTGCGCTGCAGACGCCCGCTATTGAGCAGGCCTTGGTGGCACTGTTGCCAGAGACGATCAGGGATTCTGTTGCCGGTGATTGGCAAGGTTTGCTGGATGATCCAAGCTGCCAAGATCACAATGTTGACGTTGAACGATTGCCTGATGGTGAATCAAGCGGCGACGCTCGCGATAAGCGACATGATGGTTCGTCAGGTGAAGGTGAAGGCGAAGGTGAAGGCGAAGGTGAAGGCGAAGGTGAAGGCAAAGGTGAGTTGGGCTTGTCTGGGTTTGGACATGGGGAGCAGCCCGCAAGCGGTATTCGCGATGATAGTGACGCTGCATCGATGGGTTCAGCGTTAAAGGTTTGGCAATTGCGTCAGTACAAGGACTATGACCCAAGCGCCGAGTTGGGTACCCGTAATATGAAAATGGCGCTACGACGCTTACGTAAATTTGCTCGAACGGCCATTGATGTAGAGCTAGACCTGAAAGACACGATCCACGCGACGGCGAATAACGGCGGGTTTTTGTTGATAAAAGAGGTGCCAGAACGTCGTAACTCGGTGAAGGTGCTGTTGTTACTTGATGTGGGTGGATCAATGGATGAGCACGTTGAGCGCTGTGCGCAGTTGTTCACGGCGGCACGTTCTGAGTTCAAGTATCTGCAGTCGTTCTATTTCCACAACTGTATCTATGAATCCCTATGGCATGATAATGCGCGGCGCCAGGAAGACCGCATCAAAACCCTCGATGTGTTACGAAAATTCGGTGCCGACTACAAAATCATTATCGTTGGGGACGCCAGCATGGGTCGCCAGGAAGTTGCGGAGAAGGGTGGTAGCGTTGAGCAATATAACGCAGAGTCGGGGGACGTCTGGCTAGACAGGTTGCAGCAGCACTTCAGAAAAGTAATCTGGTTAAATCCGGTAGCGCCGCGCCATTGGCGAGACAGTCAGAGTGCTGTGTTGATTGAATCGTTGATGGACAAGGAAATGTATCACCTGAGTGTTGACGGTATAGAGCAGGCGATGAAGTCATTAGTGCGGTAGGCCTTTATGCTGGCAAGCCCTCGAGAATTTGTGGTGGGTTTTAGTCGGGTGAGACTAGTCGGATGGGTTGGTGGTTGAGGAAGGCTTTGATGTTTTCTTGCAGCTGCACGACTAGGCGTTGGCGTGATTCGCGCGCGGCCCACGCGACGTGGGGTGTGATGATAAGGTTGTGAAGTTTGGCGTTGAGTAATGGGTCATGCTGGTCTGGGGGTTCCGTGGCGAGCACATCGACGGCAGCGCCGGCGATAATGCCTTGTTGCAATGCATGCACCAGAGCTTCTGAATCGATCAGTCCGCCGCGCGCGGTATTCACTATTAACGCTGACGGCTTCATCGTGGCGAGGCGTGATTGATTGATCAAATGATGAGTTTGGGCTGTTAGCGGACAATGTAGGCTGAGCACGTCTACTCTGGGTAGTAGGTCTTCTAAAGGCAGAGTAGGGGGCTCGTCAGGATCCGCTCGTCGAGTCAGGGTAGGCACAACGCCGGGACGTCTGGCGGTGATAATCTCCATGCCAAGACTGCGTGCCACGAGAGCGACGTGGCGTCCAAGTTCGCCGTAACCAACGATGCCAAGGGTTTTGCCGCTGAGCTCAACAATAGGGTGATCGAGTAAACAAAATACAGGGCTACTCTGCCATTGACCTTCTTTTACGTCGTCCACATAGCGGGTAAGGCGTGTCGTTAGTGCCAGCATCAGGGCAATAGTATGTTGTACAACCGAGGCCGTCGCATAGCCTGCCGCATTACAAACAAGCACCTGCTGCTTTTGTGCGGCAACCAGATCTATATTGTTGGTGCCAGTGGCCATTACGCAGATTAGCTTGAGTGTTGTTGTTTGCTGGATGTCTGTTGCTGACAGTGTGACTTTGTTGCTCAGAACAATATCCGCGCCCTTAATCCGCTCGGCTACTTCTTCGACCTTGGTAGACGTGTACATCTGCCAGTCATTAACGACGTCAGTGAGCGGCGACAGGTCTATGTCCTGTCCCAGGCTGGCAGTGTCGAGTATCACTCCTTTCATCGGTGTTGCTCGTATGGCTGTGATGCCATATTAGCACTGCGATGTCAGGTAGTGGTAGGCAGGCTAGAAAAGCTCAATATCGTTTTCCGTGTCAACCATCGGCTGCTGGCGTGCCTGTGCGGCTTTGGCAGGGGCCTTTTGGTTGCTGTCGCTGTCATGTGCTGTGTCGGCGAAGGGGTCGGCGCCAAAAGGGTCCTGTTCCGCGAAGGGGTCGACCTCTGCTGCTGTTTCAGCAAAAGGATCTGCTTCAGCAAAAGGATCTGCTTCAGCAAAAGGATCTGCTTCAGTAAAAGGATCTGCTTCAGCAAAAGGATCTGCTTCAGCAAAAGGATCTGCTTTAACGAAAGTGTCTGCTTCAGCAAAAGGATCTATGTCGAGTTTTTTGTTGGGAATACCGTCGAACACACCGTTGAAAATAACTCTTTCCTCGGCGGTTGTGTATTGGTTAGTGAGCCCTTGCAGGTAAGCCGTGCGGATTTTGTCAGAGCCGTCTAGGCTTTCGTCTTCAATGCCTGCGCGTAGCTGCAAGAGTTGCGTCTCGATGTGTTCGATAATCTGACCAAGACGGTCCTGAAATTGGAAGTGAATAACGGCGTTCATGATCTCACCCCGCATGGAGGTGCTGATGGTAGCCATCACGTTGTCAGATTCCGCTAGGGTATAGGTCGTGAGCTTGTGCTGATTGATCACTTCGCCGACAATTTCTGTGGCGCGAGTGGCAATCACCTGTTCTTGCTTAGCTGATGCCGAGAACTCCTCGATGATCGTTGTGATCTTCTTTGAGATCGACTCTACCTTGCCACGAATCTCAGTGCCAGTTTGTCCTGATTTGGACGCCAGCGCACGGACCTCGTCAGCTACGACGCTGAAACCGCGTCCCATCTCCCCGGCGCGAGCCGCTTCAATCGCCGCGTTCAAGGCCAGCAAATTGGTCTGGCTGGCGATCTTCTCAACATCTGTGGCCATCTCAGTAAGGGACACGGTGGCGTCCCCGAGTTTCTGAATCTCTCTGACGAACTCACCTTGCATATCGACGAGTTGCTGTAGGCTGCTGGTGACCTCAGTGAGATCACGCTGAATTGTTTGTGCTGTCTCTTGTACCTTCGCGCGAGTGGCCGATGCCTGAGGGTTACCCTCCACGTTAGAGGCAGAGATGGAGATTGCCGCTGACAGGTTGGTGCAGATTTCCGTAAACTTCGATGACAGACTAGCAATCTCGTCAGTACCCGTTTGCTTGACGTTCTTGAGTTGCGCTTCCCACAGAGTCAGGCTCGAGGCGATGAGCTCTGTCGGCAGAGTTCTAGGCTCTGGCACTTCCTCCGCCGGCATACTCGCCAGCGCTTGCGTCGCTGCGCGATCCGCCATTACCTGTCTACCGACAAGCGCTGCGATGCTGATAAGTGTCAGGCACAGCATGGCTGCGCTGATGACATCAGGATAAAACCACGCGCGAATTGCTTCGCCGAGCAGCAGAGGTAACAAATACATGAGGGGATAATACACGGTGTTGTTCTTCCCTTTAACGAACGCCATGCATTAAGGGTAGACGAGAATTCTAGGAAAGGCATGAAGAATGCGCGTTGGACGAAATATTTTTGGATATTGGTGTTATTGAAAAGAGATTGGATGTTTTCTTTTAAGGAGGATGCTGCTATTTGGTATACGAGGGGGAAGAACCAAAGCGTTAGTGCTATGGTTCTTGCCTTGCCTTGCCTTGCGGCGCCTCAGGGTCCGACTAACCCATGGTGTTAG
>Ga0307492_10000805_pt1 | contig 13134 bp, 7 predicted proteins | sample SI3LmetaG_FD_202365 | JGI IMG/M metagenome (GOLD analysis project Ga0307492, IMG submission 202365) | Sea-ice brine microbial communities from Beaufort Sea near Barrow, Alaska, United States - SI3L | ecosystem: Environmental > Aquatic > Marine > Coastal | place: USA: Alaska | collected 2017-05-06
GCCTTGGGCTAGCGTGATGGTACACAAATCATTCGGGGTGGCGACCGCCGCACACTTCTCGCCAGACAACTACGTACTCACCTGGCCGTCTGTGGCCGGCGGCGCCCTACCCGTTGAAGGTGGCGTCGCCGTGGCGTTCAGACGGCAACTTGCCGAAGCCGAAGATCCCGTCGCTTTGCGCCAGGAGCTGGAAGAGAAACTCGCTGCGGCGCGTTCACCCTACCCCGCTGCTGAATCCTTCGCTGTGAACGACCTCATTGACCCGCGAGAAACGCGGCCGTTGTTGTGCCAGTGGGTTGACGATATTCAACCGCGCTTGAAGGAACAAGTCACACCTGTCACTTTTGGCATGAGGCCCTAAGAGCCGGGTAATTTAGTTCAGTTAAGTTCAGAATTAAGTTCAGAACACCCACGAGCCTCACGCGGACTGAAATTCAGGTCTATGGATTATTACCCTACATTCATCGCTCCTGCGGCTTCTCGAATCGAATAGCGATCTTGCCGGCTTTCAGTGGGCTGCTCATTAAGCGACTCTTTTTGCCTCAAATGCTACCGGGCTCACTTACCCGTTAGGACTATTTTAGCGCATTCGATTTTTTCGTGAAGGCCGTTACATTAGATACCCAAATTTTATCAGTACGCGAACCGAGCGCCCCAATGATTCTGGTGCCAGGGTGGTGTAACAGTACCTTGTGAGTCTACACAACCGTTTGTCAGTGTTAGGAAGGCGTTATTAGGGTAAGCCGGGATGGGTCAGGTCGCGAGATCAACTGACACCGATAAAACCAACTAATGGACCCGTAAATTAAGGAAAACCTATCCCTACAAGCAGTCTCTGTTCTCGCAGTAAGTCTCCGTCGAGATCCTCAAGCTCCCTTTTGCGCTGATCCAAAACCAATTGAGCATGCGCATAGCCGGTTTCGAACATTGATCTTGCGCTGCCAAAATCAGTGACAGGAAAGGCTGAAAGATCAGGTTCGAAAAAAACATCAGCCGCATTTCTGGCCTCCTGTAGCTGCGTTGCAGCGGGTATGGAAATACACTGCATCAGTGTGGTTAACAGAGAAGGCATGTTCGCGTGACGCTTTCTGCTGAAAATTTTGTCGAGTAAAAAATCCCAGGAAGAGGGTATGCCATTCTCGAGCGTTGGCATCGGTTCCGACGAGCCGACATAGGAGGCGAAATTGATTTTGCAATTCTCCGCCACCAACACCGATATCGGCAGGTTATCAACGAGCCCTCCATCACAGAGTAGCTGGCCGTTAAAGTCGACAGGTTGCATGATCCCGGGGGGAGAAGACGAGGCAAGGACCCTGTGCCATAGAGCGCCTCGATCGAAAACTACGCGTCGTGACTCAGTCAGGTTGGTCACCACCACCCGGAACGGAATCCAGCTGTCCTCGATCGTAGCGTCGCCAAATACATTACGCATACCACCGCTGAACCTCTTATTACCCAGCACCGATATGAGAGGAAGGCCAAACTCTGCAAACGGGTTTCCAACCGATTCGATTTCTTGCAGCGCTCTCTCCATCAATTCGGCGGGCGGCTTTGAGCCGAGGGCGAGAACGCCACCAACCATCGAGCCGGCACTGGTTCCGGAAATCAGGTCTACTTCATAACCGTGTTCAAACATCGCCGCGACAACCCCGAGATGCGTGAAGCCACGAGCGCCGCCTCCAGACAAGGCCAGGCCTTGTATCTGGCCCGTCAACCATCTTGCCAAGCGACCCATGTCGCCCTTGTGCCCGCGGCGAACATGCGCATGATGAGCAACGGTGCGCGCATCCAGCCATGCGGCAGTGCCCGTCGGCTGATCGCAGTCGCATGGATGTTCAAGCACCAGCCACGGGGAAGTCAGTCGCGATGAATCAAAGCTCCCGAGCACAGCCAACTCCATTTCACTGCGAGCAGGATCTGCAGCAGCATCAACAACTAACAAGACCGTATCCGAACGCTCGACAGCAACCCTCGTCCACGGGTCATTCTCGCCGTTTGTCACCAATAAAATATAGCTCTTTTTCTCTCGCTGAGATTCCACCCATGCCTCGAAACGCAGCCATGCCGGGTGCTCAGCAGGCAACTGCTCAATACCACCAATCACTCCTTCATGGCGCAAAACATCAGGATCAACTGTGATTCCACCCGGCCCCAGAACTTCTGTAAGTTCACGCACAAATCGTTGTGTATTCAGCGTCTTGTCCCGCGCAAGCACCGCGATTATCGGAGTAGCTGTCTTGTTAGATTGAGAACCCGCCGACAAACGATTTGCAAAAGCCATGACAAGCGCTTTAAGCGCACCATGCCTGGTCAGGATTTCTTCTTCCAGAAGATGTTTGTCAAAGCGTGCAAGCCAACTTTCTCGAGTCGCCACAATGGCGTCCGATCGTGTCTGTTCGCGAAGCAGAGCCAGCTCTCCAAGCACTTCCCCTGGCCGCACTGTACCAACCTGCCGATCAACTCCGTGCTCAGTTACAGTCACAGTGAGCTCACCTGATATATGTACGTACCAATCATCAGCAGCTTGCCCCTGCTTCCAAAGCGCTTCGCCCCTTCTAATATGTACCCACTCAGCCCGAGAACTCAGCAGATTCAATAGTTCCGAATCTGTTCCCACGGCCTGAGGCAAGGCACGACGAAGTGCGGATTGGCGAAGACGAACATGAATAATATTTGCTATCGAATCTCGCAGCTGCTCACTAGCCAGCAACAACTCATCGAAAGCTGCGTGGGGTAAACGAAGGACTACGGACCTATCCAGAGATCGCACCGTTGCCGTTCGTCTACCCCCGGAAACCAGTTGTGTTTCTCCGATAATGTCACCCGCGGCTAGCCGCGCGACCTCGATCGATTTTTCGCCATCAGCGACAGTAACCAGAAAAATACCGCTACGAACGATGTACAAATCCGCTCCAATAGCGTTCTCCTCAACGAGAATCTCGTTCGGCTCGAGAGTTTCTTTCACGACCTTTTCAGCAATTCTCGAGAGGAGCTCTCGGTCCGTGCCAGCGAGCAGTTCTATACTGCCTAGTTCTTCAATAATGTCTTTCAACAGATGTCCTCTTTCTTAATGGCTTCGCATTTTTAATGCTTTCGCTATGGGCTTTACTGCTCCTTCGATCCACCTCTCCCCAGAAGCGCGTCAACTCGCTGTCAGGCTAATTCATCACTTTCTCACCCCGCTCAATTTTTCCTGATCGATAAAAGCCGAGATAGTAGATATGAACAAAGAGGCAAGTGCGGTTATCTCGATATTCCCTCGGCTGACTCTGGTAACCACTGACGGCAGGCTTTAGAAACTCGGTGAATGCGTAAGGAAAGTCCCTGAAGGTGTATATGAAAGCCATATTCCAGCTTTGATAAAGATCGCGCCATTCTTGAGGCAATGGCAGTTTGAAGTTAAAGCCCTTTTTGTCTTGGGACCAAGTCGTTGTTATCGCGCTCGCTGGCTTTTCGTCCATAATTTTCTGAGGCGGTCTCATCGCCATTATCCAGTCCGCTTTTGCATTGTTTGAAAAGCCCCGCAACAACTCAGCAGTCGCCGCCCCGAGAATATTCACCGGCAGGACAAAGCGCGGCAGTCCCTCAGGAATATCACCAGACTCGTGAAACTCGACCATTTTTTCAATGGGCACTTAACACTTGCTCTTCTTACGTTCCAAGATGTTGGCATATCGTTACTTACCGACGCTGTCTTTATCTCTTCTCCCCAGTGGTTCAACAGCGGTGTCATTAGAATATAGTCTTCATGCAAAACCTCCGTCAGCTGTTGCAGGACCATCGCATAGGAAACCACATTAGGTATTATGCTTGGGCCTTCATCAACAATTTTCTGCATAAGAACGGGGAACTGCCTCCGCTCGACAGGCTCAAACACTCGACAAAAACAACGATTGTGTATCAATATTTTCACCAATCTAATCTAGATAATATCCCATTTTGACAAGTAGTCTTTCAGCAAGTTAGTCAACTGACTGCCTGGTCTTTTGAACCTGATATTTGAAGCATTTATGTGCTCTGACAATTGATATACAAGAATAAGCGAATAGAAATGTTTTCGCTTGGGAAATAGCAACGGTTCTGGTTCGGTGGTTTGCTAGCTCCCCTGCAGTAACTAACTCTCTGAAAGCCCAACCCCGTTACTGGCTTTCTCCGAGGTTGGAATGACCGTTCCAGTCATGGGTCACCCGCACAATCTTGCTGCTCTTACGAGTTGCATAGGCGTAGAGCACAGGCACACAGATAAGTGTCAGGAAGGTGGAGGTACCCAACCCTCCTATTACAACAATTGCCAGGGCCTTGAACATCGAGTTACCTATCGCGAGTGGTAGAAGACCGACGATACTGGTTACTGAGGTTAGTAAAATAGGCATAAATCGATTGGTACCCGCATTGATGGCTACATCTGAAATTTTCATTTCGGGGTTATGGTCCCTGAGTTGATTCCCTTCATCAACCAGCAGAATACTGTTATTGATTACAATGCCCATAAGACTGGTTAGACCGATGAATGCGAGAAACGAGATAGGTTGGTCTAAGGGCAAGAGCAACAAGAAGGCACCGATAAAACTTAGGGGAATAGCCGCACAAATGATCAAGGGCTGAACGATAGAACCGAACTGGAAAACAAAAATTGCTAGTACGATCAGACCAATAATACCAACGTATTTTCCCATACCACCAAATGACTTAGACTGCTCCGCAATCTTGCCATCGTAGTCAACGCTAAAGCCTTGCGGCAAGTCGAACTCGTTTACTGCAGTGACAACATCCTGGGTGACTTTTGCGACCGCGTATCCTGGCGCAACATCAATGTCGATGGAAACCTGTGGTTTGAACATAGCATGTTTGATATCAAATTCGTCGCCCTTGAAGTTAACTTCAACGACCTGGCTAAGCGGGATCTTTGCACCCGTTCGGGAAGTCACGAAAGTGCGATCAAAGACATTCAAAGGGTCTGTTGAATCTGCCTCTGCGCGCAACATGATGGGATATTCTTCACCGCCACCATCGCGATATTTATCAATCTCTTTGCCATGAGTGATCATTACCAGAACCTTGTCGACGCTGCTTCGATCAACCCCCAAAGCATTAGCCCTGCGTTCCTTGAACTCGATACTTAACGCGAAATAGCGTGACTCGGCCTCGTTCTGGATCAACTCTACGCCCTCAATATTTGCGCTCTTCAAGTGTTGCTCAAGTTCGCCCGCCAAGTCCCTCACTTGCTGAATTCTCGGACCCGTCAATTTGACCTCTACGTCACTCACTCCACCTTTACCACCAACAGCAAAGGTCGACGCTTCAATGGTCGCATCCGCTTCAAAAGGCTCAAGATCTGCGTTGATTTCAGCGACAAGTGATTGCATTTGCTCTGCATTTCGAAAATCGACAGAACAGAATATCTGCGCGTTGTTACGCCGGGTAGGAACCCGAGGTATACCCGTATTAGCCATCGGGAACGATGTGCCCGTGATGCTTGCGCACATTTCAATACGCTCACGATCGGCGACTATTTCCTGTACTTTTCCTGTGATTTTTTGCAGGTATTGCTCGTTGCGGTCCAACGGCGCCTCTATATTGACAGTGAAATAGGGCTCTTCACTGTCTGGAAAGACAATAATCGGCAACTTGCTGACGACGATACCGGTAACAACAAACATTGATACGATCAAACCGATCAATGTAAAAGGGTGACGAATAAAGTAAGCCAACACTTTTCGATAAACATTGTCACGAAAGGGCATCAATGCGATAAGAAAACTTGGCGGCGATGGTATCAGAGGCAAACTATTCTCCGTACCGAAGCGCGCGAGCATAACTGATGAAATAATAATGGCAGCGATGAGGGATGCGGCGAGGCACAACCAAATAACCGCGACCATGCTGTGAAGAAACAGGCCGGTTGTTGAAGTTAATAAATACAGCGGCGCAAAAGCCAACGCCGTGGTAGCGGTAGAGCTTAACAGCGGCATAATGACTGAGGACGTGCCTACAATCGCAGCTTCCTCATGAGAATGCCCACCATAGTGATTGAGCTTATAGGCATTCTCGGTCACAACTATGCCATTATCAACGATCAGGCCCAGCGCTATAATAAAACCAGCCAGCGAAATTTCCTGGACACCGTATTCAGTAAAGGACAAGCCGACCACAGAAAGAAACAGCGCTGATGGCAGCATCGCTGTAATGATCAACGCCGAACGCAAGCCCACGGTAAAAAGCAAGACCAGCGCCAGTATCGCTATACCAGAGAGAATATTGGTACTTAGCTCATTGAGCTTGTGTGCAACACCTGCTTCCGCATCAAACAACCATAAAATTTCGATATCTTCAGGCTTATCGATTTCTTCAACTAGATCTTGCAACAAAGCACGGGTATCAAAAATATTGGCGGTTTCACTGAGCTTCATCGTGACCAGAACCGCCGGTTTGCCATCGACCGATGCAACGACGGCATTCTGTTCCTGTTGGCGGCGTACAGTGGCGATATCGCGAACAGCCAGTGCTTTGCCGTTTTTGTTGATGACCAAAGTATCTCTTATGGCCTCAAGGCTGGTATAGCCACTGCCAAATGCGAGGACCGATAACGCTTTGTCGCCAACATTAAAGACCCCTGTCGGCAAATACTGATTATTCCCCTTGATTGCTTTTTCTATTACACCGACGTCAAGACGAGCGGCTTCAATGCGAGCAAGATCCAGATCAATTCTGATCTCTTCTTCAGGGTGAATCTCTTCAATATCTTCGATACTTTTCAATTGTCGAAGTTTCTGCGTCAGTGCCTCAGCAACCTGTTGGATCTCCCTTGGAGAAGCGGTTTCAGATGTAACACCCAAGACAAACGAGACGATCAGATCTACTGGGCTTTGTTTTAGTACAGTCACTTCTGCTTTGTCAGGCAAGTCGGATTTAATATTGTTGATCTTACTGTTGATATCCACATATTCGTCGTCAATATCAACGCCGTAATCGTACCTGATCATAATTGACGCGTAGCTATTGTAAATATTGGTCTCGAACGTATCCAGCTTCCGCGTGTTCTGCAGCTTATCCTCAATTATGTTAACAACTCGTTGCTCGATCTCGCTGGACGATGCACCAGGCAATAATATGTTGACCATTAACGTTGGCAGCTCTACAACAGGGTATTGGGAAATTCTTATCTCAGGGAGCTTGATCCATGCAGCCACAGCGACGATAAGGAAAAACAAAAGTGTAAAAGAGCGATTTCTAACAATATAGCGAACGATAGTTTCCAATGCTGCTATTCCTTAGGGTTGAATACGAATAGCGGCGCCATCACGTAATCCGTGATGACCTTTTGAAACCACCAGGTTGTGCTGACTCAAATCTTCCTCCAGCGCGACGGCTTCACCGTCAATATTTCGAATAGTGACCGCGCGTTCAACTACGGTATTTTTGTCGTCGCTTACCACATAGACGTTGCCTTTGTTTTTACGCAGGTCGATCAAAGCATCAAACGGTACGATAGTAAACGAGCGCGTTGAGGTGCTAATCAAATCTACCTCTGCGACCATTCCAGGTCGTAATTCCTTACCCTGAGTCGTGATCGCGATTTCAGCGGTATAGAGCCCGTCAGTCACATTTGCTATCTGGGCCACTTGCGTTATCTTTCCCATAAACACTTCATTGGGATAAGGCGAGAAGGTCACCTCGGCCGATGCTCCGGCAGACATCAAGAGTGCGTTCCTGTCCGTGAGGTCAACTTTCGTTACCCAAGGCTCATCATCACTCTGGAACACAAAAATCGGTTGGCCGGCAGCGACACTGGTTCGCGAATCAATGTATTGTTTCAAAAGGACGCCGTTAGAGGGTGCATTTAAATAGCAGCGCGTAAGATTGAGCGATGCCTGATCGTAAGCAATTTGAGACTGATCAAGCTGCGCCTGAACATCTTCCAACTGCGCGAGCTGAACATTGCCCGTCTCGTGCAGCGTCTTCATTCTGGCAAGAACGCGCGTGTGGTTATCCAGTTGGGTCTTGGCCTTATTCAGATTGGCGGTCGCATCCTCGATCTGTAGTTGCACTAACAATTGGCCCTTATTAACTCGGTCTCCTTCATCAACGTCAAATTTGAGAATTCGACCAGCAATCTGAAAAGAAACTTCCTCAACTTTGGGCGCAAGAACACCAAATGTCCGCACGCGCTGATTTATCGCCTCGTTCTCGATAGCAACCACCTTCACTTTCTGGCCATCACCAAATAATTGAACAGAGAAACATAAATTGATTACCAGCAGGGAAATACTTAAAAGATTTTTCATGGTAGTTCTTTAGGTTCTAGGCCAGAGGCATGGGACGACTAGTTTACAGAAAATTTAGTACGCTTACGAATCCATCTGCTTATGTTCGTTACCAATGCCTCCCAATAATTGGACCTGCCTATATAAGTTCTCCAGTTCATCTCTGCGGCCATAAGGGAAGATGCGGAAGGAAGATGCGGACATCCATGGACGATGCGGACATCCATAAGGAAGATGCGGACATCCATGGAAGATGCGGACATCCATGGAAGATGCGGACATCCATGGAAGATGCGGACATCCATTGAGGATTTGGACATCCATCGAAGATTTGGACGCCCATCAACTACTATCAATCCATTACTTCGGCGATCGCCTTAGTCAATAGTGACGGTGAATATTGAGAGAGGTGAGTAGTTTCTGAGTATTGCCTGTCGAGAAACTCAAGCACAGCGCGAACAGGAGCAAATTACAATTGTTCGGGCAAGTCTTGGCGCAGAGCTGATTGCCAAGCACTAAATAACTGTTGATTGGCGCTTTATCCAACATTGTCCGAGCGCCTTGGCGTGTTCTTTCAGGGCGTCAATAGAACCCATAGCGCGTTGCCAACGATGAGGTCTCGGTAGGTTGTCTCGAAACCAACTGTCATATGTCGTGCGGTTGTTGCGAAGACAATGGTCGACCCCGTTCTGTATTGATCGCGCCATAGATAACTGCGCCTTAACGGTCCAGCGCACCAAGTTGACATAGTCAGCGAGTGATATCGATGCAAACGGCGGAGCGCAATGGGAATAATTGATGGAAGCAACCTCGTCTTCATCGCTATCGTGCGCCAGTCTGTGTTGCACCGAGGTATAGTCACTGTCCTGTAGATCGTCAGCAATACCCGCGCGGACCGGGTTGAGATCGACATACACCATGCTAGCCAAGACTGAGGCCTCATCGAGAAGGATTTGTGACTTGAATCTCCCTTCCCAGAATCGCCCGGTACAATTGTCTTCCTTGTTGGCCAGTCGCGCCAAAGGCTCATTGATAAAACGCATAAACCAGGATAGCGAATGCAACCTGGCGCGCAATTCGGCGAGTCTCTCTTTGCTATTGATGATGGCGCAGCGGCGGGCGGCATGTAACGTCTGCGCCCTTTCACCTTGACGAGCAACGGGGCACAATTGAAGCCAGCGGTCAGCAACCTCCTCGTCGGTTAGGCCAAGCGGGCCAATGCCCAACACGATATGGTAGTGATTGCTCATCACCGCATAGGCATAAATAGATATGGTGAATATCCTGCTGAGCTCAAAAATACGCGTCTGTATCCATTCGCGACGATGAGAGAAATCGCGCCCTGTGAGTTCGTCTACGCCGCACAGAAAAGTCCGCCGTACACACCGGGAACAAACATGATAGGTGCCGCCGTCAGGGTCGACGAGATGGCTTCTTGGATAAGTCATACAGCCTAGATTAGCCACAAGGTCAGTGGCTTTATGTAAGCTATGCGCCAGAGATCAGGGTGTTAATGGCGCTTTCCATTGGAGGAAATGGATGGATGATGGCTGTCCTGGTTAAAAAAAGTGCCGAAGTACGTTAACGAAATACAGCGGCATACACTGCTGTAAAAAATGAGTGCACTCCGCTCCCCGGTTTGTATATAAACTAATTCCTTCCGCCCTACGTAAACGCTAGACCTTCAAATTCCCCGGACTCTCGCCATGTCGCCAGGTACTTGAAATACTCCATAGGGCCTGCAGGATAGCCAACATTCAACTTAGCTTTCAGACCGTAGGTCTGGCCCTCGTTGTTATAGTAGCCTGGCGTACAATCGGGCGAGCCCAGCATACTGGGCGATGCTTGCAGCAACAACTCAAGCCAGGCGTCTTCTGCCTCTTTGGTCACTTCAACTTGGCTGTGGCCGTGGTCAACGGCATACTTGATGATCGCCGCAATGGTTCTGCCCGATTCGGTCAAGTTATGCGGATAGTTGGAAATCAGGTTCGCTCCTTGCGTACCCTGCACAATAAAGGCGTTGGGAAAACCATGCACATGCGTACCATGTTTGGTCCGCATACCTTCAGCCCAGTAATCTGAAAGCTTTTGCCCCCCGCGTCCCGTCGTGTCATAGCCTGCACGCCGCTCAAAGGCAGTGCCGACCTCGAAACCAGAGGCATAAATAATACAATCAACGGGATATTCGACACCGCCTACCACCACGCCCCGCTCAGTAATCCGCTCAACACCCTGCCCATCAGTATCGATCAAACGTGCTGCCGGCTCGTTGAACGCCTGCAGGTATTGATCATGGAAACAAGGCCGTTTGCAGAGTTGGAAGTACCAGGCCTTCAGATTAGCTGCTGTATCAGTATCCGTGACGATAGTGTCGACCCGTGACCGAATTTCATCCATCTTCTCAAAGTCTGCATCCTCAAACGCCGCCATCATACTTTCCTGAGTGCGGGACTCCCTCGGCAATGATGCCAGCTTGGCAATAATACGTTTAGAAAGATCAGTCCAGCCATCCTTCACCAAATCTTCTACGCCTGGAGCACCAGCAGAAACAGCAGTGAAATTATCTAGCCAGCGTTGCTGCCAGCCAGGCGTTGCCATGTTTTTGAACCACTCTGGATCGGTAGGCTGGTTGTTACGCACATCAATGGATGATGGCGTGCGCTGGAATACCAACAGCTCTTTGCAGGCCTTGGCGAGGTGCGGTACACACTGCACTGACGTGGCCCCTGTGCCAATAATCGCCACACGTTTGTCTGCCAGATTCACCATCGGCGCACCAATATTGTCGCCCCCCGTATAATCGTAGTCCCAGCGACTGGTATGAAACGAATGGCCCTTAAACGACTCGATGCCGTCAATACCGGGCAGCTTCGGTACATGCAAGGGACCTGTGCCCATCGTCACAAATTGAGCAGTGAACGCATCGCCCCGATTTGTCTTAATCGACCAGTGTCCTTCTGCTTCGATCCACATGAGCTCGCAGACCTCGGTGTGGAATAGGGCATTGTCGTAAAGATCAAAATGACGGCCTATATGCTGACAATGGGCTAGAATCTCAGGCCCATGGGCATATTTCTCGGTTGGCATATGCCCGGTTTCTTCCAGCAGCGGCATGTACACGAAAGAAGCCGTATCGCATTGCGCGCCAGGATATCGATTCCAATACCAGGTGCCACCGAAGTCACCGCCCTTCTCGACCACACGCACATCACTAATACCCGCTTCCTTCAAACGAGCGCTGGTCACCAGGCCGGAGAAACCGCCACCAATAATAGCCACGGTAACATGATCCGTCTTTGGCTCACGCGCAGTCACCGGAGTGTAAGGGTCATCTAAATAGTGGCCCAGCTGTTCTTTGATCTCCAGATACTGGTCACTGCCATCAGTGCGCAGGCGTTTATCACGTTCAGCCCGGTACTTGGCTAACAAGGCGGCTTTATCGATACTAGGTTGCGTATGACTGGACATTGATTCTCCCGTTTAATTATCTCGCCGTGTCGCTTATTTTGACCGCGTTGCAACATGACACAGATCATGCTGTGGACCAGTGTAGAGACGGATGAGATGAAAATAAACAAAGAGCCCGGATTTGCTATTCGGACTTTTCAGTCAGATTTCTTCGTCATGCCGGAAGCCAGATCAGGCCAGGCGATCTTGATGTACAGGTACATTGACCAAAGTGTCAGTACAGCGGCCGCATACAGCAGGATATAACCTAGAAATAGCAGATACTCACCAGCCTTAGGGCCAATCGCCAGCAATACGATAATCGCTGTCATCTGAAATCCGGTTTTCACCTTGCCCACCATAGACACGGCTACGCTGCGCTGAGAGCTATAACTGGCCATCCATTCGCGTAAGGCAGAGACGACAATCTCGCGCCCGACAATGACCAGCGCCGGTATCGCCAGCCAGGCACTGGCATTGGCCTCCACCAGCAGCACCAAAGCCACAGCAACGATCAACTTGTCAGCTACCGGGTCAAGAAAGGCGCCAAAGGCTGTCATCTCATTGAGCTTGCGGGCTAGATAGCCATCTAGCCAGTCTGTGAGGCTCGCTAGCCCAAACACACATGACGCAGCGAAATAGCACCACTCAAAGGGTAGATAGAAGACGATCACGAGTACCGGAATCAAGGCGATCCGGATACTGGTAATCATGTTGGGAAGATTTATAGGGAGTGCCATGACAATAACTTAACTGAGGTTCCTGTGAGCGTACTAGCTGTTGTGCAGAGTAGCATAAATCTGCTCGGCGAGGGTCTGGTTGATGCCTTCTACCTTGGCTAATTCTTCTGAGCTGGCACTCTCAATGCGCTGGCTACCACCAAAATGGCGCAGCAATGCACGCCGCCGCTTGGGTCCGACCCCGGGAATGCGCTCAAGCACCGACTCCTTGCGCTTCTTGCCCCGTCGTTGACGATGGGCGGTAATCGCAAATCGGTGACTTTCGTCGCGAATATGCTGGATCAGGTGCAGACCGGGATTGTCCGGCGCCATGTAGACTTGTTCGCCGCTTTCTAGAAACAACGTCTCCAGGCCCGCTTTACGCCCCGGTCCTTTAGCGATACCGACCATCAGAACACCGCTGATTTGTAGGGTCTCTAGGATATTCTTCGCCTGTGTGAGTTGACCCTTACCGCCATCAATAAACAGAATGTCAGGTAACTTGCCCTCACCCTTTTTGATGCGGGTATACCGCCGTAGCAAGGCCTGAGACATGGCCGCGTAGTCGTCACCGGGCGTGATGCCATCGATATTAAATCGCCGATAATCAGCCTTCAGTGGCCCATTGCGATCAAACACCACGCAGGACGCCACGGTAGCCTCACCTGAGCTGTGACTAATATCAAAACATTCCAGGCGTTCAG
>Ga0307492_10000806_pt1 | contig 13131 bp, 8 predicted proteins | sample SI3LmetaG_FD_202365 | JGI IMG/M metagenome (GOLD analysis project Ga0307492, IMG submission 202365) | Sea-ice brine microbial communities from Beaufort Sea near Barrow, Alaska, United States - SI3L | ecosystem: Environmental > Aquatic > Marine > Coastal | place: USA: Alaska | collected 2017-05-06
CAGAATAATTGAAGTCTCAGGAGTGGGCAACATACTTAGTATTCCCGATCGCTTTAGTTTTAGTTTATCTATTGAACAAAAAGGTAGAGTGGCTTCAGAATTAAACAAGGTAATCGTCGAAAAAACAAATTCTGTGGTACAGACTTTAATTAAGAATGGAGTCGATAAAAAAGCGATTCAATCATTACAAGTACAGTTTAATCCTTGGGTTGAATACAATGATAATAAACGCGAGCTAAAGGGTTTTATATTAACCAGACAAGTTACAGTCACCTTGAAAACCTTAATCCAATACGAACAGTCTATAGACGCGGTGTTAAGTCTTGGTATCAGTCACATTAATGAATTTAGATTCACAAACAGCCAAGCTGATGAAAATTATCAAGGGGCATTAAAACATGCATTGTTAAATGCTAAGAAGCGCGCCGCTGATATGGCTAACGTATTGGGCTTGAAATTAGCGGGTGTAATATCCATATCTGAGCAAACAACAGGAGAAGTCGCGCCGATAGAGATGGGTATGCGACAGGTACAGGCATCTGAAAGCTACCAACCCGGAGAAATGACGACACAAGCTAGGGTAAAAGTTGTTTTTGCACTGAAAGAAAGTCACAAATAGTTACATTTTAATTAGGGTTAGAATAATGGCAGAAAACAAGCAGCAACACTATTCAGAATTAGCTCAACAGGTAGAAGCAATAGTTGCTGGAGAAAGTGATTTTGTCGCTAATATGGCGAATGTTAGTGCGATTCTTTATTGGGCTTTAGATAACGTCAATTGGGCTGGGTTTTATTTAGTAAAAGAAGGGCAATTAGTTCTGGGACCATTTCACGGACAACCAGCTTGTATTCGAATCCCAATCGGTAAGGGTGTGTGCGGAACTGCAGTATCAGAAAACTGCATTCAATTGATTGACGATGTGCATCAATTTTCAGGTCACATTTCTTGTGATGCTGCATCTAACTCAGAAATTGTGTTACCAATCCGCCATAATAATCAGATTATCGCAGTATTAGACGTAGATAGCCCAATTATAGGTCGATTTGATCTTGAGGATAAAGCAGGGTTGAGCCGGATCGTAGAAATATTGCAAACAACTTTATATAATGCAGACGAAGAAACTAGGGGAGTTGTTTAGTGAAACATACGATAGATATTCAAGTTGTGCTAGCCACTGTTGAAGACATGGATTTTTGGGATGAGAGGGCGAGTGAAGCAACGGATAGGATGAATACTATTCTTCATATGCTTTACGATAAAGCACATGAAGACATAAATTCCACCTCTTTAGAGAACATGATCCAATATATTTGGGAAAATTGGCGAGAAGATGCGCATTTACTCGATATAGATGAAGATGATTTGTATGACTGGGTTGACCAGCTTCTAGCAACTTGGGATGATGAGCACCAAGAACCCCGTTAACACACTAACTAACTAGAAGACTGAATGGACAATCCACAAAAATTTTCAAACAGCAAAGAAGTCATTGGCTTTTTAGTTGAACAATTTCCCGCTTGTTTTAGTAATAAAGGTGATGCTAAACCTTTAAAGATAGGTATTTTTCAAGATTTAGCTGAGCGTTTAGAGAATGATGAGCGAGTTAGCAAAACTCTGCTACGCTCATCGTTAAGACACTACACTAACAGTTGGCGTTACCTGCACAGCATCAAAAAAGATGCGCAGCGTATTGATTTAGATGGCAAAGATGTAGCTGCTATCGAAGATGAACACGTTGAACACGCCAAAAAGCAACTTGATGAAAGCAAAGCCAAAGTTGCAGAAAAGCGTAAAGAGCTTAAAGAAGCTGGTGCTGATTTAAAACCTAGTTACAAAAAGAAAGAAGCGCCTAAATTTAAACCTACGTCTAAAGTAGTGATTAAAGAGCAAGCTAAGGTTAAGCAACCACCCGCTGAAAGATTAGAGCAAGAACATATTGTCGCAGGAACCGCTGTGACCGTTAAAATTGGAAAGAGCCCGATGCCTGCAACTATTACTGATGTCAGTAAAGATGGTATTCAGGTGCAACTAGATACTGGAATGGTGGTCAAAGTTCAGTTAGAAAACTTGAGGTTGGCTCGTTCAAAGAGGTAATAAATGATTAAATCAATTCGTATATCTGTGGCATCAGCTTTACTGGTGATGAGTTATGGCTCTATAGCAATAGAGAGTAGTTTGGGTGTCAAAGACCTACCCAAATTGACCCAAGAGTCGCAACACGTAGCGTCAGCAAAAAGAGTGACCTCGCAATTTTTACGCGCCCACTATAAACAAATTGATTTAGACGATGAGTTGTCGATCAAAATTTTTGATCGCTTCATCCGTTCTTTAGATTTCAATCGCAATGTTTTTAGCGCCGAAGACATTAAGGATTTCTCTGCCTACAGAGTAAAGTTTGACGATGCGATTGAGCGGGGTAACTTAAGCATTGCTTATGAAATTTACCAACTTAATATGCAACGTCGTACCGAGAGATACGAATACGCTCTTAGCCTATTAGATAAAGAATTTAACTTTGAATTGCCCAATGACAAGTTTATCTATGATCGAGAAGAAGCACAGTGGGCTAAAAGTAATAGCGAATTAGATGAACTATGGCGTCAAAGAGTCAAATATGACGCGCTTAATTTAAAGTTAGCCGGTAAAGATTGGCCTAAAACCCAAGAGTTATTGACTAAACGCTATAAGCGCGCAATCAAACGACTAACCCAAACGTCCAGCGAAGATGTTTTTCAAACGGTTATGAATTCGTTTGCCCGCAGTATTGAAGCTCATACTAGCTATCTATCGCCACGCAACGCTGAACGTTTCCAGATGGAAATGAATCTCTCATTTGAAGGTATTGGCGCTGTCTTACTTAGCGAAGATGACTTCACTACAATTCGCAGTGTTGTGCCTGGTGGGCCCGCAGATTTATCAAACAATATTAAGCCAGAAGATAAGATTGTTGGTGTTGCCCAAGCTGACGATGAATTTGTTGATGTTATTGGCTGGCGTTTAGATGAAGTGGTAGAACTTATCAAAGGTCCAAAAGGTAGTATTGTAAAATTACAAGTTGTTAAAGGTTCATCTGAATCTTCAGTACCTGTAGTGGTTACACTTACCCGAGATAAAATAAAATTAGAAGATAGAGCCGCGAAATCTGAAGTTTATATCCCTAAAGATGGTCCAAACAAAGATCAAAAATTAGGTGTCATCTCAATTCCTTCTTTTTATAACAACTTACACAAAGATGTTGAAAAAGAAATTGACAATTTAAATGAGCAAGGTGTACGCGGCATTATTGTTGATTTGCGCGGTAATGGCGGGGGTTCTTTAACTGAATCAACTCTACTTTCAGGCTTGTTTATAGATAAAGGTCCTGTGGTACAAATTCGAGATGGCGCTGGTCGCATTCGTCTTGAAAAGGACGTCGATGGTAAAGTGTTTTATGATGGACCATTAACCGTTTTAGTCGACCGTTACAGTGCTTCTGCTTCAGAAATATTTGCTGCAGCCATGCAGGATTACAACCGAGCTTTAATATTAGGTGAACAGACCTTTGGTAAAGGTACCGTGCAGCAACACCGTCCGTTAGGAAGAATTTATGACTTGTACGAAAACCCACTAGGTAGTGTGCAATTTACTATTGCCAAGTTTTATCGGATAAACGGTGGTAGTACTCAGCATAAAGGAGTTATTCCAGATATTTTGTTTCCATCTGTAATAGAGCATGCTGACTGGGGTGAAAGCCAAGAAGAAAATGCTCTCCCTTGGGACAGTATTGCCAGAGCCAATTACACCACTTTTGGTGAAAATAAAAACACTGTGAAAGGCTTAACAGACTTGCACAACCAAAGGATTAAAAAAGAATTCAATTACATCTATGAAGATGTCGAGCGTTACAAAATCAAAAAAGAAGATAAGACAATTTCTTTAGTCGAAACAGAACGCCTTAAAGAAAAAACTGAAATAGAACAGCGTAATCTTCTGCGAACGAATGAACGTTTAGCTCGCCTTGGTTTAGAAAAAGTTGACAACTTAGACGAGCTACCGGAGGAACTTGAGACCGTTGATCCTTTCTTAGAGGAAGCTGCGAATATTACTTATGACGTATTGACTATGGGTAAATACGCCATTAATAATAAAAAATAACAAACAAAGGGCTGCTACGTGCAGCCCTTTACGATTCAATAATAATAAAAATAATAAGAAGGGCGACACATGGCTGCACGTGGAGAGTTTTCATCTCGAATGGGATTTGTTCTAGCTGCCGCTGGCTCGGCAGTAGGATTAGGTAATATTTGGGGATTCCCAACTCAAGTTGCCAGTAATGGCGGAGCAGCATTTGTGTTGGTTTATATTGTTTTAGCATTTCTATTAGCTTATCCAGTGCTGATGGCCGAATTAATAATTGGTCGCTCTACTCGATCAAATATGGTCGATGCATTAGGCAAAATATCAGGCAGTAATATTGGTCGCGCAACAGGTGTGTGGGGGTTTGTTACTGTTTCATTAATTCTTTCTTTTTATGCATTAGTCGCGGGGTGGATGTTATCTCACTTCTTGCAAACTATCAGCGACATGCTGGGGCAAGATGCTATTTCAACCTGGTTAGTCTCATCTTCTTACACTCGGGATATTGTTTTCTCTGGTATCTTTCTTTGTTTAACCGCCAGTATTGTCACTGGAGGTGTGAGACAAGGTATTGAACTATGGTCTGTTCGTTTGATGCCCGCGCTTTTTATTATTATTGTCCTGTTGATTATTTACGTATCTACACTAGATGGCGCAGCAGACGGTTGGAAAGCTTATTTGCTACCCAACTTTAGTTTGATTATGGACCCTGACTTGCTGATAAGTGCCATGGGACAAGCATTCTTCTCTATGTCTTTAGGAGTTGGCACCATGTTGGTATACGGTTCTTATGTCAGTAAAAATGAAAACTTACCTACTCTTGGTGCTTCAGTAGCATTGGTTGATATTGGCGTTGCAATTTTGGCGGGAATGTTAATTATCCCTGCTATGTATGTGGCCCTGCATAATGGAGTGAAAATATTTTCTGAGAGTGGAGCTTTAATTGAAGGACCCAATCTGATTTTTGCGGTTCTACCTTCGTTATTTGAAACCATGGGTACCGTTGGAGTGTACGTTGCGTTTGTGTTTTTTGCCTTAATGATAATAGCTGCTTTAACGTCTTCGATATCCATGCTTGAAGTCCCTGTTGCTTATGTTGTTGAAAGCAAAGGAATTGAGAGAAAACCAGCGGTTTGGGCGTTAGCCCTATTGGTATTTATAATCAGTTCAACCATAGCATTTAATATGGATAGCTTATTTGGATTCGTCATTGACTTAACCACTAAGTATAGTCAGCCATTGCTTGGATTAGTGTTATGTATATTTGCTGGGTGGGTATGGAAACGTGATCAAATATTAGCCGAACTAAAACATGGAAATGAACAGGTAGAACACAGCATATTTTGGATGATTTGGCCTTGGTATGTGCGTTTCATATGTCCTGTGGTTATCGCTCTTATGTTTTATCGTTCAATAACGGCTTAGTTCCGTTTCATCGTTTTCAACTTCGTTTTGACCTTTCAGGATAGTGAATATTTATGACCATTGAAAAACCAAAAATAGAAGCATCGTTATCTGATGCGCTTATTCCTATTATAATATTAATCACTTTGTTAGGTGGTTCAGTATATTTGTTTGAAGATAATTCCTCTTTTGGCCCAAACCAAATTGCATTATTGGTCGCCATGGGCATTGCGGCTATTATTGGCCTAAAAAATGGTTATAGCTGGGATGATATTGAACAAGGTATTATAAAAGGAATTTCTCGTTCTTTAGGTGCCATTCTAATATTGTTGGCTGTTGGCTCTTTAATTGGTACTTGGATGTTAGCGGGTACGGTTCCAACCCTCATATATTACGGCTTAGATTTGTTAAATCCTTCGATGTTTTATGCCGCCACCTGCCTTATTTGTGCCATAGTCGCCATGAGCATTGGTAGTTCATGGACCACAGCCGCGACAGTGGGAGTTGCTCTGATGGGGGTGTCTATAGGAATGGGGATGTCGGAAGCGATTACCGCAGGAGCCATTATTTCAGGTGCCTATTTTGGTGATAAAATATCACCTCTTTCTGAGACAACTAACTTAGCACCCGCTATAGCGGGCACTAATTTATTTGAACATATTCAGTATATGATGTGGACCACTGTACCTAGTATTATTATCACCCTCATTTTATTTGTAGTGATTGGTCTAGGTGCTGATTTACCTGATTCAGCCAGTGGTATCGAAGAAATGCAAACCTTGTTGCAGCAAGAGTTCAATTTGGGTTTACATATGTTGATACCGTTGTTGGTGTTGTTAACCATGGCGATTAAAAAAGTCCCTGCATTTCCCGCCGTTGCTATAGGCGCATTGCTAGGGGGTATATGGGCTGCGGTGTTCCAACCTGAAGTTATTGCAAGCCTAGCAGGTGAAGGGGTAAGTGCTCTTCGAGGTTCAATAGTCGTGGTATGGACTGCCCTGTTTGATGGTGTCTCTTTCTCAACTCCCAGCGATACGTTAAACGACCTTTTAAGTCGCGGCGGTATGTCGAGCATGCTGAATACTATTTGGTTAATTATGTGTGCCATGACATTTGGTGCTGTATTAGAAAGAGTTGGGCTGCTTAAAAGAGCGGTAAGTGCTTTTTTGAAAGGTGCTACATCAGCTGGAGATATGATTACTCGGACTATTTTAACCTGTATTGGCACCAATATTATTACTGCTGACCAATATATGGCAATTGTCATGCCGGGCAGAATGTATAAAAATGAATTTGAAAAGCGTGGCCTTCACCAATTGAATTTATCCCGTAGTTTAGAAGATGGCGGCACTTTGACGTCACCCCTAATCCCATGGAACACATGTGGTGTATATATGCACGGTGTATTAGCCGTCAACCCGTTAGATTATATTTTCTATACCTTTTTTAATTTAATTAACCCTGTTCTAGCTATTATTTATGCTTACTTAGGTATAAAAATCTTACGTATACCTATTCCTGAAATTGAACAGGAACCATTACCAACAAAAATTTAATATGCTGACTTGTTGCTTGCCAGCAAGTCTAGTATCTCCCGTTAAATCTTATTCATTTTTGAGGATATGATGTCCACTATTATTCCTGCTGTAAAGAAACGCGCCGACTACCGTGAACCTGACTTTTTAATCTCGCATGTAGATCTAGAATTCACTTTGATTGAAACAACCACAAAAGTGATTTGTGTGTCCAAAATCACCCGAAACGGTACACATAGTAAAGCACTTATTTTAGATGGCGAAGGTATTCTATTATCGTCAGTGAGTATAAATGGCACTGACCTTAATGATTATCAACAAACAGACACATCACTTACTATTAATACGGATATTGATATATTTGAATTACGTATTGAAAGTATTATTAACCCCAAAGATAACTCTAGTTTAGAAGGTTTATACCTCCAAGCCGGCGCTTATTGCACTCAATGTGAGGCTGAAGGCTTTAGGAAAATCACTTATTTTCTGGACAGACCTGATGTACTGTCAACCTATGATGTTAAAATTATTGCTGACAAAAATAATTTTCCCTTTTTACTTTCAAATGGTAACAAGGTCGACTCTGGTGACTTAAACGATGGAAAACACTGGGTTAAATGGTCAGATCCCTTTAAAAAACCTTGTTATTTATTTGCCTTAGTAGCGGGTGATTTCGATCTGTTAGAAGACAAGTTTGTTACCCAGTCAGGGAGAACCATTACCTTAGAATTATTTGTTGATAAAGGTATGCTTGGCCGAGGACGACACGCACTCGACTCTCTTAAAAAGGCCATGAAATGGGACGAAACTGAATTCGGTCTTGAGTACGACCTTGATATTTACATGATAGTAGCAGTCGACTTTTTTAATATGGGTGCCATGGAAAACAAGGGACTTAACGTATTTAACAGTAAATTTGTGTTAGCTGATGCACAAACCGCTACTGATGAAGATTATTTTAATATAGAAGCCGTTATCGCACATGAATACTTCCATAATTGGACTGGCAACAGGGTGACTTGTCGTGATTGGTTTCAATTGAGTTTAAAAGAAGGTTTAACTGTGTTTCGGGATCAGCAATTCAGTGCAGACATGTCTTCGCCTATTGTTAACCGTATTCAAAATGTCAGAGTGATTCGAGAACGTCAGTTTGCCGAAGATGCAAGTGCTATGTCGCATCCCATCAGACCTGATGAGGTGATAGAAATGAATAATTTCTATACTGTGACAGTTTATGACAAAGGCTCAGAAGTGATCAGAATGTTATATACATTGTTAGGTAAGACAGGCTTTTTAGCGGGTATAAAACTGTACTTTATGCGATTTGATGGACAAGCGGTGACTTGCGATGATTTTGTGCAAGCCATGCAAGATGCGAATGATAAAGATTTATCACAATTTAGACGTTGGTATAGTCAATCCGGTACCCCTCAAATTGTTGTTACTGACACCTATGATGCCAATACAAAAACTTATCGAATTGTATTCGAACAGAAACACTCTGCTACTTTTGAACAGAAAGAAAAGCAGAATTTGGTTATTCCTATTCAATTTAGCCTGCTAAACGATAAACTTGAACCTTTACTATTGGGAGTTACAGACCAACAGCAAATAACTTTGGAGTTAAACAAGACCCAACAAAGCCTCGAATTTAACAACGTTGAGTCAAAGCCAATTCCCTCATTGCTTCATGGTTTTAGTGCGCCTGTTAAGCTCGATTATCCTTACACCCAGCAACAGTTAGGCAACGTTATGTTAGGCTCTCCTGATGAATTTGCTCGTTGGGATGCAGGACAACAATTATTTAGTAATTGTATCCATGATTTAGCGGGTAAAACTGAACAGCAGCAAACAGCATCAATCGCTGAAACAATCGCGATGTTTGAACCCATCATTGAGGCCAAGGATATCTCGTTGGCATTAAAAACTGAAATACTGACCTTACCCAGTTTTGAAACTTTGTTTCAACAATTAGACACAATCAATATTGACGCATTAAATCAATCACGAAAGCAACTATTCAAGGCATTAGCGCAAACATTTCAAGCAAACTGGTTGAGCCATTATTCAGCTTTTGAAAAGCAACCTTATGCTTATCAGTCTCAGCAAGTAGAAAAAAGAAAAATGCAGAATCTTGCGCTAAAATATTTAACATTGTCTGCACAGCCTGATGTTGAACAATTACTCACTCAGCAATTTAATAACGCTGATAATATGACTGATTCCCTTGGTGTATTAGGAGCAGCACAATTAGGCGACTTGGACTTATTTGAAAAACTGATGTTAGCCTTTGAGCAAAAATGGCATGCTGACCCATTAGTTTTAGATAAATGGTTTGCGTTACATGCTAATACAGATCGTTCAGATATTCTGGCGCGAATTAACATATTGATGGGGCACAGCCAATTTACCATTAATAATCCAAATAGGGTTCGAGCGTTAATCGGCACATTTAGCTTTTTCAATGTGGCTGGTTTTCATAATATCGATGGTACCGGGTATAAATTTGTAGCTGATTATCTGATTAAATTAAACGAGGTTAACCCCCAAATAGCGGCGCGTATCATTACACCTTTAATACAGTGGCAAAAAGTCGATAAAACTAGGCAACAACTTATGCAACATCAACTTATGCGCATCGGCGATACTAAGGGGTTGAGTAAAGACTTATTCGAAAAAATATCGAAGAGTTTGCCTTAAAGTTTAATGAACGTAGATTAAGAACTTAAAAATGCAAACCTTTTATTTTACTTTGTCGCTCAAATACGACTTGTGCGAGCGTCTCTATGTTCCAGGCATCAATAGCGTTATTGTTAAAGATGACAACGGAAAAAGGATTCAGTTGCCGGTAAGAAACTTAAGGCCTCATGTCAGTCCGATTGGTATCAAAGGCAGATTTAGATTGATGATTGATGAAGATAATAAAATTATGAGTTTTGAAAAAATCACATAACATCCCGAATACTTGTAAAAAATAATTTGCATAAGTATTTAGTCAATTTAAGCTTTAAAGGCCCTTAAGGGCCTTTTTTATGCTTTCAATATGCATACCTATGAATTTTGTTAAAATTAAGTAAATATAAGTCTTTTATTGCGTGATTATATTAGCGAGAATAAGAAACTAACAACAAAAACTGTATATATCTCAGTCTTTTGTCTAGTCTAGTATGGCTAATATAAATAACGTTAGCATGCTCGGTAACTACAAATTTTCCTACTACTAACAAGTTATAAATAATAGGTAAAAACATGACGGTTGCAGATAACCAACATTCAGTTCTACTTGAAAATGTCTATAAACTAATTAATAAAAAGGTTGCACCTGATCGAATTGAACAGGTCACAAATTTCTCCAAAATACTCTTCAAGAACATTGCTCATGATGATTTAGATAATCGCACTGAGGATAACCTGTACGGTGCAACTTTGAGTTTGTGGAATCAGTTTGTGGATTATCAAGGCGATGCACCATTTATTCGCGCTTTTAACCCAGCCATCAGTAAACATGGTTGGCAATCAACGCATACTATTGTAGAAATTATAGTTACAGATATGCCGTTTTTAGTGGATTCAGTTCGAATGGCACTGAATAAAATGGGAATAACAGCACACTTGTTATTGCATTGTCCTATTGGACTAATACGAGATGAACAACATACATTTGTTTCCTTCGAAAATTCAAATAGTAAAAAGAAAGACGTTCTCAGACAAACAGTATTCCTGATTGAGGTAGACCGACAAACATCAAAACTTGCTTTAGAGCAACTTAAGGATGAGCTGATGTCGGTGGTGAATGATGTTTCTATGGCTGTGCAAGATTGGCAACCAATGCGATCCAGGTTACGCACTATTATTGATGAATTTAAAACCAGTCACTGTCCCATTTCGTCAGAGCAGAAAAAACAAACAGAAACATTTTTGGCATGGCTTAATGATCATAATTTCACATTAATGGGATACCGATCGTATAGCGCCAAAGGGATAAAAGGTGATTACCGTTGGGTAGCCGATAATAATTCTAGCCTAGGCTTAATGAAAAACTCAAAAACTAATCGTGAAAGAGTGTTGTCGAATATTCCCCCTACAGCTAGAGAAGAAGCATTAAGTAAAAATCCGTTAATGCTAACTAAAACCAATTCACGCTCTAGAGTACATCGTCCTGCTTATTTAGATTACATAGGTATAAAACGTTTTGATGATGCAGGTATGGTAATCGGTGAAGACCGGTTTATCGGATTATATTCAGCTTCATTTTATAATAGCAGCGCAACACAATTACCCGTTTTACATGAAAAAATTGACGCTATTTCTGAATTGTCTGGTTTTGATCCTGGCTCTCATGGGCATAAAGCATTTCTAAATATTATTGAAACCTATCCCCGAGATGAATTATTACAAGGCAGCGTAAAAGAACTCGCAAAGATTGTATTAGGCATTTTTCAAATGCAAGAGCGAGGTATTTCTAGACTGTTTGCACGTAAAGATGTGTTCGGCCGGTTTGTGTCGTGCATGGTGTTTGTACCTAGAGAGCGCTACAACACTCAGTTGCGAAAAGACACTCAGGCACTGCTGAAAAAATCATTTGCAAGTGAAGAAGAGGTAGAATTTACCACCTATTTTTCAGAGTCTGTATATGCAAGAACGCATTACATTGCCAGAGTGAAAAACAATAACGCGGAATATAATGTGAAGGATATCGAGAAAAACATCATCGAATTGAATAAAAGTTGGGATGACAGATTAGCTAACACTATTCGCAGTAATCATGGCGAAGCAAAAGGTAAAAGACTTGAACAGAGATATGTCAATGCTTTTCCTAGCAGTTATAAAGAATACAATTTGCCCAGTGCTGCATTAGTAGATATCGAAAAGCTGGAGTTACTCAATACCGAACATACCTTGGATATGTTGTTTTATCGACCCCAAGAAGAAGGGCCTGAAAGCAAAGCCGTTAGGTTAAAACTATTTCATAAAAATGAGCCTATCCATTTGTCTGCGGTATTGCCTATGCTTGAAAATTTTGGTTTACGTGTCATAGATGAAAGACCTTTTAAGATAAGTCCCAACGAAGAAAAAGTGAATTGGATCATGGATTTTTCGATGTTACATAACACCAGTAATGATATGGATATGGGGCAAGCCCAGATGTTGTTTCAAACAGCATTTTCAGAAGTATGGTATAACGCTTTAGAAGATGACCCGTTTAACCGTTTAGTTTTAGGTGCAGGGCTAACTGGCAGAAATGTAACTATCTTACGTTCTTACGCAAAATATATGCGTCAAATAGGTACATCCTTTAGTCGTGATTACATTGCAAACACCTTAGCAAACTATCCAAAAATCGCTACTTTGCTGGTTCAATTATTTCATCAAAAATTTGACCCTAAAATTAAGCGTAGTAGCAAAATTGAAGATACAACGCTTATTACTATTAAAGAACAATTGGACAACGTTTCTAATTTAGATGACGACAGAATTATTCGTCGTTACTTGGATTTAATTTTGGCCACACTTCGCACCAATTTTTATCAAAAAGATGAACTGGGTAATCAAAAACCTTATATTTCATACAAAATGTTGCCTGAACTTATCCCCGAGATGCCATTACCTCGACCAAAATTTGAAATCTTTGTGTACTCACCTCGAATTGAAGGTGTACATCTAAGAGGCGGTAAAGTAGCACGAGGAGGTTTACGTTGGTCAGACAGACAAGAAGATTTTAGAACAGAAATTTTAGGCCTAGTTAAAGCCCAACAAGTTAAAAATACTGTGATCGTGCCCGTTGGAGCCAAAGGTGGATTTGTTTGCAAAAACTTACCGATGGATCAGGGCCGAGAAGCATTTCAAAAAGAAGGCCAAGAGTGTTACAAAATATTCATCCGTAGTTTATTGGATATCACCGATAACATAGTTGAAGGCAAGGTTGTACATCCGATAGATGTGGTCATGTTAGATGAAGATGACGCTTATTTGGTTGTGGCTGCAGATAAGGGAACTGCAACGTTCTCAGATATCGCGAATAGCATTTCTGACGAGTTCAATTTTTGGTTAGGAGATGCGTTTGCCTCTGGTGGC
>Ga0307492_10000807_pt1 | contig 13113 bp, 13 predicted proteins | sample SI3LmetaG_FD_202365 | JGI IMG/M metagenome (GOLD analysis project Ga0307492, IMG submission 202365) | Sea-ice brine microbial communities from Beaufort Sea near Barrow, Alaska, United States - SI3L | ecosystem: Environmental > Aquatic > Marine > Coastal | place: USA: Alaska | collected 2017-05-06
ACTGTAACCAAGTCATTTTTCTTAGTCATAACGCTAGAAATAGGTTGCTCTAAGCTTTTTTCAAAACGTAAATCACGACCTGTGACTATACCGATTAAGTTGTTGTCTTTATCCACAACTGGAAAACCAGAAAAACCATGCCTTTTACACAAGGCATTAATTTCAGAAATCGTAGCGGTGGGTAAAACTGTAACGGGATCAGACACCACGCCACTTTCGTATTTTTTTACAGTGCGAACATGTTCAGCCTGTTGTTGTGGCGTCATGTTTTTATGAATAAATCCAATACCGCCTTCTTGTGCCAATGCAATAGCTAAACGCGCTTCAGAAACGGTATCCATTGCGGCAGAAATCAGGGGTATATTTAAGCTAACACCGCGAGTTAATCTTGTTTTAAGATTGGCGGTATGGGGGAGAACAGTTGAGTGCCCGGGTACTAACAAAACATCATCAAACGTAAGGGCTTCTTTAGCGATCCTTAACATGCAATATCACCTATAAATGCGGATTTAATTGCGGCGCAATTCTAGCGGCTTTAGGCATATCAGTCTAGATATATATCAGAATTGGCAGTAAATCAGGTAAACTTATTGATAATGTTTTATTAGAGAACCCTGCAATCAATGTTTACTGTCCAAACCTCAACAAAAAACATCCTTACTGTTAGCAAACTCAATCGCTTAGCACGCTCGGTTTTAGAATCTGAAATTGGTCAAATTTGGCTTTCAGCTGAAATTTCAAATTTTGTTGCGGCTAGCTCTGGTCATTGGTATTTCACTCTGAAAGATGATCGTGCACAAGTCAAAGGAGCAATGTTTAAAGGTGCAAACCGCAAAGTGCATCAAAAGCCTAAAGAAGGTGACAAAGTTTTAGTTAAAGCAAACATCAGCTTGTATGAGCCCAGAGGTGATTACCAAATCATCGTTGAGCATATGGAGCCAGAAGGTGAAGGGCAACTTAAACAACAATTTGAAATGTTGAAACGGCAATTGGCCTCAGAAGGTATATTTGCACAAGATTATAAAAAGCCAATACCCGAAACTGTACTAAAAGTAGGTATCGTTACCTCACTCACGGGTGCCGCTTTACATGATATTTTGACCGTTCTACAACGCCGTAATCCTGCCATTGAGGTGATTATTTATCCTAGTCAAGTCCAAGGTGATAGCGCAATCTCTCTTATTTGTGCGGCGATTACTCAAGCTAACCTCAGAAAAGAAGTAGATGTGTTAATTGTTGGCAGAGGTGGCGGCTCTTTAGAAGATCTCTGGTGCTTTAACAGTGAACAGGTGGCCAGAACAATATTCGCCTCTTCAATTCCCATAATCAGTGCTGTGGGTCACGAAATAGATGTGAGCATTGCTGATTTTGTAGCAGACATGCGTGCCCCAACACCTTCGGCCGCCGCCGAACTGGTCAGCCAAGATCAGTCAACTTTGCACAATAAAACCCTCGTCCTACAAGACAAGCTAATTAAAGCTTTTAGTCGTTTGCAACAAGTACTACTTCATCAGCATCAGACTTTAAATCAACGATTACTGCAAAATCACCCAAAAAAGCAGCTAGAACAAAAGAGTCAGTATGTCGATCAACTACAAGCTACGTTGCAATCTGCATTCACACAAAAACTGACTCAGGCAAAACAACAACAACAGCATATATATAGTCGCCTTTCTTTATCTTCGCCCCAAAAACTGCTGCAACGTCATCAAATAAGACTGCAGGACCTGCAAACTAAACTACAAAGAAACTGCCAACAGTTAGTAGAAAACAAACAGCAAAAGTTACTTAATAATATGCATCTATTAGACACAGTAAGCCCATTAGCCACATTAGCAAGGGGTTACAGCATTAGTTTTAAGCAGGGAAAAATAGTTAAAACCACTCAACAAGTTCAAATTGGGGATGTCTTAGTGACTCGTTTAGAAGACGGAGAAGTATACAGTGAAATCAATCAGATAAAGTAGTCACTAACTTGAGTATGCTTAATTGTCCCATAGTATTTTCAACCGCAGAAACTTCCACTGAGCAAGAAATTAAATGCTGGGGTGCAGGTGCTACTGAATTTGTTAGCAAGCCCATCGTTGTCCAAACTCTTGTCAAACGAATTCGGGCGCATATTCAAGCTAAAATACAAAATGATCTTATTGAAAACATGGTATTAATTGATCCTCAAACTGGCTTGTACAACAGACGTTTTTTTAATGATTAATACCAAAACAGGTCGCTTTAGCAAAAAGAAATGACGCGCCATTATCCCTCATCATGTTTGAGTAAAAAAAATTTCACATTATTTCACGGACAACCAACATTACCAATATCAATATCAATAAGACACTTAAAAGCATTGTCTCAGATAATATCTGACAGTATTGAGTCGTCCAACCGACACATTGACTAGATACAGTGATAATGAATTTGTGATTGTGTTACCCAATACTTATATATTTGGAGCCAAATATATTATTCAAAAAGTACTGACTTTGGTTGCAGATTTTAAAATCAGGGATGAAAATTTAACATTTGAAAAAATAGATATCACTGCGGGAATGCCTTCACTCGAAGCCTTACAGAAAATACGAATTTAATCGAACTGATAGAAAAAAACCTAGCACAAAACAAACAATCTAATAATGCCATGGTATCGCGCTACTATATTAACTGAAGTAACGCCCCACCTAAGATTTGTTCTATCCTACTAAACAACTTAACCAATTATTTTCAATATACTCATTATAATTAGTGTTGTTATTTAGCGTTTTTGTGCAAACGCATAAGTTGTCTACGTTTACGACGTTGTGAATCGTTAAGGCTGCTGTGGTCTGTTTGGAAAGGGTTAGCGCTCTCTCTGAATTCAATCTTAATGGGTGTACCCATGACTTTTAATGATTTACGGAAATAATTCATTAAATAACGTTTATAAGAATCGGGTAAATCTTTTAGCTGATTACCGTGGATAACGATAAGTGGAGGATTGTATCCACCAGCATGAGCATATTTCATTTTGACACGACGCCCCCGAACTACAGGGGGCTGATGGTCCTCTTGGGCCATATCCATGATACGCGTCAACATAGACGTATTAACCCGTTTAGTTGCTGAAGCGTAGGCTTCTTGAACTGATTCAAATAAATGCCCAACTCCCGTGCCATGTAAAGCTGAAATAAAGTGTAAACGGGCAAAATCTATAAAACCTAAACGTCGGTCTAACTCACGTTTGATTTCTTCTTTAACGGTTTTATCTAGACCATCCCATTTATTTACTGCAACCACTAACGAACGACCAGCATTAAGAATAAAACCTAACAAACTCAAGTCTTGATCCGTAATACCTTCCTGAGCGTCAACCACAAATAACACCACATTTGATTCTTCAATCGCTTGTAACGTTTTTACAATAGAAAACTTTTCCACTGCTTCCGAGATATTTCGGCGTCTTCTGACCCCAGCTGTATCAATCAGAATATATTCTCTGTCGTCACGTTCCATGGGGATAAAAATACTATCCCGAGTCGTACCAGGTTCGTCATAGACCACAACACGCTCTTCGCCTAAGATACGATTGGTTAGAGTAGACTTACCCACATTGGGCTTACCCACTATCGCTAATTTTATCGGCAGAGCTTGCAATCTAGCTAGTTGCTCATCGGCGTCTATCTCTTCAAGCTCTTCATCACTCTCTTCAGGGATGTGCATATCAGGAAATTCTGTAGCAATTGGGGCTAGAGCATTTTGCAGTAATTGGGTTACACCTCTGCCGTGAGCAGCAGCTATTTGATTCACATCCCCCAGACCTAAGGCGAAGAAATCGGCGCTTTCACTATCACCATCAATCCCATCAACCTTATTGGCAACTACATAAACAGGTTTTTCTTGTCTGCGAAGATGTTCAGCAATACCTTGGTCGGCTGCGGTCATTCCAGTACGGGCATCAACCAAAAACAACACTACGTCCGCTTCTATAATAGCCAACAAAGATTGTTCAGCCATGACCACATCAATGCCTTGTTCGTCGCCACTGATACCTCCAGTATCGACCACAATAAACTGTAGGCCTTCATATTTGGCTTGCCCGTATTTTCTATCCCGAGTTAGGCCGGGAAAATCAGCCACCAACGCATCACGTGTGCGGGTAAGACGATTAAATAGGGTCGATTTTCCAACGTTTGGGCGGCCAACTAAGGCAACAACGGGTAACATAAATACATATCCTGTAGACAAAAACGGCTTAGAAAATTCCAAGCCGCTAAAAATTATTAGTATGATTCTTTATCTAGAATGACACTAAAACTGCTCTATGGCGTTTTAATAGCTACTAATTTACCATCTCGAGTTTGGGTGTAAAGAATATCTCCGTCCACCACAGGCGAGTGATAAATGCCTTCATCTTCATCATCATCACCCACTTCTAAGCGTGCGACAATTTTACCATCAGTTTGATCAAACCAATGTAAAAAACCAAATTTATCACCTGCCACTAAATAATTTCCAACAGGTGTGACACCGGTTAACAAACGTTCTTTGAGCGCTCCTTGACTCCATAACTCAACCCCGTTGCGACTATCTAATCCATACACATTGCTGTTGACATCAACTAAATATAGCGTACTACCTGACAATGATAAACGACGAAACGACTTGTATTCCCGCTTCCAAATAACTCGACCGGTACGCAATTCAACTGCAGCTAGAGAGCCATCGTAAGAGATAACGTAAACATTACCAGCCGCCACTAGGGGCTCGCTATCAATGTCTACAATTCTTTCTAACTCGGTAACACCGGTCGCAGCCGAAATCACCTGCTCCCAAGCAGTTTGACCCGTTTCAAGTATATTAACGATAAGTTTTCCAGTAGCAGTACCTATAATAGCACCACCGTTAACTGCTGCGGGGGAAGATACACCTCGCAATGATAAAGGTGGGACATCAGATTCAGAAGACCAAACTTCTTCGCCAGTATCTGCATTTAAAGCAAATATAAATCCAGACCCGGTGTTGATCAGTACAATACCCGCGTCAATCGCAGGTGAAGCTAAAACTTCCCCCTTAACCGTTGTACTCCACTTTTGTTCGCCAGTATTGGCATCCAGCGCCACAACTTCACCATTCTCAGTGCCAAAAAAGACGGTTTCATACGCAACACTAATACCGCCAGCAATCTTAGCGGACAAACCATTTGAAAAGAGGTTACTGATACTTGAAGTCAAACCTTCGTTGTCATATGTCGCAAAGTTTTTAGACCATATCTTTTTACCAGTCGCCTGATCGTAAGCATTGACTTGACCTTGACGGTTCGCTGCAAATACTTTGTCATATGCCACTGCCGGCCTAAGCTTTGAATAGAATTTACCAATCCCAGCACCTAAATTTTCCGACCAAATTTCGGTTGGAGTAAATTGTGCTTCAATAGGCTTCAGCCTACGAATCTCTAACTCTTCTTCTTCGTAAAACAAATCGCTAATTGTTGTACAGCTTGATAATAAAACAGAACTGATTAAAAGTATGAATAAAAAAGATTGTTTCACTATTTTCACCTTAGCCATTTGCCGCAATGGCTAAATTATCTAGCTTCATTTTCAAAATTTGGTCACGTCCATTGGTTTCCAATGCACTACTGTATGCAGCTCTAGCTTTGTCAAATAACTGTTGAGCTAAGTATACGTCACCCTTAATCTCTTGGCTTTGAGCTATAAATGCTTGGTCTGATACTTTATCTGCACTTGCTAATGCAAGTTCGAACTCACCTTGTTCTATCTGAATACGCGCTAAGCGAAGTTGAGCGATTGACTGAACGGCTGATAACTTGGCATTGCTTACCACAAATTCAAGCTGTTTGACTGCTTCATCTAAGTCTTTGCGTTCGATAGCTTGTTGCGTCATTTCCAATGCCATTAATATGGCATAACCTGTGTCACTATGACTTTCGATAAAAGTTTTGGCTTGGCCGAAGCCCGCCTCACCTTTTATTAATTCTTCAGAGGCTTTTTCATAAGCAAAAGAGGCTTGCTCTTTTGCTTCAATTTGTGAGTCGTTGTAATAGCGCCATCCTAAAAGTCCACCTAAGCCTAATAACGCACCAATAACTAGGGATAGACCATTTTCTTTCCAAAAGCGTTTAATGGCTTCAACTTGTTGTTCTTCTGTTTCGTACTGTTCCATCATCCATTCCTATTACTGCTTGGCCATCGAAAATTTGATGGCACATAATGTTAATTCAAAAAATCCACACGTCTTAGACGTTAAATAGCTTTTGCGTAAAGTGAGTTAATTCGTTAAGTAAAACTGTTTCTTGTGGTTGTTTTTCTCGCAAATATTTAATAGCAACTTGCTGAGACGTCATCTCATCCTGACCGATGATAAAGGCAATACTGGCACCACTTTGATCAGCTCGTTTCATTTGTTTCTTGAAATTTCCACCACCACAATGATTCATCAATTTTATTTGTGGTATGGCATCTCTTAGTGTTTCGCTAACCTGCCTAGCATAGAGTTCGACTGATTCATCCATAGCAGTAACATAAATGTCGACTACAGAAACTACATTTTTATCTAATTCCAAGGTTTGCAGCATCAACACTAAACGTTCTAGTCCCATTGCAAAGCCTACGCCCTGAGTGGGTTTACCGCCAAGTTGTTCAACTAAACCATCATACCTTCCACCGGCACATACTGTGCCTTGGGATCCTAAACTATCGGTGACCCATTCAAAAACAGTACGATTATAATAATCAAGTCCACGCACCAAAGCAGGGTTAACTCGATATTTGATGCCAAGGTTGTCTAAACGTTCACATAATCCTTGAAAATGTTTGGCTGACTCTTCATCAAGACAATCAATCAGTTTTGGCGCATCTTTAACCGCGTTTTGCACTTGTGGGTTTTTACTATCAAGCACCCGCAGTGGGTTGGTCTTCAAGCGTCTTAAACTATCTTCATCTAACTCAGACTCACGAGTCTTCAAAAATGCCACTAGTTGTTCTTTATAGGATACTCTTGCCTCAGCAGAGCCAAGAGAGTTAATTTCTAGGGTGACGTTTTGGCTAATCCCAAACTTTTTCCATAATCTGGCACTAAGTAATATCACCTCAGCATCGATATCTGGCCCAGCTAAACCAAATACTTCTACGCCGAATTGATGGAACTGCCTGTAACGTCCCTTTTGCGGTCGTTCATGGCGGAACATTTGGCCCATATACCAGAGGCGCTGCTGTTGGTTGTATAATAAGCCATGTTCATTTCCAGCACGTACCACACAGGCAGTACCTTCTGGTCGTAATGAAAGACTGTCTGAATTACGATCCTCGAAGGTGTACATTTCTTTTTCAACTATATCGGTCACTTCACCAATAGACCGCTTGAATAAATCTGTGCTTTCAACGATGGGGGTACGAATTTCTTGATAACCATAACTAGCCACTACTTGGCGAATGGTAGATTCAACGTACTGCCAAAGCCCTGACTCAGTGGGCAAACAGTCGTTCATTCCTCGAATAGCCTGAATTTGTTTCGACACTAAAAATAATCTCTGATTTAATAATTAAAAAAGCCCCGCATTATAGGGGCTTTATAGATAAACGTAAAATAATGAAACTAAAAAACCACATAAAGCTTATGAAAAGTTAGCTGTCATGATGAGATTATTAACTAAGTTAATGTTTTTATCGCTATCTTACGGCTTTCATCCAACTGGCTGGCCTTTGCACGGATACGCTTTTCTAGTTGGTCGATTAAATTATCATTAGATAAGCGTTCTTTTTGCCGTATACCATCTAAGTAAAAACCACTCATGTTACGTGCGCCTGTTAAACCTAAATCGGATATTTCTGCTTCTCCTGGGCCATTAACTACGCATCCAATGATAGATACATCCATTGGGGTAAGTATGTCTTCCAATCGCTGCTCCAAGGCATTTACTGTACTAATTACATCGAATTCTTGGCGAGAACAACTTGGGCAAGCAATGAGGTTTATACCTCTAGACCGAATTCGTAATGACTTTAATATGTCAAATCCAACCTTTATCTCTTCAACAGGATCAGCTGCCAACGATATTCGAATGGTATCACCAATGCCTTCTGCCAGTAACATGCCTAAGCCAACGGAGCTTTTAACAGCCCCCGCACGGATGCCACCCGCTTCCGTAATCCCCAAATGTAAGGGTTGGTCAATTAGTTTAGCCAGAAGTCGATAAGAGCCCACAGCCAAAAATACATCTGAAGCTTTAACACTCACCTTAAATTGATCAAAGTTAAGTTTATCCAGTATGTCTACATGACGCATGGCAGATTCAACTAACGCTTCCGCAGTAGGCTCACCGTATTTTTCTTGTATGTCTTTTTCTAAAGAACCACCATTAACACCAATACGAATCGGAATACCTTTGTCCTTGGCACAATCCACTACAGAACGAACTCGGTCCATACTGCCAATATTACCAGGGTTTATACGTAAGCAATCCACACCGTATTCTGCGACTTTCAAAGCAATCCGGTAGTCAAAATGAATATCTGCGATCAGTGGCACTGTAACTTGCTGTTTGATTAATCTAAACGCTTCTGCCGCATCCATAGTGGGTACAGAAACTCTAACTAGATCTCCTCCCACCGCTTGAATTCGCTTAATTTGAGCGACTGTTGCTGCGACATCAGTGGTAGGAGTATTCGTCATAGACTGCACTGCAATGGGCGCACCATCACCAATAGGCACTTTACCCACATATATACGTTTGGAAGCTCGGCGATTAATAGGTGATTCAGAAAACATAGTAGTAATTTTGCTCTAGTTATACGGTCATTTATTCAGATAAGGGTAAATCAAATTTAGCAATACGCCCAGAAGGTAAGAAAGACATGTCTATACGTTCACCTGCGTAGCGAATTTTGACCACTTCTGGCGCACCTAAAGTTACCACGAAAGGAGGAATACCAGTGACTGGCATGACTCTTCCTTTAACTTTAACCCCGTAGGCTATATTTTCACCTGTGGCATCAGTCAAATTCATCCAACAATCACCAGAAAATTCAAATATCAATTTAACGGGTGCAGCTGTTTCGGTCTCTGTAGATGCAATATCAGCAGTAGACAACATTGCCAAATCAGCGGAATCACTGACGTTTTCTGGGCTAACAGGTTGGTTATCAATGGTTAACTCTTCGATGACTACCGGCTCAACAAAAAAATCACTTTCATTCGTCTGTGAAGATAATAAAAGCTCTGAATCTGAGGTTAACGTTTCTTCCAGTGGCGATGCTTCTTGAGTAATCACGTCTTCAGTAAGCGTTTCAGGGGAATTACTCGTAGTTGATGCTGAAGTCTCAGTTGAGCTTTGTTGAAACCACCAGATGACAACTAAGGCAATGATCGCGGCCAAAATCAAATAAGTCACTAACATTAATTTGTCATCGTTGGCCTGATTCGCCACTCTTCGGGAAAAACTTTGCAGCTTAATAGGTTCTTTTTTCTGAGTACTTAGCTTTTCAAAAGCGTTGAGGATCACTGTTTCTTCAACATGAACGTGTTTTGCATAAAGCTTTAAATAGCCTCTGACAAATGTCAAAGAAATATTTATATCAAAGTTATCCTGCTCAATGTCTTCAATAAGAGCCTTTTTTAATTTCATTTTGTCGGCAATGTCTTGGGTTGATAAATTGGCACGCTCACGAGCCTGTCTTAATATCTGACCAGGCCCTTGCATATCCGACTCTGGCTGCTGTACTTCTTCTTTTTCAATCATAGTTTAGCTTTACTCTACAACGCTTGGGGCAACTAAAAGTAACTTCTTACCATCAAAAATAGCCGACGCATCAGCTAAGCCATTCCAGTCTATCAGACGTTGCATTTTGATGTTGTAAAGAAGCGAAATCCGATATAAATTTTCACCACTGGATACAATATGGAACTCTGGCGTATCCATAATTTCTGGCTCTATTTGAGTAGCTTGTTTAGATGATTGTTCTGCAACAGCTTCACTAGCTTGAAAAATATCTTGCCCTACTATTTTTACGACTTTTCCATTTGATAACAATTCATCCTTTTCAGGCTTTGCCGCTGAACTATTAGAAAGATTTTCAGTTGCTTGAGGTGCAACGAAACCTGATACCTTTTCAGCTTCTTGGGTCAGGAGTGGAAGCTTGGCTATTTTATTTATGAGTTCGGACTCTGGATGCTTATCAGATAACATTTTTTTGGTCACGGTATCATTTGGATACATTCTTAATAACATATCCGAATATCTTGCTGCGGCAGTTTCGTTGCCTGTGCCACGTTCTATCTTCATTGCCATCAACAGGCTTTGAGGACTAATCTGAGCAATTTTCTCATAGCGTCTGAGTATAACTCTAGCTTCTTGCCACTCTTCTACCTCAACCAGTGAGCGAGCAAGTAAAAACAAACTGTTGGCTCTTCCAGGTTGATGATTGACAGCGTTACGTAAGTATTGAATGGCGTCTTCAGGTTGACCTTGACTTCTACTGCACAAAGCTAAGTTTTCGTAAGTCTCAGCGCTGGAAATATAACTGCTGGTATTCACGGCTTTCAGGAAATACTTTTTGGCTTTTTCATAATCACCATTTTGACATGAAAACGCACCATAACTATTCGCAATGTTGGCATTTTGGGGATCAAGATCCATAGCATATTGATAGGCTTCTTCAGCTTGCTCTAACTCATTCACACTTTGATAATAATAAGCCATAGCAAAATTGGCGTCTGCTGACCTTGGTGCAAATTCTAATGCTTTGTCTAAATTAAATTTTGCTTGCCTAAAGTTGCCGTTTTTAAGATATGTTAAACCCAAAGAAACACGGGTTTTAGAGGCTTTAATTTGATCAAAATTTTGGCCGTAACTTTGGTTACTTTGACTGGTGCAAGCGCTGAGCAGCATCAGCCCAATAAATACAATACTGATCATTTTTAGCATAGAGTTCATTAGGACCTGTTTGACATATTGTCGATAAAAAATTTATTGAGTCATTTTGACTGAAATACTCTCGCCCTTCAGCTGTTTTTTCAACACTCTTTTAGTGCGATCAACCACTTCACCCACTAACTGTCCACAAGCAGCATCGATATCGTCACCTCTAGTACGACGAACTACAACTATGATCCCATATTCCATAAGGACTTTAGCAAAACGATCAATCCTCGAATTACTAGAACATGTGTATGGCGAGCCAGGATAAGGATTAAACGGAATAAGGTTTATTTTACATGGGGTATCGGCCAATACTTTTGCAAGTGCATGAGCTTGGTCAGTGCTATCATTAATCCCGTTTAACATTACGTATTCTACCGTTACTTTACCTTGGTTAGCGTTCGACTTAGCTAAATACCTTCTAACACTGGCTAAAAACACCTCAATTGGATATTTTTTATTAACGGGTACTAGGACATCACGTAACGCATTATCAGGTGCATGTAATGAAATAGCCAACGCTACGTCTATTTGGTCACCCAACATATCAAGAGCTGGGACCACACCTGAAGTACTTAATGTTACTCTGCGTTTGGATAAACCAAAAGCAAGATCATCCAACATCAACTCCATGGCAGGCACCACATTTTTAACATTAAGCAATGGCTCTCCCATACCCATCATCACTACGTTTGTGATAGGACGTTTGGCAGTATCATTATTCAAACCTATTGTAGTTGCGACTCGCCAAACTTGGCCAATAATCTCAGACACTTTTAGATTACGATTAAATCCCTGTTGCCCAGTAGAACAAAAAGTACATTCAAGTGCACAGCCTACTTGTGAAGACACACATAATGTCGCTCGATCGCCATCGGGGATCCAAACCGTTTCAACTTCTTGACCACCCTCTAGTTTCAATGCAAATTTAATGGTGCCGTCTGCAGCAGTCTTCTGATATGCGATTTCTGGTGCTTTGACTTCACATTTGGCTTGAAGTTTAGTTCGCAAAGCTTTATTAAGATTGGTCATCTGATCAAAATCTGCCACGCCTTGCTGGTAGATCCATTTCATGATTTGCTCAGATCTGAAGGGTTTTTCTCCCATTTCATTAAAAAAGGTACGTAAACCTTCTCGAGTTAAATCAAGCAAGTTAATTTTTTTTGGTTGGGCAGATACCACTTCAGTTGACACAATAAACCTCAATACTTAAACGAAACTACTGCTATTTTAACCGATTACTCAGTTTTTGCAGCACATATAACAAATAATACAAAAGGGAGCCTAAGCTCCCTTTATCAAAGCTGACTTAAGCTTAACGAGTGCGTGGGCAGATTTCTTCATCACTAAAGAAATAAGCAATTTCACGGGCCGCTGATTCAAGAGCATCTGAACCATGGCAAGCATTCTCATCAATTGAAGCTGCATAATCAGCACGTAGAGTACCAGCTAAAGCATCCGCAGGATTAGTAGCACCCATTATTTCGCGATTTTTCAAAACAGCATTTTCACCTTCTAACACTTGGACCATAACTGGACCAGATGTCATGAAAGATACTAAAGCAGCAAAAAATGGACGTTCGCCATGCTCAGCATAAAAACCCTCTGCTTGCTCTTTACTCAAATGTAACATTTTAGACGCCACTAATCTTAGGCCAGCAGACTCAAAACGATTGTAAATAGCACCGATAACATTCTTGGCAACTGCATCAGGCTTAATAATAGAAAAAGTACGTTCTAAGGCCATTTTCTTAACTCCAGTATTAGTAATATTTCGTCTTAATATTTGGTCTTAATATTTGATCTTAATATTTGGTCCTAATGGACACGTAAAAAGACACATAAATAGACATATAAAAGGACACTTAAAAATTCGCGCAGATTATATGCAATTAGACACCAAATACCTAGTATAGATTGCATATTATTCTGTTCTCCCTAAAATCAAGGTTGGCGTAATTGTGAGACGAGGTGAACTTGATTAAATTTTTAGTGCTTATTCCTGTTGTGTTGTGTTTAATTTGGTTTATGTATTTAAAGAAAAAGGGCTATAGCTTAGGGGACGGAAAACAAGGGTTTATATATATATTCACTTTTTGTGCTGTGATCGCAGTTTTTTACAGCTCTCTGTTATGGATTACTGAATAGGACTGACGAGCTAATAAGACTATTCACCAAAATACACATAATAAAAAAGAGCG
>Ga0307492_10000808_pt1 | contig 13109 bp, 9 predicted proteins | sample SI3LmetaG_FD_202365 | JGI IMG/M metagenome (GOLD analysis project Ga0307492, IMG submission 202365) | Sea-ice brine microbial communities from Beaufort Sea near Barrow, Alaska, United States - SI3L | ecosystem: Environmental > Aquatic > Marine > Coastal | place: USA: Alaska | collected 2017-05-06
AAGAAGTATAGCAAATACACCAACCTTAGAGCTGGTATTGTATATGGAGGTGTTTCTTTTGATCCACAAAAAGAGGTTATCCGTAAGGGAATAGATATCTTAATTGCAACTCCAGGAAGATTATTAGATTTACACAAACAAGATTTTGTTCATCTTGATTCTGTGGAGACTTTAGTATTAGATGAAGCAGATTTAATGTTAGATATGGGCTTTATTGATGATATCAATAAAATTGTACGCTTATGTCCAAAAAACAAACAACAGTTATTGTTTTCAGCAACAATGCCATATAAGGTAGTAGAATTGGCAAAAACGATCTTAAAAGATGCTGTAAAAGTAGAGGTTGCTCCAACGTCATCAACAGTAAAAGGTGTTGAGCAATTGTTGTACTATGTTCCAAAAGCAGAAAAGATTGAGTTGTGTTTACACCTCTTAAAAAACACTGTTAAAGGAAATGTAATTATTTTTAGGAGAACCAAATACGGAGTAGATAAACTTGAAAATTCGTTAGTGAATAATGGATATAAAGTAGACAGTATTCATGGAGATAAAACACAGAATTTACGTCAAGAAGCCTTACAGAAATTTAAAAATGGCGAAGTAAATATTTTAATAGCTACTGATGTGGCAGCACGTGGAATTGATGTTAAAAATGTAGATGCCGTTATTAATTTTGACTTGCCTAATATTTCTGAAACCTATGTACATAGAATTGGAAGAACAGGTAGAGCGGGTAAAAACGGAATCGCATATTCATTATGTTCTGCAGATGAGAGAGACTATGTAATTTCTATTCAGAAATTAATCAACAAACATATTGATGTTGTTGAAGAGCATCCACATCCATTAGACCCAGAAGCACAGCCAGAAGTACATAAATCGCCAAATTCTAGCAAGTATAGAAAAGGTAGAAAGTCAGAAGCGTCTAAAAAGAAAAAGAAACGCTGGTATTAATACATAAAAAAAGCTTCTCAATTTTGAGAAGCTTTTTTTGTTTTATGTAGGGTTTAATTCTTTACTTTTTTAGAATAATGTCTTCATAATCAGCTGTTTTCTCTAAGGATGAAAACAAATTATTGAATTTTGGAGAAGGAATTGCAAGTTTCCTTTTTTCTAAATCGATCCAAGCACCATACACCATAATCTCTGCTGCCAATTCCCCTTTTTCATTGAAAAAGTGATGCAACAATTTCCAGCGTTCTGTTTTGCCAGAAACAGCTTTTAATTTTAGATTTATGGTAATATCAGCTCCCATAAGAATTTCTTTAAAGAAAGAAGTTTCTTCTTTAAAAAGGATTGGCCCTAAATTATCAGCTGCAAAGTTTGACATTGTAACCCCTTGTTGTTTAAAATATCGAAGTCTAACTTCAGCTGCATAATCATTATAAGCCGTATGACGTAAATGTCTATTCGCGTCAAAATCTGACCAACGCGTTTTAAATGTTTCTTGGAACGTCATTAATGCTTCACCATTTGTCCTAAAGTATTCAAACGTAACTGACTTAAAACGTTTAAAGCTTCATTCACATAAATATCTTTAGCCAGGTTTTTATGCCAAGCTGTTCTTTTGTCTTTGCTAATTACCGCGCTTTTTATTAAAGGAAGTTCGCTTTTAGGAGAAACAAATGTTAAATCTGATTTGAATTTAAATACAGACTTGAACTGCTCCCCGCTCTTTATGTGTTGTTTAGAATCTTTAGTAAATTGTGTGTAATTTAAAGAAAACGTTGTGTCTTCTTGTCTTTCTTTTAGCCATTTAGCATAATTATTGATTAACCTAAATGCTGAGTTTTGAATAATTCTTTCTTTACTGTCATTAACTACATCACTAAAGTTTGCGTAAGAATTTACAGCTTTATAATTCGCTTTGTCAACTTTGTCCCAAGCTAAAGCTCCTTCCATATCTCTTTCTCCATACTTCATATAACTATATCTGCTTGGCATGGCAATATCAGAATAAACACCTTCTTTTTGTGTAGAACCACCATTAACTCTGTAGAATTTTTGAATCGTCATTTTTAAGAAACCTAACTCTTTTTTATACTTCGGATAAAACTGATTGATAGGTAATATGTTTTGAACAGTTCCTTTACCGTAGGTTTGATTACCTCCAATAATTACGGCTCTGTTATAATCTTGCATTGCAGCGGCGAAAATTTCTGAAGCTGAAGCTGATAGTTCATTTACTAAAAGAACTAAAGGTCCATTCCATTGAATCTTAGAATCTGTATCACTTTGAACCCTTGGTTTTTCTCCTTTATATTTTACTTGTACAATTGGTCCTTTACTTATAAATAAACCAGCAATTTCTATGGCTGTTTTTAAAGAGCCACCGCCGTTATTTCTTAAGTCAATTAATAAACCTTCAACATCTTCTTCTTTAAGATTGGCAATTTCTTTTTCCATGTCTTTTGCCGAATTTCTAAAATTTTTATCATTAAAATCTATATAGAATTGAGGTAGGTTTATTACGCCATATTTTTTACCATTCTTTTCTACAACACTAGATTTCACATAGGTTTCTCCAAGTTCTACAATGTCTCTTATAATTGTAATAACTCTAATAGAGTTGTCTAGTTTTTTCTTAACCGTTAACCGTACTTCTGTTCCTTTTTTACCTTTTATGAATTTAATAGCATCGTCTAAACGCATTCCAACAATATCTAAAGGTTCTTCATCTGCTTGCGCAACTTTTAAAATAATATCTCCTGCTTCTAATTCACCTTGCTTCCATGCTGGTCCTCCAGAAACTACTTCAAAAACATGTGTGTAAATTCCTTTTTTCTGTAATCTAGCACCAATTCCTTCAATTTTTCCAGACATATCTACATCAAATTTTTCTTTAACTCTAGGAGCCATATATGTAGAATGTGGATCATATCCTTTAATTATGCTGTTTAAAAAAGTAGAAAACCAATCTTCGTGCTCTAATTCTTCTATTCGCATATATAATTCATCCATGCTTTTTAAAACGTCCTTTCTAGCTTTAATTTCTAGCTTTTTGAATGAAGTTTTTTTGAATTTCTTATCAGCCTTTGCTTTTTCTGCTTCTAAGTTTTGGTCTTCCTGAATTCTACTTAATGTGTTTAACTTTAACTGTTTTCTCCAGTTGTTAATCAATTCAATTTCATTTTTTGGAAAAGGAATTTTATCATAGTCAACATTTACACTTTCTTTTTTGTTGAAATTAAAAGGTTGCTCTAAAATATCTCCGTAATATTTTTTTGCAGTTTTAATCTTTTCAGTAAATCTGCCATATACTAAATGATAAAAAGTAAGGTCAGATTTTTTTAGCTGGTTGTCAATAAGGTATTTGTACATAGAGAACTCTTGTAGGTCATCTTGTGTAAAATATCTTTTTGATGGGTCTAAGCCTTCAATAAAACTAGTGTATACTAGTTCAGAGAAATCATCATCCAATTCTTTTGGTGAGTAATGGCCGTTTGAAAGCATGTAGTTAATTACAGAAATTAAGACTTTGTCTTTTGCTGGGTCTTTTTCTATAGGGTTGGTTGTAAAGCCTGATAGCAATACAAATAATGCTATAAACGGAATGATAAATTTATAAACTCTTTTCATGTTCTTTTCTGTCGTGATTTCAATTATATCTTTGCAATAATTTTGTTCTTGCAAACTACTAAATTTATGCCAAATATGCTACGGCATTTTTATTTTATGATTTTTTTATAAGTTCTTCTAAATATTTTGTTAAAACATGTTGTATCAATATCTAGTAACTCGTGCTAATTATGGAACTAATCTAGTGCCTAATACAAAATTAAACAAAAATTGGTAATGAGTTTCTTTACAAAATGTTAAAAGCGAAACGAGAAGAAGTCCTTAAAATTATGCTATTTTTGTTTGAGAAAAATTTAAAATATGAGTGAGAGACCTTTAATATTAGTAACGAATGATGACGGAATTACAGCTCCAGGAATTAGAGCTTTAATAGAAGTAATGAATGAAATTGGAGATGTTTTTGTTATGGCACCAGACAGTCCGCAAAGCGGAATGGGACATGCAATTACTGTTGACAGTGTTTTGTACTGTAATTCATTAACTATAGATGATGGCCCTCAAATAGAGTATAGTTGTTCTGGTACACCAGCAGATTGTGTTAAAATGGCAACAAATAATATTTTAAACAGAAAGCCAGATTTATGTGTTTCAGGAATTAATCATGGAGCAAATTCATCTATTAATGTTATTTATTCTGGGACCATGAGTGCTGCTGTAGAAGCAGGTATTGAAGGGATTCCGGCAATCGGATTTTCATTGTTAGATTTTAGCTGGCACGCAGATTTTACAGCGGCAAAAAAGTTTGTAAAAGAAATTGTTTTAAGTGTGTTAAAAAATGGATTGTCTGAAGGAACTGTATTGAATGTAAACATTCCTAATCTTTCAGAAAAAGAAATCAAAGGGATAAAAATTTGTAGACAAGCAAACGGGTATTGGAAAGAAGATTTTGATAAAAGAAAGAGTCCGTTTGGTAAAGAATATTATTGGCTTTCTGGTAAGTTTGTTTGTAAAGACAAAGGAGAAGATACCGATATTTGGGCTTTAGATAATGGTTATGTTTCTGTTGTGCCTGTTCAATTTGATATGACGGCGCATCATATGATTCAAAAATTAAACACATGGGGATTGTAGTCAAAGAAGTTGGCATTGGTGTTCTAGTTTCTCTTGTTGCGACGCTTTCAGGAGCATTTATTTACATTGAGTATTTTTCGAAGTTTGAATTTCAAGAAACACTACGTATAATGAAAGAACAAGAGTTGTATGGAAAAGTATTGACGTTGGCAGCAATACCAAATTTATTTGTATTCTTTATTTTTATCAAAAAGAAAAGAGATTACAGAGCGAGAGGTGTTTTGTTGGCAACAATTCTTATTGCTTTCACTACCTTTGTTTTAAAGCTGATTTAAAGAATGAAGTATTACATTATTGCAGGAGAAGCGTCTGGAGATTTACACGGATCTAACTTGATAAAAGCATTATTTAAACAAGACCAACAGGCTGATATAAGATGTTGGGGTGGAGATTTGATGCAAGATGCTGGCGCAACGTTGGTAAAACACTATAAAGAATTGGCTTTTATGGGTTTTGTTGAGGTGCTAAAAAACATACCTGTAATTTTTAAAAATATTTCATTTTGTAAAAAAGATATTGAAAATTTTAATCCAGATGTTTTGGTCTTTATTGATTACTCGGGGTTTAATTTGCGAATTGCAAAATGGGCAAAACAAAAAGGATTTAGAACCAATTATTACATTTCTCCACAAGTTTGGGCATCAAGATCTAGCAGGGTAGAGAAAATCAAAAGAGATGTAGACATGATGAATGTTATTCTTCCTTTTGAAAAAGAATTTTACGCGAAATACACGTATGATGTCAATTTTGTTGGGCATCCTTTAATTGACGCTATTGCTGATAGAAAGCAAGTAGATGAAGCTGAATTTAGAAAGGAACATCATTTAGGCGATAAAAAAATAATTGCATTATTACCAGGAAGTAGACAGCAAGAAATTATAAAGATGTTATCTGTAATGCTCTCTGTGGTTGATTCTTTTAAAGAGTATCAATTTGTAATAGCCGGTGCTCCAAGTCAAGATTATAGCTTCTATAAGCAATTTATAAAAACAGATAATGTCTGTTTTGTACCTAATAAAACATATGATTTATTGAGTGTTTCTTTTGCCGCACTAGTCACTTCTGGTACTGCTACTCTAGAAACAGCATTGTTTAAAGTGCCTCAAGTAGTTTGCTATAAAGGGAGTGCTATTTCTTACCAAATTGCAAAGCGACTAATTACCTTAAAGTTTATTTCTTTGGTCAATTTAATAATGGACAAAGAAGTTGTAACAGAGTTGATTCAGAATGATTTTACAAAAGAAAATCTAACATCAGAATTGACTAAAATTCTTTCGGAATCTCATCGAGAAGAATTGTTCTTAGCCTATTATGAATTAGAACAAATCTTAGGAGGAAAAGGTGCTTCTAAAGAATCAGCAAGATTGATTATTGAAGGCTTAAAATAACACTCTTTATTTTTTTAGTAACTTTATCATGCTATGAAAAGGTTACTGAATTTTTTACCAACACATTTTACCGTATGTCTAATTGTGGGAATTATCTTGCAGTTTCATTACAAATTATGGATCCTGAATTCTGGGGATTCTATGCTCTTTTTATTTTTTCTGCTGCTTGTTTTATTCTTTTTAAAACGGTTTAAAAAACAACTACTATTTACCATTTTAAGTTGGCTGTTGTTTGTTCTTATGGGAATGTTTGTTGTTGCTTCTCAAGATTCAACAACTAAAAAGGAATTCTACAATACATATAGTCCATCAGATTCATTAGCCACTTTTAAGGTACATAAAGTCTTAAAAAAGAACCTCTATTACGATAAGTACATTGGTGAAGTCATAAAGGTAGGAAGCGTAAATTCTACTGGCGATATTCTATTAAACATCCAAAGAGATAGCACTACAGCTTCTGCTAAAATCAATGATTTATTTTATTTCAAAGCTGCTTTTGTTGTAGTTGAAAACCCTAAAAACCCATATCAATTTAAGTATAAAAATTATTTAGAAAAGCAAGGAGTATATCATCAGGTGTTTTTAAGAAATACAGCGTATGTGCACAAAGAATCCTCTCAGAGTTCTATCTATAAAATTGCAGAAAGCATACGGGATACAATTGAACACGCATTGCGATTAAATGGTTTTAAAGGAGAAGAATTAGAGGTGATTAAAGCATTAATTCTTGGGCAGCGAAATAACATTTCTAAAGAATTATTACAAGAATATACCAAAGCAGGCGCGATTCATATTCTGGCAGTTTCTGGATTGCATGTTGGTGTCATCCTATTGATACTGACAGCACTGTTTAAACCACTAGATAGGCTAAAAAACGGAAAGCTTATAAAAACTATTTTAATTGTTTTTATGTTGTGGGGTTTTGCAACTATCGCAGGTTTATCGGCATCTGTTGTGAGAGCAGTAACCATGTTTTCTGCTGTGGCAATCGGAATGACATTTGACAGAAAGACGTTTGTGATACATTCGTTAATTACCTCCATGTTTTTGCTGTTATTGGTAAAGCCGATGTTTTTGTTTGATGTCGGTTTTCAGTTGAGTTATTTGGCGGTATTTAGTATCGTAACAATTCAACCTAAACTTGCTGATTTATGGAAGCCCAAATGGAAATTGGTAGATAAAATTTGGCAATTATTTTCAGTGTCTATTGCTGCGCAAATAGGCGTTTTGCCAATCAGTGTATTTTACTTTCATCAATTTCCTGGTTTATTTATGGTGTCAAATTTGGTGATTATTCCTTTTATCGGAGTCATTTTAATGGGCGGAATTCTAATCATTTTTTTGTCACTATTAAATATGCTTCCAAAATTTATTGGAGAATTGTACAATGGGATTATCAGTTTAATGAATGATTTTGTTGGGTGGATTTCCATACAAGAATCTTTTTTGATAACGGAGATATCATTTTCAGTATCACTATTAATTTCTTCATACTTCTGTGTTTTTTTAGGAATATATTTGTTAGAAAAAAGTTCTTTTAGAAAATGGGTATTTTTCTTACTTGCTGTTATCTCAGTTCAGACTTGTTTATTATACGAAAAGAATAGCGTTGAGAATAGGAGCGAAATTGTTGTTTTTAATAAAAGCAGACACACAATTGTTGGAGAAAACAAGAATGGTTTTTTAACAGTATATCATAGTTTAGATACTGTTTCTATACGGAATTTAGGAGCCCTAAAAGATTATAAAGTAGGAGCAAAGGTGAGAAAAGTAAGCTATAAAAATGAAATTCCAAGCCTAGTTAAATTCAATAATGAGTATCTTTTGGTTGTAGATAGTCTAGGTGTTTATGGTATTAACGGAATCGAAAACCCAATCGTTTTATTAAGAACCTCACCTAAGATTAATTTAGAAAGGTTGCTTAAGGTCTTAAAGCCAAAACACATAGTTGCGGATGCTTCAAATTATAAAAGTCACGTTTTAAATTGGAAATTTATATGTGATAAAAGCAACATTCCATTTACCTATACGCAAGAAGATGGCGCTTTTATTTTAAAGTGATTTATTATTTAATATTGCTTTTGAAGTTTTTAGAAAATTGTGCCCAAGTTGTTTCTTTTCCTTCTTTTTTTATATAATAAGCCAATGCCATTTCCATTTTTTTTGCATCGATATACCCCGGAATACGATCTAGTAATTTTTCTTCTTTGTTTAAAATAACTGTAGTTGGGTAGCTTAATTTTCCATCCATTAATAGAGCACTCAGTTCGTGATACCCAGACCTACCTTGGCTTTTGAATTTAAATATGTGTTCTTTATAGGTAATTGGTTCCTTTCCTTCCCCATCCATCTTTACAGCATGGTAATTTTCGTTGATGTATTCTGCAATTACAGGATTCGCATAGGTGTCTTTATCCATTCTTTTACACCAACCACACCAATCAGTATAGATGTCAACTAAAATGGGTTTAGGGTCTTCTTTATTGAGTTCAATAGCTTTATCAAAAGATACCCAGTTCACTTTTTCTTGTGCGTTTAGCGTAAGAGTAGCTGCTAAAACAAATAGTAATGTAATATTTTTTTTCATGTTCTTTCTGTCGATATTTCCATTGTGAAATTACAAAATAAAAAGCAGCAACGAATGATGCTTTTTATTTTGTAGTTGTTAACGAATTCCGTGCATTAATTTTTTCATTAAAGGGTTTAATATCAAAAAGATTAAACCAACTATAGCAGGAATAATTGTAAATATTAAAAAGAAGAATGACATCGAATGTTGCTCTACAATTGAGTCAATAGATTTCCCTATAAAACCAGCTAAGAAATTCCCTATAAAATTAACCAAGTACCAAATACCAAACATCATTCCTATCTTTTTAGCAGGAACTAATTTAGAGACATAAGATAAGCCTACAGGAGAAACACATAATTCTCCCATTGTGTGCAGTAGATAAGCGATTACCAGCCAAATAATACTCACTGAAGCAGTTTTTGCGCCTTGAGGAATACCACTAGCACCATATGCTAATGCTCCAAACCCTATTCCTAATAACAGCATTCCGATTCCAAATTTTATGGCTGCTGGTGGATTGTATTTGCTTTCCCACCATTTCGAAAATAATGGAGCCAATCCAATAATAAATAATGAGTTTAAAATTAAAAACCAAGAAGCTTCAATTTCTGCATTCTCTTTAGGTATAATTATAGTAAGCTTCCAAATTGCAATTCCCCAAATAGCTAAGAAACTAATTCCTAAAATAATGTTAGATAGAGATATTTTTTTAAATGTTTGCGCAAACAGTTTTAATAAAACCCATGAAATGATTCCTAAAGGAACTATTGTTATCAGTGTGTCAACAATTTTAAAAATTAAAGCGGAGTTTCCTTCTAAAGTACGTTGTGTATAATCACTGGCGAAAATTGTCATTGAACCACTGGCTTGTTCAAAAGCTGTCCAAAAGAAAACGGTAAAGAACGCTAAAAGGCCAACAACAATGTAACGGTCTCTTTGTACGTTTGCAGGAACAACTTCTACATCTTTTGTGTCTTCTGAATTTTGAATAGCATCAGATAAGTCGACATTTATTGAAGGGGAAATACCAATATTTCCAAAAATGATTCTTCCAAACCAAAACTGTAACGTTCCTAAAAACATAAAGATTCCAGCCAATCCAAATCCCCATGCATAACTTAAGTTGCTTGCTAAGAACCCACATAATAGAACACCTAAGAAGCCACCTGCGTTAACTCCCATATAAAAAATGGTAAAAGCGCCATCTTTTCTGTCTGGATATTTATCATATAAGCCACTAACAATAGAGGTAACATTAGGTTTAAATAAACCATTCCCAATAATTAATAAGCCAATCCCAATATATAAAGTTATTTCAGTTTCCATTGCCATAGCAGCATGGCCTAGCGTCATGGCTAGAGCGCCAAAGGCAACCGCTTTTTGATACCCTAAAAATTTATCGGCAATAATCCCCCCAATTAATGGTGTTAAATAAACTGTACTCGTGTAAATCATTAATAAACCTACAGCTCTTTCATTGCTCCATTCCCAATTTTTCACTAGGAATAAAACAAAAATTGCACGCATTCCGTAGTAGGAAAAACGTTCCCACATTTCTGTAAAGAATAACACGAATAGTGCAGGTTTGTGTCCTAGTAAACTAAATTCATTGTTGTTTGCTGTTGCATTCATAATAGCGTGTGTTAAATGAAAAAAGCCTCATAAATTAAATTATGAGGCTCTTTGTAATGTTTTTTTAATGTACGTTGCCCATCAGCTTTTTCATCAGAGGAGAGAAGATTAGTACAACTAATCCTGCACCCAATGCGTACATTGCTATTAATTCAAACCCGTCGGTGTAAACTTCTAAAGTGTCTAACCCGCCAACATTTGCGTCTGTGCTTTCAATGGCTAATTGTTTTGATATAAACCCAACAATTTGGAAAGCATATGCAGATGATAAGAACCAAATTCCCATCATAAATGCTACGATTTTTTTAGGGGATAAATCTGTAATTTTAGACAATCCTACTGGAGACATAAATAACTCACCAATAGAAATAATAAAGTACATAATAAGTAAGTAAGCAAATGGAACCATTCCGTTTTCATCAGCACTACCTTTACTAAGACTTAGGATGTAAAAACTTATTCCAGCTAATACCAATCCTAATCCAAATTTATAAGGAGTTCTAGGGTTTAAATTCTTTTTAGATAAATATGCCCATAATAAAGAAATTGGAATTGCCAAGATTATTATGAACATTGAGTTCAATGAGTTTGTTTGAGCTGCAGTCATAATTCCATCCAATGCAACATTTCTTGAAGCAAATAAGGTAATTACAGATCCAGATAATTCATGGAATCCCCAGAACATTGTCATGAAAAAAGTAATAAGCACTGCCATGAATAATTTTTTACGTTCTGCTAATGTCGCTTTCATCATGATGCTACCTAAGTACAATATAACACCAACACCAATTAGTTTAAAAATTAGCCCTACAATTGTTTCGTCACCTAAAAATGATTCTCCACCAGCGATTGCTTTGTAAGATGCTAAAACATATGCAATAAGAGGTACACATATTATAGAAACAATAGGAATGAATGTTTTTTGAGGAATTCCAAATGTTTTCTTCTCGTAAACTTCTTTACTTGGAGGTAATCCTTTATCACCAAATACATTTTTCTTAATTCCACTCCAGAAGAAAATTAATCCAGTTAACATTCCGATTCCAGCCAGTCCAAAACCATAATGATACCCGTATTTGACAGCTAACCATCCACATAGTAATGGTGCAACCCAGCCACCAATATTAATTCCCATATAAAATATGGTAAATCCTGAATCTTTTCTTACATCTCCGTCTTTATATAAAGATCCTACAAAGGTTGAGATGTTTGGTTTAAAGAATCCATTTCCAACAATAATAAATGCTAATGCTAAAAAGAAAGCAATATCATTTTCAACGGCTAACACAAAATGTCCAACAGCCATTAATATACCACCTAAGAAAATAGAGCTACGAAGCCCTAGTATTTTATCTGATATTTGTCCACCAATAACAGTTGACGCATAGACCATTGATCCATAAGAAGCATATACAATTGCAGTAGCAGTATCACGTTCAGACAATGCCTTGAAAATCTCTTCAACCATGTAAAGCGTTAATAACGCTCTCATTCCATAGAAACTAAATCGCTCCCACATTTCTGCAAAAAATAGATAAAATAATCCTTTTGGATGCCCGAACATTTGAGGTTCGTCTGCTTGGTTTATTACTGAATCTGTCATAATTATTGTTAATTATTATTAGTTGTTAGTTTTTAAAAATTCTAAAGAGAAAAAAAGTTTTCAATAAAATCTTGCCAAGTTTACGGAAAAATCAGCAAAAATCAACTCAAAAAAATCAGAAATATTGAATATTAAGGTGATTTTGATTCGATTCAGTTATCTTTGCAGCACCTAAAAAGTACAATTCAATGGCCAAAATTATTTCAGGATTTTCTAAACTTACTAAGCAAGAAAAGATCCAATGGTTGTCAGAAAATTATTTCAGTTCTCAACCAGAAATAATCAATACCATCAAACAATATTGGAATGCTGATGAGAAATTACAGCAATTGCATGATGATTTTATAGAAAACACCATCTCAAATTTTTATTTGCCTTACGGAGTTGCACCGAACTTTATAATCAACGGAAAAAACTATGTGATTCCTATGGTTGTTGAAGAAAGCTCTGTAGTTGCAGCAGCATCTTTAGTAGCAAAATTCTGGTCTACACGTGGTGGATTTAAATCTGAAGTGATTTCTACCACAAAAATTGGGCAAGTACATTTTATGTTTGAAGGAAATAAAGCAGCATTGACTTCTTATTTCAATCAGCAAAAAGAAAACTTATATAAAGCGACTTCTGCTATCACTAAAAATATGGTAAAGCGTGGTGGTGGAATTTTAGATATTGAGTTGGTTGATAAAACAGGTAAGCTTGATCACTATTATCAGTTGCATGTCACCTTTGAGACGAAAGATTCAATGGGTGCAAACTTTATCAATTCTTGTTTAGAAGCCATTGCAAAAACGTTTAGAAAAGAAGATATTGAAATTGTGATGAGTATTTTGTCTAATTATGTTCCGCAATGTTTAGTGAGATCTGAAGTTTCTTGTAAGATAGAAGAGTTAGGAGGAGAAAATCCGCAGCAGTTTGCACAGAAGTTTAAACAAGCAGTACAAATTGCAGAAATAGAACCTTATAGAGCAGTAACTCATAATAAGGGAATAATGAATGGAATTGATGCTGTTGTGTTGGCTACCGGAAATGATTTTAGAGCAATTGAGGCAGGTGCACATGCATATGCAACCAAGAATGGAAGTTATAGCAGTTTGACACATTGTGAGATTGAAAATGGAATATTCCGTTTTTGGATTGAAATTCCGTTAGCTTTAGGAACCGTTGGAGGTTTAACAGCACTGCATCCAATGGCTAAATTATCTTTAGAGATGTTACAAAAACCCTCTGCACCTCAATTAATGCAAATTATTGCAACAGCAGGATT
>Ga0307492_10000809_pt1 | contig 13108 bp, 7 predicted proteins | sample SI3LmetaG_FD_202365 | JGI IMG/M metagenome (GOLD analysis project Ga0307492, IMG submission 202365) | Sea-ice brine microbial communities from Beaufort Sea near Barrow, Alaska, United States - SI3L | ecosystem: Environmental > Aquatic > Marine > Coastal | place: USA: Alaska | collected 2017-05-06
TGCTGTTGCGCCCGCGCCCGCCACCGAGTCGGGGCGCGCGGCATGATCGGGATATGAGTACTCACCCCAGCTTCGCGGACCGTATCGCCGCGATCGAGGGCGCGCCGCCGGCTCGTCTCGGCGTGGCGCTCGCGGGCGCGGTGCTGGGTTCGGTGCTGCTGGTGTGGCTGGCGGCCGGCAGCGCGTCGATCGCGGCGGCTTACGCTGGCGGAGTGGCGGTGCTGGTGCTGGCGCTGGCCTTCTCGACCAGGCTGGGGCGCAAGGGGGACGACGGCGAGGCCGCGCTCCCCGACTGGACGCTGACCGCGGCCGCGATCGACAATCCGCGCCGCGCCATCGCGGTGACCGACCGCGCCAACCGGCTGGTGTGCGCCAATAGCACCTATCATCGCTGGTTCGCCTCGATCGCGCCGCCGAGCGAGCTCGGTTTCGCGGGCGCGAGCGGCGAGGCGCTGGCGATGGCGGCGCGCGGCGCCTGGCGCGACGGATCGGGCGAGGCGCCCAAGCTGGTGCGCGAGGGCGAGGAGCGCGCCTTCAGCCTGGCGATCGACCGCGCCGGGCGGGGCGAGGACTATCTGGTCTGGCATTTCGCGGAGATTCCGGTCGAGCGCAGCTACGACGGGCTGGCGCAGCGGCTGGGCGGGGCGATGGGACGGATGATGAGCCGCTCGGGCCTGGAATTCGCTTTCGTCGGACCCGACGGGATCGTGCTTGGCCACACCCCCGGCCTGGCCGAGCGCGCCAGCGGCGACGGCAAGGCCAGCCTGGTGGGCGAGGAATTCGTCCAGCTGCTCCGCTCCGACGACCGCGAGCGGATCTTCTTCGCCCGCGAAGGCCAGCAGGGCGCGCCGCAGACGCTGGTGCATATCCCGCTCGAGGAGCGCAGCAGCCGCGGCGCGCAGGCCGACCAGGCGCCTTCGCTGATGCTGCTGATCGACAGCGGCGTGGGCATCGGCGCGGGCTGGCAAGGCGAGGGCGACGGGGGCTTCCCGCAGCTCGAGACGCTGCTCTCGGCGCTGCCGCTGGGGCTCGCCCTGACCGACCGCGACGGCCGCTTCATGTTCGCCAACAAGGCCTTCCTGCGCGCGGTCGAGCGCGAGGAGCAGGGCTTGCCCGCCTTCCCGAGCGATCTGGTGGTGCGCGAGGACAAGGCCGCGATCGCCGACTCGGTTCGCCGCTTCGCCAAGGGCGTGGCGGCGAGCGGCGACATGGCGGTGCGGCTGGCGGGCGACAAGGAGGAGCCGGTCTCGATCGGGCTCGCCGGGGTGCGCGGGCTGGGCGATGCGGCGGTGCTGCTCTCGATCAGCGATTCGACCGAGGAAAAGCGGCTCCGCCGCCAGGTCGCGCAGGCGACCAAGATGCAGGCGGTGGGCCAGCTCGCCGGGGGCGTGGCGCATGATTTCAACAATGTGCTGACCGCGATCATCGGCTATTGCGACCTGATGCTGCTGCGCCACACGCCGGGCGACAGCGATTACGACGACATCCAGCAGATCCGGGCCAATTCCAATCGCGCCGCCAGCCTGACGCGCCAATTGCTCGCCTTCAGCCGCCAGCAGACGCTGCGGCCCGAGGTGCTCCAGCTGCCCGACGTGGTGAGCGAGGTCAGCCAGCTCCTGAAACGCCTGCTCGGCCCCGCGATCGAGTTCGGCGTGCGCCACGACCGCGAGCTGGGCCCGGTCCGCGCCGATCCGCAGCAGCTCGAGCAGGTGATCATCAACCTGGCGGTGAACGCGCGCGACGCGATGCAGAGCCAGGCCGCCAGGCTGGGCAAGGACGCCGTTGGCCGGCTGACGATGGCCACCCGCCGCGTGTCGGCGCGTGACGTGCGCAAGATGGGCATCGATATCATGCCCGCCGACGATTACACCGCGCTGATCGTGCAGGACACCGGCGGCGGCATTCCCGACGCCGTGATCAACAAGATCTTCGAACCGTTCTTCACCACCAAGGAGCAGGGCAAGGGCACCGGGCTCGGCCTCTCGACCGTCTACGGCATCGTCAAGCAGTCCAACGGCTTCATCTTCGCCGACAATGTCCCAAGAACCGACGGTGCCGCCGACGGAACGCCCGCCGGCGCGCGCTTCACCGTCTATCTTCCCGTCCACCGCGGCGAGATGCCGCTCGCGCCCGCCGCGCCGGCCATCGCCCCGCGCGCGAGCGAATGGACCGGTGGCGCCAACATCCTGCTGGTCGAGGACGAGGACATGGTCCGCGCCGTCGCCGAGCGGGCGCTGACCCGCGCCGGCTACACCGTCACCAGTGCCCGCGACGGCGAGGAGGGGCTCGGCCTGGTCGCCAACAACGCGGCGAAGGGCGGGGCCGAGTTCGACCTGGTCCTGTCCGACGTGGTGATGCCGGCGATGGACGGGCCGGCGATGGCGAAGGCGATCCGCCGGGTGAAGCCCGATATCCCGATCCTGTTCATGTCCGGTTACGCCGAGGAACAGCTACGCAACCAGATCGACATCGCGAACATGCACTTCATCCCGAAGCCGTTCTCGGTGCAGCAGATCGGAGCCAAGGTGGCGGAGGTGCTGAGCACGCAGACCGTCGCCGCCTGAGCCGGCAAAAGGGGAGAATCGCATGAGGGACGGACAGGGATTTCGGCGCTGGCGCAGGAAGCCGACCGCCGCGAATGGACGGTGAGCGTGCCCGCCAACGGCAAGCGCACGGTCACGGTCGTGTTCGAGACGCGGTACTAAGGCGGAATGGCATGATTGGCCGCCTGGTCAAAGCCCTCTCCCCCTGTGGGAGAGGGTTGGGAGAGGGGTCCGCCGCGCCAGCGGCGGCTGGCGCCGCCTCCCCTCTCCCGCAAGGGGAGAGGGGTTGGCTTGGACGGGCTCCGCTCGCCATTCTCGCCACTCTGGCAGGCGCCAGCCCGCTCCACGCCCAAGACCGCGCAACCCTCGATATCTCCGCCCCGCAAAAGCTCCGCAACCGGCGCGCATCCTGTTCGCCAGCGAAAACAGCGAACGGCGCGGGCTGGGCGCGGCGCTGCCCAATGGCGGGCTGACGCTCTACGAGCCCACGAGTTCGGGCGACCAGCTCGTCGCCGAAACCCGACTGCGGGACTTCGCCAAGGGGGAGGAGGTCGAACTGGCGCTCGCGCCCAGCGCACAGGTCTTCGCCGGCTGCGCGCGCCGCCGGCAGCGAGCCGGACGAGGAGGGCAAGCGCTGGGCGACGCTCTGGGCCGAGGCGAGCAACGCCAATCCGGTGCCGGTGACGGTGCGCTTCCGCCTCGGCTGGAGCGGCGAGTGGCAACTGTCGGGCGTGCGCGGGGCGCGGATCAAGGACGGGCAATGGATCGTCGAGCAGCGCTTGCCGGCCAACAGCCGCAAGCGGTTCACCTGGAGGGTGCGCCGCACGCCGGACTGAACTCGCAAAAGGCGCGGCTTGCCGGTTTGTTCACACGAAGACACGAAGAGGGCCCCTGCGCCGCAGGCAATTTGTTTCGCGCAGAGCGCGCAGAGGAAGCAGAGGCCGCGGAGAAGAGCCAATCTCTCTGCGACCTTCTTTTCCCTGCGTCCTCTGCGCAAAGCACTTTCCTGCTTGCAGCTGCGCCGCTGGCGGAACCCCTTCGTGGTCTTCGTGTCTTTGTGTGAACAAAAAAGCTTCCGATCCCTGCCCAACGAGCAGGTCTCCAAAATAAAGTTCGTTCTCCTCTTGTTCCCCAAGAACAAAAGGGCTACACAGCTCCTGTTGAAGAGTCGTTTGGGGACTCTCGCCAACCGGAGGAGCATAAGCCATGGCGGCCAATCTGAAGCTGGTAGAAGGCAGGGAAGTGGACACGGACCGTCAGAAGGCATTGGACGCCGCGCTCGCGCAGATCGACCGCGCGTTCGGCAAGGGTTCGGCGATGAAGCTGGGCCAGAAAGAGACCATGCAGGTCGAGACGATCTCGACCGGCTCGCTCGGGCTCGACATCGCGCTCGGCGTGGGCGGGCTGCCGAAGGGCCGCGTTATCGAAGTTTACGGGCCCGAGAGTTCGGGCAAGACCACGCTGGCGCTGCATGTGCTGGCCGAGTGTCAGAAGAACGGCGGCACGGTCGCCTTCGTCGATGCCGAGCACGCGCTCGACCCGGTCTATGCCAGGAAGCTGGGCGTGAACATCGACGAGCTGATCGTGTCGCAGCCCGACACCGGCGAGCAGGCGCTCGAGATCGTGGACACGCTGGTGCGCTCGAACGCGATCGACGTGCTGGTGGTGGACTCGGTCGCCGCGCTGGTGCCGCGGGCCGAGATCGAAGGCGAGATGGGCGACAGCCACGTCGGCCTCCAGGCGCGCCTGATGTCGCAGTCGCTGCGCAAGCTCACCGGCTCGATCGCCCGCTCGAAGTGCATGGTGATTTTCATCAACCAGCTGCGCATGAAGATCGGGGTGATGTACGGCAATCCGGAGACCACGACCGGCGGCAATGCCCTCAAGTTCTACGCTTCGGTCCGGCTCGACATCCGCCGCACCGGCCAGATCAAGGACCGCGACGACATCATCGGCAACACCACTCGGGTGAAAGTGGTCAAGAACAAGGTCGCGCCGCCGTTCAAGCAGGTCGAGTTCGACATCATGTACGGCGAGGGCATCTCCAAGATCGGCGAGATCCTCGATTTGGGCGTCAAGGCCGGGATCGTCGAGAAGTCGGGTTCGTGGTTCAGCTACGACAGCGTCCGCATCGGCCAGGGCCGCGAGAACGCCAAGCAATACCTCAAGGACAATCCCGAGATGTCCGACCGGCTCGAGGCCGCTATCCGCCAGCGCACCGAGAAGGTCGCCGAGGAGATGATGACCGGCTCTGGGGCCGACGACGACGGCGAGTAGAGCGAGCAATAGATGACCCGCCAAACGGAACCCGCAGGGTTCCGCTAGGCGAACGGCCGCCCCGGAGGCCCGACAGGGCCGAGGAACGCCAGAAAGAATACCCGCCCGGGCGCCGAGCGCAGTCTCGCCAGGCTCCGCGAGGCCAAAGGGCACTGAAGCAAGGCGGATCGTCCGGCCACACCCCGGCCTTCCCCCGACCTGTCCCAAACCGCTCCGGGGACGAACCGCCCGCTTCACGGCCGGCGCGAGATTTACGGGTCGCTCCCGCAGCTCGCGCCGGCTCTTTGCCTTTCGAGCGGATCGATGGCGGCGCGCGGGACAGCAGTCGCGGCTGTGGTAGGTGTCTCCTTTGTGTAGCCTTTGACGCGATTCGCGCCGCCGGGAGACGCCGATGATTACCGTCCACCACCTCGACAACAGCCGCTCGCAGCGCATCCTCTGGCTGCTCGAGGAGCTGGGAGCGGATTACGAGATCGTCCCCTACCGGCGCGATGCCGTCACCAATCTCGCCCCGCCCGAGCTCAGGCAGGCGCATCCGCTCGGCAAGTCCCCGCTGATCTTTGACGATGGGCTCAGGGTCGCCGAAAGCGGCGCGATCATTCAATATCTGTGCGAGCGCCACGGCGGCGCCAGCTGGCTGCCCGATCCCATAACCGGGGACCATGTCCGCCACCTCGAATGGATGCAGTTCGGCGAGAGCTCGTTCTTCGTGCCGGTCATGCTCAAGCTCTACACCGCGCGGCTCGGCGAGGCAGGGGCGGCGCTCGCCCCGCGCATCGAGGAGCAACTCGCCGCCCATGTCGCCTTCGCCGAGGACAACATCCGCCCCTCGCTCCATTTCGTCGGCGACGACTGGACCGCCGCCGACGCGATGATGAGCTTCCCCGCCGAAATCGCGGTCATGCAGGGTTTCGCCGACCGCGCGCCCCGGCTCGCCGCCTTCGTCGCGGCCGTCCACGCGCGTCCTGCGTGGAAGCGCGCGCGCGAGCGCGGCGGTCCCTATTTTGGATGGTAGACGAATGACCGACAGCAGCGAATGGACCGGCCCGGTCGGCACCGCCTGGGCACGGGAGTGGCGGCGCACCGACCGCAGCTTCGGCGCGCTCACCGATCGGCTGCTCGATCCCGCGGCCATCGGCGGCTTCGCCCGGGCGCTCGACATCGGCTGCGGCGCGGGCGAGCTGGTCGAGCGTCTCGCCGCCGCGCATCCGCGGGCGCGGGTGACGGGGCTCGACATCTCCGCCGAACTCCTCGCGGTCGCGCGCGCGCGCTGCGCGCACCTTCCCAACGCGCGCTTCGCCGAATGCGACGCGGCGCAATGGCAAGCCGCCTCGGGCGAGGCGCTCGATCTGCTCGTTTCACGCCACGGCGTGATGTTCTTCGCCGATCCGCCGGGCGCCTTCGCCCATCTGCGCGCCCAATGCGCTCCAGGCGCGACGCTGCGCTTTTCCTGTTTCCGTGCGCGCGCCGACAATGCCTGGGCCGGTGCGCTCGACGCCGCGCTGGCTCTGCCGCCGTCGGCGGCCGCCCCCGACGCGCCAGGCCCCTTCGCCTTCGCCGAACGCGACCGGGTCGCCGGCATACTGGGCGCGGCGGGCTGGACCGAGGTGGCCTTCGAGCCGCTCGATTACGCGATGATCGCGGGCGAAGGCGAAGGCGCGGTGGAAGAGGCGCTCTCCTATTTCCAGCGGATCGGCCCCGCCGCCCGAGCCTTGCGCGAAATGCCCGCGGATGGGCGCCCCGCGGCGCTCGATCGCCTGCGCGGCATGATCGCGGCGCACCATCGCGCCAGCCAGGTCACCATGCCCGCCGCCGCGTGGATCGTCACCGCCCGCGCGCCGTAGCGCGTGCCCGCTTGTGACGCAGCGCAGCATAACCTAACTGGCAGCCATGACCTCGACCAACGACATCCGCAGGGGCTTCCTCGATTTCTTCGCGCGCGAGGGGCACGCCGTCGTGCCCTCGGCCCCGCTGGTGCCCTACAACGATCCCACGCTGATGTTCGTCAACGCCGGCATGGTGCCGTTCAAGAACGCCTTCACCGGCCTCGAAAGCCCGCCCGCGCCGACCGCCGCGAGCAGCCAGAAATGCGTCCGCGCCGGAGGCAAGCACAACGATCTCGACAATGTCGGCTACACCGCGCGCCACCACACCTTCTTCGAAATGCTCGGCAACTTCAGCTTCGGCGAGTATTTCAAGGAGCAGGCGATCCACCACGCCTGGACCCTGCTGACCAGCGAATGGGGCCTCGCGCCAGAGCGCCTCACCGTCACCGTCTATCACACCGACGACGAGGCGTTCGGCCTGTGGAAGAAGCTCACCGGCTTTCCCGACCACAGGATCATCCGCATACCCACGAAGGACAATTTCTGGGCAATGGGCAGCGACGGTCCATGCGGCCCCTGCTCGGAAATCTTCTACGATCACGGCGACCACATCGCCGGCGGCCCGCCGGGCAGCCCGGACGAAGACGGCGACCGCTTCGTCGAGATCTGGAACCTCGTCTTCATGCAATATGAGCAGGTCGCGGACGAAATCGTCGGCGAGCTGCCCAAGCCGAGCATCGACACCGGACTGGGGCTCGAGCGCCTCGCCGCGGTGCTGCAGGGCGTCCACGACAACTACGACACCGACACCTTCAAGGCGCTGATCGCGGCGAGCGAGACGCTGACGCACACCCGCGCCGAGGGCTCCAGCCAGGCGAGCCACCGGGTGATCGCGGATCACCTGCGCTCGACCAGCTTCCTGCTGGCGGATGGGGTGCTGCCGTCGAACGAGGGCCGCGGCTATGTGCTGCGCCGGATCATGCGCCGCGCCATGCGCCATGCGCATCTGCTCGGCGCCAAGGACCCGCTGATGCACCGGCTCGTGCCCGCGCTGGTGACCGAGATGGGCCAGGCCTATCCCGAGTTGCTGCGCGGCCAGGCGCTGATCGAGGACGTCCTCGAGCGCGAGGAGGCGCAGTTTCGCCGCACGCTCGATAAGGGGCTGCGGCTGCTCGACGAGGCGACCGCGGGCATGGGCGAGGGTGGCGAACTGCCCGGGGCCACCGCCTTCCGGCTCTACGATACCTATGGCTTCCCCTACGACCTGACCGAGGACGCGCTGCGCGTCCGCGGCCTCACCGTCGATCGCACCGGTTTCGATGCGGCGATGGCCGAGCAGAAGGCCGCGGCGCGCGCGGCCTGGAAAGGCTCGGGCGAGGCGGCGAGCGAGGAGGTCTGGTTCGACATCGCCGAGCGCGAGGGCTCGACCGAGTTCACCGGCTATACCTCGACGACCGGCGAAGGCGCGGTGGTCGCGATCGTGCACGACGGAGCGGAGGTGCAAAGCGCGGCCGAGGGCGACGAGGTGACGCTGCTCACCAACCAGACTCCGTTCTATGGCGAGAGCGGCGGTCAGACCGGCGACGCGGGCCGCATCTGGACGCCCGAGGGCCTCGAATTCACCGTCGAGACCACCAACAAGCCGCTGGGCTGGCTACACGCGCACAAAGGCCGCGTGACGAAGGGCGGGGTGAAGGTCGGCGACGCGGTCCACCTCGAGATCGACGCCGAGCGCCGCGACCGCATCCGCGCCAACCATTCGGCGACGCACCTCGTCCACGCGGCGCTGCGCCACCGGCTCGGCGGGCATGTCACGCAGAAGGGCTCGTTGGTCGCGGACGACCGCTTCCGCTTCGACTTCTCGCACCCCAGGCCGCTGAGCGACGAGGACATCTCCGCGGTCGAAGCCGAGGTGAACGCCGAAATCCGCGCCAACGAACCGGTCGGCACCCGGCTGATGAGCCCCGACGAAGCGGTCGCCGCGGGCGCGCTGGCGCTGTTCGGCGAGAAATACGGCGACGAGGTCCGCGTGCTCTCGATGGGCCGCCAGTCCGACGGCAGCCGGAACTATTCGGTCGAGCTGTGCGGCGGCACCCACGTCCGCGCCACCGGCGACATCGGGCTGTTCAAGATCGTCTCCGAGAGCGCGGTGTCCTCGGGCGTGCGCCGGATCGAGGCGCTTACCGGTGAGGCGGCGCTCTCCTGGCTCAACGCGCGCGCCGAGGCTGTCCGCGCCATCGCCGCCGCGCTGCGCGCGAGCCCGGACGAGGCGGCGGCGCGCGTCGCCGCCCTGGTCGAGGAGCGCAAGCGGCTCGAAAAGGAGCTGACGGACGCGAGGAAGGCGCTCGCGCTGGGCGGCTGGGGCGCTGCATCGCCTGCCGCGCAGGCCGACGAGGACATCGCCGGGGTCAAGTTCTCGGGTCAGGTCATCGATGGCCTCGACGCCCGCGAGCTGCGCCCGCTCCTCGACCAGGCCAAGCAGCGCATGGGCTCGGGCGTGGCGGCGATCTGCGCGGTCAACGAGGGTAAGGCCGCCTTCGCGGTCGCGGTCACCGACGACCTCACCGCCCGCTACAGCGCGGTCGATCTCGTCCGCATCGGCGTCGAAACGCTTGGCGGCAAGGGCGGCGGCGGCCGCCCCGACATGGCGCAGGGCGGCGGGCCCGATGGCGCCAGAGCGGCCGAAGCCATCTCGGCGGTCAGGGACGCGCTCGCCAAGGTCGCGGCCTGAGCCGCCGCGATCAGCCGCGACCGCCGCTCGCCTCGCGCGTCTCGACTTCGCTGCCGCGCGGCAGATCGCGGCCCTTCAGGTCGGCGCGGTGGTCGTCGTTCGCCTTGGGGTCGGCGGTCACGTTCTTCGGAGCGAACTTTTGCTTGTCGGGGGTCTGCTTGCCGGGGTGGTCGGCCATGCGAAAATCTCCTTCGCGTGATCAACGCGCCTATCCCCCGAGAGTGCCCGATCGCAGCTTGGGCCGGTAATCCAGCGCCCCCTCGCGCTCGATCTCCGCGCGGAACTCGTCGCGCTTCTCGTGGATCGAGGCGATCACCGGGCCCATCGCCACCCCGATGTCGACCAGCACCGCCTCGCTCAGTTGCAGCGAGCTTTCGAGCGTTTCGGGCACCGCATGGCTGGCCCCGGCGCGATAGAGTTCGGCGGCATGGGCCACGTCGCGCGCGCGGGCGACGATCAGCAGCTCGGGATGCGCCCGGCGGAGCTGGTGCACCACCCGCCGCGCCGCGACCGGCACATCCATCGTGAGCACCACCGCGGCGGCCTCGCCCGCGCCCATTCGCTCGAGCGCATCGGGTCTCGCGGCGTCGCCAAACGCCGCGCGGTAGCCGTCACGGCGCAGGGCGCGCACGATGTCGTCGTCGCTTTCGACGATCTGGTAGGGCTTGCCGTGCGTTCTCAGCATGTCGGCGACCAGCCGCCCGACACGCCCGCCGCCGATCACGAGCACGCGAGCACCGTCGCCGTCTCCGAAACTCTCGCTCCGCTCGTTGGTGGAGCCCTGCTCGACCCGCCGCGACAGCCAACGGCCAAAGGCCGCCAGAACGGGCGTGATCGTCAGCCCGAGCGCGGTCACCATCTGCCAGAATCCGGCGGCGTCGGGAACGATCAGGCCGACCGCGAGCGCGCTGGCGAGCACGATCAGCGTGGTTTCCGAAGGGCTGGACAAGAGGATGCCCGCCTCGGTCGCATTGCCCCAGCGCAGGCCGCCGAGCCGCAGCATGAGCGTGGTCACGGCCGCCTTGACCACCAGCACCAAGGCCAGCGCCACCAGCACCTCGCCCAGCCGCGCCCACAGCACGGCAAGGTCGAGCGCCATGCCGACCGTGATCAGGAATACGCCGAGCGCGAGTCCCCGGAACGGCTCGATCATGCTCTCGACTTCGGAGTGATAGTCGGTCTCCGCGATCATCAGGCCGGACACCAGCGCGCCGACGATGGGCGAAAGCCCCACGGCCGAGGTCGCGAGCGATGCGGCGATGACGACGATGAGGCTGGCGGCGAGGAACAGCTCGGGGCTTTTGGTGCGCGCCGCCTGGGAGAACAGCGGCGGCAGCAGGTAGCGCCCGGCGCCGATCAGCCCGACCATCACAACCGAACCCCACAGCAGGGTCGAAAGGAAGCCGCCACCGTCGCTTTCCGTCCCCCCGCTTCCCATCGCGCCAAGCAGGAACACGATGGGGACGATCGCGATGTCCTCGAACAGCAGCGTGCCGAGCGCGGCGCGGCCGACAGGGGTCTTGTGATCGGAAATGCGCAGCACGAGCGCGGTCGAGGATAAGGCGAGCGCCAGCCCCAGCGCGAGCGCGGTCGCCGGTGAATTGCCAAGCCCAACCAGACCGAGCGCGATCAACGCCGCCGCTCCGAACAGCTCCATCGGACCGAGCCGAAAGATCTCGTGGCGCATGGCGGCGAGCCGCTTGAACGATAGCTCCAGTCCGATCCCGAACAGCAGCAGGATGATGCCGAATTCGGCGAAGGGCGCTAGCGCCGCAGGATCGGCGATGGTCATGTAGCCGAGCCACGGCAAGTCGGCCACGAGGCGGCCGAGACCGAACGGCCCGACCGCCACCCCGATCAGGATGAAGCCGATCACCGGGGTGATGCGGATGCGCGCGAACAGCGGGATCACGATTCCGGCCGCGCCCAGGATCACCATCCCGTCCTTGAACCCGGCGCCGAACTCCGCTGACGTCATGCAAACCCTCGAGAAACGCGGGCCTACCGGCGCCCGGCGCGAGGCCGGACTCTTGCCGCAACCGGCAGGCTTGTCACTCACAAAAGCGCCGCCGAGGTCCGATGCGGCTTTCCCCGGCGTGCCTGCTGCGCTACAACAGGCGGGATGGAGCAGGATACCCCCCTTATCGCGATGATGGTGGTCGGTCTCGGCGCCGCGTTCGTTCTCGGCACCCTTGCCCAGCGCCTGCGGCTCTCGCCGCTGATCGGCTATCTGCTGGCCGGGATCGCGATCGGGCCGTTCACTCCGGGCTTCGTGGGCGACGCCTCGCTGGCGATCGAGCTCGCGGAACTTGGGGTGATCCTGCTGATGTTCGGCGTCGGGCTCCATTTCTCGTTCCGCGACCTGCTGGCGGTGCGCGCCGTCGCGATCCCCGGCGCGCTGGTGCAGATCGGAGCTGCCTTGGCGATGGGCATGGGCCTTGCTGCCTGGCTGGGCTGGTCGCTGGGTGCGGGCTTCCTGTTCGGCCTGGCGCTCTCCGTCGCCAGCACCGTGGTGCTGCTGCGCGCGATGCAGGATCGCCGCCTGCTCGACACCGACCGCGGCCGCGTCGCGGTGGGCTGGCTGATCGTCGAGGATCTGGTGATGGTGCTGGCGCTGGTCCTTATTCCGGTGATGGCCGGCGGGGGCGATCTTACCCTCCCGCTGCTGATCACCGTCGCCAAGGTCGGGGCCTTCGCCGCGTTCATGCTGATCGTCGGGCGGCGCGTGGTGCCATGGATGCTCCACACCATCGCGCATACCGGCTCCCGCGAACTGTTCCGCCTCGCCGTGCTGGCGACCGCGCTCGGAGTCGCCTTCGGGGCGGCCAAGCTATTCGGCGTGTCCTTCGCGCTCGGAGCCTTTTTCGCCGGCATGATCCTGGCCGAATCGCCGTTCAGCCAGCGCGCCGCGCAGGAGACGCTGCCGCTGCGCGATGCCTTCGCGGTGCTGTTCTTCGTCTCGGTCGGGATGCTGTTCAACCCCTCGATCGTTATCGAGGCGCCGCTGGCGCTGGCGGCGACCGTGGCGATCATCGTGATCGGCAAGTCGGTGGCCGCCTTCCTGATCGTGATCGCCTTCGGCCGCTCGAAGCACACCGCGCTGACGATTGCCGCGAGCCTGGCCCAGATCGGCGAGTTCTCCTTCATCCTCGCGACGCTGGGGGTGGGGCTCGAGATCCTGCCCGAGGCCGGGCGCGACCTGATCCTGGCGGGCGCGATCTTCTCGATCATGCTCAACCCGCTGCTGTTCGTGCTGATCGACCGCTTCGTGCTGCCCGAGATCAATTCGATGGGCACGCCGTCCCCGACGCCGGCGCCCCTGACGGGCCATGTCGTCCTGATCGGGTTCGGCCGCGTGGGCTCGCAGGTCGGGCCGGAGTTGGTCAAGGCCGGTGAGAAGCTGACCGTGATCGAAGCCGAGCGCGACATCGCCATGCCCGAAGAGCTGCGCGGCTCTCTCATCATCGGCAACGCCGCCAGCCCGGCAGTGCTGGCGCGGGCCGAGATCGACAAGGCCAAGGCGCTGTTCGTGGCTATCCCGGACATGTTCGAGGCCGGCCAGATCGTCGAACAGGCGCGCGCGGCGAACGCCAGCCTGGAAATCGTCGCGCGTGCGCAGAGCGCGGCCGAGGCGGCCTATCTGGAGACGCTCGGAGCGACCGTGACGGTCAACGGCGAGCGCGAGATCGCCCGCCGCATGGTCGGCATCGCCAGCGGCGGGCGATCTCGCG
>Ga0307492_10000810_pt1 | contig 13104 bp, 9 predicted proteins | sample SI3LmetaG_FD_202365 | JGI IMG/M metagenome (GOLD analysis project Ga0307492, IMG submission 202365) | Sea-ice brine microbial communities from Beaufort Sea near Barrow, Alaska, United States - SI3L | ecosystem: Environmental > Aquatic > Marine > Coastal | place: USA: Alaska | collected 2017-05-06
GAGCAAAAAACTGCCCGTCCATCCCTGAACATAAAAGGGGCGTTTATAAATAAACACCCCTTGGTTATTAATGTTACTTTATCGCTATTAGAAAATACAAAAAGCTTCTTTTTGAATTATTCAGGTGGTTCAGTGTAAGCTATCTCACTATCACCGCTTGCATAACTCGCTTTAACACCATATTGATTACAAGCAGAATCATCATCAAACACTAAAGTGTTAACACCTAAAGTCGCTAAAAGGTTATTACCACTTGAAACACAAATAACCTTCCAACCGGTAACAGTACTTCTTTTAGAACCCGTTAAGTGCTCCCAAGCTACTCGATGAATCGCGCCTTTATCTTTAACGCGAACTACTAAAGGAGGAATTCGATCATTGATATAGCCCCAGAAATATTCTGACATGCTTTCACCAGTAGCTGTTGCTCCTCTATCACCATTAATGTCAACGGTTCCGCCACCCACTTTCAAAGCTGTTGGGTTATGATAAGCTCGCATGTTTTTTGCGATAATATCTTCTCCAGGTATGGGCCAACGTCTTGACGTTGTTACTGTATCGTAGCCGGTATCACCGTGGAATGTATCAGATTTACCTCTAAAGTAAAGTTGATTTTCAGGTAAGTAACTTGGTTGTTCAGCCGTATCTGTTTTACCTGTAACATCATTAAGTAATACACCAGCGTTCAAGTTAATATTATTTCCAAACGCAACACTAGGACTAGTTGAACCTCCGAATGCTCTAGCTTTGCCGAAAAATGAGTTAGTCACATCAACTGCTTTATCCGATTGTAAAATCCATGTACCGCATCGATTAGTCTGAGGTGTACAGGTACCTTCCGAATCATAAGATACGACATATTCCCATTCATGAGTTGGTCCAGCTTTAGAATCCATCAAACTCAACGATAGGTTGTTATTAACAGCTAACAAACCAGATGTTTTCAGCGTTGATGCGTCATTTTCACAACCTGTTGCAGGATAGGCCTCTAACCCTGCATAGTTTTTATAGTGAGGTGCTGCAATAGCTAAAGAATCAAATACCGTATTATCTTGGCTTAAATGCAAGGTGTCACAATAGTTACTAAAGCCACCATATGGCTGATCACCCTTATGCTCGTCTAAGCGAACAAAAGAACGACGAGTAACTGAGCCGGAGGTACTTCTAGTCATAATGCCATATCGATTATGACCCCAATCATAACTACTTTGAATTAAAGGCGTACCACTATTAATACGCATTCCGGCATTTGAACATTGACCAGCACCTGCAGAACTAAAGCTATCACAAGCTTGACCCCATGTCCCAGCACCCTGAGCACCAACAAAATCTACTAGTAATTTGTTATTATTACCACCAGATGTTGTAAAAGACTCTCTTTGGACATTTTTCACAACAAAACCAACAATCGCCACATAGTTATTTGACGATAGTTGAAAAGCATTTTTTTGTTTGCCTATACCATCATGAGCCTCACCATTAATGGTAGCTCCTCCAGGAGTACGTGCCATCACGGTACTATACTGATCACTTGAACCATCAGTCGGCGCTGTTGATTTAAATGCATTTTCATAAGATTCATCGCGAGATACTGACACAGGGTATTCACCGTCTGGTATTACAATAGTATCACCACCTGTCATATTTTGACCTGATGTTCCAATATATTGAGATACTCCGTTTTCACCCGCAACACGTAATCGACTTGTACCCGATTTATCGACATGTACAACCATTGAAGCATAAGCAGACTCGCTTGAGTTACTACATTTTATTCTAACGTAAAACCCGCGACCAAAATTTAAAGAATTTGTATCCCATGTAATTTGTCCAGTTTCAGAATCCACTTTAACATCATCATGCGCTAAGTCTTTACGGCAGATAGTCGCGTCACCGTTTATAGTGGGCTGATAAGTAAAAACATCACCAAAATCAACTTCGTGAAGTCCCATGTCTTCAATCGTTAGTTCACCGTCGGTATTAGTATCTTCTACAAATGTTGCTGTAACCGATAACTCTTCAGTCATGGTTAATTCACAAGTAACGTTACCACTACAAGCACCTGACCAGCTTTGTAATTTAAATCCTGAATTTGGCGTAGCGATTAAGTTTACTGCGGTGTTTAAATCATAATCTTCCGTACAATCAGCTCCACAGCTTATGCCTGATGGAGATGATGTCACAGTACCACCAGAAGTTGTGGTTACATTTAATGTGACTTTATCGGTAGAAACTTCTTCAAAGGTAGCTGTCACACTTCGATTTTGACTCATATTTAGACTACAAGAACCCGCGCCACTACAACTCCCGCTCCATGCTGCTAACTGGAAACCAGAATCAGGAACGGCGGTTAATGAAACATCAGTCCCATCTAAATAAGACTCACTACAATCTGAACCACAATCGATACCTGCGGGCGAGGAAGTTACTCGACCATTGCTGCCACTAGTCACAGTTAGATCAAAATTTTCAGCTGACTCTTCAATAAATTGAGCTGTTGTTGAACGATTCGTATTCATTAGTAAGCTACAAGATGCACTACCAGAACAATCACCACTCCATCCAGCAAATACAAAACCACTGTCGGCGGTTGCGCTTAAAGTAACACTCGTTCCATTATTGTAATCTTCAGTACAATCGCTTCCACAACTAATCCCAACTGGATTAGAGGAAACACTTCCATTACCCGTTACTGTCACTGTTAAAGTATTAGTTTCTAATGCAATCGTTTGAAAAGTTGCAGTTACTTGTTGATTTTGGTTCATATTGACATTACAAGCACCACTTCCGTTACAAGCACCCTGCCAATTGACAAATTCAGATCCTGAAGTCGCTGTTGCGGCTAAGGTAACGCTCGTGCCGCTATTAAAATCTTCGCTACAATCGTTACCACAACTAATACCAACGGGGTTAGAAGTAACGCTGCCATTCCCCGTTACTGAAACGGTTAAAGCATTGGTTTCTGTCCCAACAGTTTGAAACGTCGCAGTTACCTGTTGGTTTTGATTCATATTGATATTACAAGCGTCACTTCCGTTACAAGCACCCTGCCAACTGACAAATTCAGAACCCGCTGCAGCTGCAGCGGTTAATTGAACTGATGATCCTGATGCGTAGCTGGCTTGACAAGCGTTACCACAACTAATGCCACTTGGTGATGATGCAACAGAACCACTACCTTGAACTGATACAATTAAATCAAATTCGGTCACTATGACTTCAAAAACTGCATTTATTGTTTGATTGCCATTCATCGCAACTGTACAACTAGTTGTACCACTGCAAGCTCCACTCCAACCACTGAATTGCATTCCCGCAACTGGCGTAGCACTAAGAGAAATGCTGGAGCCTTCATCATAGACTTCACTACAATCACTTCCGCAATTGATGCCACCTGAAATTGATGTGATAGCGCCTTCACCGGTTTTGGAAACACTTAAAGTAAATCGCTGCGTCTCTTCCTCTTCTTCCTCTTCACCGCCTCCGCAAGCAGATACGAGGGTCAACATTGAAACAATGCTGATTAGATAAAAGTTTTTTAACAGTTGAGCATAAGATAAAAATTTCATCATCAAATCCAGTGTATAATTAGTAAAACAATAAAAATGGAGAATTATTTATAGTTTGAGTTACGAAGAGATTAATTTCTATATTTAGTGCTTTTTATAAAAACTAACAAGGTAAACTGCCAAACCACAAACCTATATCGGCATTTTAGAGAATAATTGAATAAGAATATGTGCATATTGCTCACTTTAGGTAGATTGAGCGAAGGAATACAAGAATTTGACGACCAAGTCTCAAGAATGAAACTTAAAAAATTTTATTTTAACTCTAGTCTATAGATGACTCTATATAAGCTATTCCACTTATACCACTAGAATAAACAGCCTGTACTGCAAAGTTTTTGCATTTGCCAGAATATTGAAAGTGCAACTGTTTTTCAGGTATACGTTTAATCAATTCAAGGTTACGTGGTTGTTCAGTAACACAGTTAACTTGCCAGGCTTTTACATTGTTACGGGTTTGACCGCTGAAGTGTTCCCATGCTATTCGATATGAATTATCAGCATCTTTTGTAATTTTGTTGACTCTAACCACTAACGGAGGTATTTCTTCTTTAATATAACTCCAAAAATACTCACTCATACTTTCATTTGTTAATACCGCACCACGATCACCCTCAATTGATACCGTACCGCCCCCAACTTTTAATGCCTTAGGATTAGAGTAACTTCTCATATTGCGTGCAATGATGTCCTCTCCTGCTAATGGCCAACGACGAGTGTCAGTTAGAGTATCAAAATGGTCATCACCAAAAAAGGTATCACTTTTGCCATTAAAATAGAGTTGAGACTCGGGTAAATACGTAGGTTTGATTCCTTGATCAATAAGTGTCGGAACATCATTAATAATTACCGAGTCATCATAAGAAACAGTATTTTTAGCTAAAGCCCGTTTGAGGCTAGTGCTGCCTTTAAAACCTCTAGCTTTCCCCAAAAACGAATTTTTCAAAATTAAAGGTTTCTTTGACTGCAGTAACCAAGCACCACATCGATTTTTTTGAGGGGTGCAAGTTCCTTCAGAGTCGTATGACACTATATTGCGCCATTGATGTGCGGGTCCAGCTTTAGAATCTAGTAAAGATAACGACAACTTATTGTTGACCGCTAACAAACCTGAAACACGTATTTCTGAATTTTTTTTAATACAGCCTGTTGCTGGGTAAGCATCTAATCCTGCATAATTTTTGTAATGAGGGGCAGCAATTGCTAATGAATCAAAAACAATATTGTCCTGACTTAGATGGGCTGTGTCACAATAATTACTAAAACCACCATACGGCTGAGATCCCCTGTGTTCATCCAGTCTAACTAAAGAACGTCTTGTCACTGAACCACTTGAACTTCTGGTCATGATTCCATATCTGTTGTGCCCCCAATCATAACTATTTTGAAATAAAGGGGTACCACCATTAACTCTCATACCCGCATTTGAACACTGACCTTTTTTAGCTTCTTTTATATTATCGCAAGCTAATCCCCAAGTTCCGGCACCTTGAGCACCAACAAACTCAACTATTAAACGCTCCCCAGGCCCTGAAGTAGTAAATGATTCTCTTTGAACATCTTTAAGTACAAAACCAACAATCGCTACATGTTTACTTGCGCTTAGTTGAAAAGCATTTTTTTGCTTTCCTATATCTTTATTTGCTATACCCGATACAGTGACTCCACCGGGGGATTCTGCAATTACTGTTGTAAATTGAACATCTGAACCATTTGGTGGTGCGCTCATTTTAAACGCATTTTCATAACTACCATCACCGTCAACAGAAACGGGATATAAACCATCAGGAATTATTAAGGTATCGCCACTTCTCATTTTTACCCCAGCGACTCCGATATACTTAGAAACCCCTTTTTTACCTGCTACAACAATTTTACTTTTACCACTTTGATCAACGTGAACCACCATAGATGCGTAAGCTGTTGATACATAGTTACTACATTTAATTCGAATGTAAAAACCTCTTCCAAAAGCAAGATGTTTGGTATCCCAAGTAACCTTCCCTGTTTGAGGGTGGACAATGACATCATCATGCCCTAGGTCTTTGCGGCAAAGGTTGACGTCACCATTAATCTTAGGTAAGTATTCAAATTTTGCGCCATACTTTATTGTGTGATTCCCCATATTATCAATAAAAATCGAACCATCTACTTTATTTTCACTTTGAATAAATGTCGCAAAGCTGAATAACTGTAGAAATAGAAAAATATATGCGTATTTTTTAATCATTGTTTATTTTTAACCTTACTTCAAATAACCAATACTGGCCAGTATGATCCATTTTGTGCATTATTATCAAATTCGTCAAGACAAAATCTATAGCAAAAACAAATAGATATTTGTTATACTTATTAACAACTTTAAGTCTTTGAAGTTTCACTGCTAATTTAGTGAAAAACGCACACTTTTATAAGGAATTTCCTTTAGTATGTCCAAGAAAAAAAATAGCTCTAAGTCTTCCGCAGAACAATTAAGTAAGCGGATCTCTCTTTTCTCATTAATTTTCCTTATTTCTGGTGCAATTTTCGCTTACGGTTTAGCCGTCGGCAATTTCAAGATGTGGCCATTTAAAACGATTGAGTCTATGTATAGTGGCGCTTTGTCATTAATTCGTTATGGTGAGTTAGTACCTGTGAATCGACTAATAAAAGCACCTAAACATGTTTCAAGAAAAAGGGTAACGACTTATCAAGCAGATAAGGTACAACCCGGTTACTACGCATATATGGGATATAACGGCGAAAAACTTCGCTATGCAGCGTGGCTTCAAAATGAAAAAGGCGAGAAAATACATGAATGGGATCTCTCTTATCTAAAGTTGGATGAAGATGGCCCATTGAATGGTTCAGATTCACCACACGCATTTAGCGTATTACAAGATGGTTCCGTAGTCGTAACATTTGACTCTGGTGATGTAATGGCCAGAGTGGACCAATGCAGTAACCCTATGTGGGTTAAACAAGGTGTATATCATCATTCATTAACTAAAGGCTTAGGTAATACAATGTGGTCGTGGCGTGGCGACAATACTGCTTACGGTCATTACAATTACCTCTCACAATTTGATTTAGATACTGGTGATACGCTCGCAGAAATAGGATTAGTAGAAGACTTAATTCAATCAACCGCAACGCCTGCTGGAATATTTAGTGTACGAGCTGACTACCCTTTCAAAAAGTGGAGTAAGACACCTCCTAACAAAGCAAAATACGATTTATTTCACCCCAATGATATTGACGTATTATCTATTGAACTCGCAGATAAATTCCCAATGTTTAAAGCGGGTGACCTTTTAATGAGCTTTAGACGCATACATCTTGTTGCAGTCGTCGATCCTTTAACCTATGAAATTAAATGGGCTAGAAACGGCCCTTGGATTTATCAACATGATCCTGATTTCACGGCAGATGGCAAAATTTCAGTCTATAGTAATAACTCAGGTTTAGGCCGTTCAGAAATTATTAAAATTGATCCTGCAACGGGCGAATTAACAAATGAATTATTAGCGGGTGATTTCAAGTTTTATTCCGCTGCTCAAGGTAAACATCAATATTTGCCAAATGGTAATTTATTGGTCATTGTCCCTGATGAAGGTCGAGCAGTTCAAATAACGGCTACGGGCAATAAAGTATTTGAACATAATAATATATCAGCTATTTCACCTCTTTATAATGAGCATATTGCTAATGGAATTTGGTTTGACACGAATTACTTTACAGAAGAACCTAATTGCTCTAAATAAGACAGCTAGATTAAACATCATTAAAACAAACAAAAGACAAACAACCTCGTAGGAGTTATTTAGATGAAAACGATTATATTTTTAGCATTGGCTGTAATGCTTTATTCCACAAATGCACAAGCTTATGTTGGCCCAGGTTTAGGTGTAGGTGTTATCGGCGCTATTGTAGGTGTTGTTGGCGCAATCTTAATGGCAATTATTGGTGTGTTTTGGTATCCCCTTAAGCGCATGTTTGGTAAAGGCGATGATGATGAAAGTATAGAAGATGATTCAGATTCAGATTCAGATTCAGATTCAGAAAAAAAATAAATCACAATATATCTATTCACCATAAATCCTAATCAAGTAGTGAAATAAACAATGAATTATTTTTTTCTAATGTTAATGTCTGTCATTTTTGTTGAGTTATTTTTGTTTTTAAAAATAATAGCGGATGCTCAGTCTGTAATTTCTCTGTCAACTAAGTCAGTTAAGGTCATGCAGTCAAAAAAGATGAGCGATAGAGAAAAAGAAAAATTTATGCGTACAAATTCTGTCACTATGCTTAGCACTACTTTAAAATTTATCGGGAAATTTATACTGATATTTTTAATGCTATTTGGAATTCTTTGGGGCATTGCTCAATATGAAGCCGAGTTAGCGGCGCAAATAGAATCAGATTTTCATTCAATTACAATTATCATTGGATTAACTCTCGCAACTCTTGGTTATGTTTGGATTAGAAATGTCATTCGCAGAAAACTATAGTTTTTTAGATCGCTCACTACATCATCTAGCTTATTCAATTCCAGGGTTACAAAAATTTGTAGCGGAAATGGAAAGCGATATATATGCTAAAGATTTAAATAAAATCGGCTTAGGTAATGAAATTTTTGTTACCGGTTTACCGAGATCTGGTACCACTCTTCTACTCGATTTACTTCATAAAACTGACGAATTTTGCACCTTTTCTTATCGGCATATGCCTTTTATCTTAGCGCCATTGTTTTGGAAAAAAATATCTCAACCTTTTTCAAAGGATGCAAAAGAAGTTGAAAGAGCGCATGGAGATGGAATGACCGTTTCATTTGATAGTCCAGAAGCTTTTGAAGAAGTTGTTTGGCTAAGTTACCTGAAACAACAATATGTTAATCAAGACAAACTTGCACCATTAACCTTAAAAAATACTAACAAAAAATTTGCAAAGGCAATCAATTCTACGATTAAAAAACTAATCTTAGAAAATCATTCCGAAGGTCAAGCATATAAAAGATACATTTCAAAAAATAACGCAAATTGCTCTCGCCTACCAGTGCTAAAAAAATTATTTCCTACTGCTACAATTTTAATCCCCTTTAGAGAACCTTTTGCACATATTGGCTCGTTAATGAAACAGCATGAACAGTTTTGTGAAATGCATAAAGATGATTCCTTTGCTAAAAGTTACATGAAATGGCTCGGTCATTACGACTTTGGTGAAAATTTTAAACCCATCAACTTTGATAACTGGCTAGATTCACAACCATCAAAGCCGGACTATCAATCAGAATCGTTTTGGCTTTCCTATTGGATCGCGTCCTACGAAAATATTTTAAGGCATATTTCTGACAAGGTTCATTTAGTCGATTACAATAAATTATTAGTTGAACCTGCGGAAACTCTAACAAAAATAGCTGAAATAACAAAGTTAAAAAATATTGATTCTTTTTCATCCTATGCGAGTGAAATACGCAATCCAACTTCAAAACCTAAAAATACAGAATCAATTGATAGCGAATTAGTTAACCAAGCAAACAATCTTTATCAACGTCTGCAAGAATCAGCTCTTTAACTAAAAAACTTAAACTAAAAAAGAATTCATCCTATGTTTGATTTTTATCGTTCAATTAATAAACACATTGTTTATCCTCTTTATTATTGGAAGAATGGTGATAAAAGATTGGCTAGATTAGCAGAACTAGAAACAAATCAATATTTGTCTAAGGACGATTTAGAAATACTGCAGTTAACTCGTTTAAAAAACATCATCAAATATGCATATGATAATACAGAATACTACAAGAAAATTATGCAAGATCGAGATCTTACTCCCGCTGATTTTAAATGCATAAAAGATATTGAAAAATTACCCCTTTTAACCAAATCAATTATTCAAGAAAATATGCAAGATATGATATCAAAAGCCTACCCGTTTGAATCACTAATAAAAGATAGTTCTGGTGGTTCTACGGGAGAGCCTACTATTTATTATAAAGACAAAGACCGGCACAATCTAAGACGAGCTGACCAAATTCGACATGACCGTTGGTCAGGCTGGGATATTGGCAAACGTAAAGCGCTCGTATGGGGCGCACAAAGAGATTTAAAAGCAGTACAGTCCTTCAGGGAAAATATATTAGCTACTTATTTAGAGAGACAATGTGAGCTAGATGCATTTGAAATGTCCGATAAAGAAATGCAATCTTTCACAAATCAACTAGAAAATTTACAACCTAGTATGATTTTAGGTTATGCAAATGCATTAGAGCTTTATGCAAAATATTTATTGAAATATCATCCCTGCCACAAAATAAAATTAGATGGTATTATTTCTTCCGCAGAAACTTTAACCGAAGAAAAAAGACAAACTATTGAAAGCGCATTTCGTTGTAAGGTTCTTAATCGATACGGTTCACGAGAAGTTGGATTAATTGCAAGCGAATGTAAACAGCAAAAAGGATTACATATCAACGCAGATAATTTATTGCTAGAGCTTGTTGACAATGTTGGCCATGCCGTCAATGAGGGCAATGGAGATATTATAGTTACTGACTTTTGGAATTTCGGTATGCCAATTATTCGTTACAAATTGGGTGATGTCGGAAAGGTATCTAACATTCAATGTGATTGTGGTAGAAACCTTCCTCTATTAGGTAGTGTTGAAGGAAGAAGTGGTGACTTCTTTGTTAAACCTGATGGCAGTAAAATTCATGGAGAATACTTTACTCATTTATTCTACGAGTTACCCCAAGTTAAGCAGTTTCAAATGATTCAAGAGTCTTTAGAAAAAATAGATCTTAGAATTGTTGAAACATCTAAACAAAAAGACCAAACTTACTTAGAAAAAATTATTTCAAAAACCAAAGAAATGTTGGGAGAACAAGCTGAAGTTAATGTTGAAATATTAGATGAAATAAAACCGACTACAACGGGCAAACTACTTTTCACCATATCAAAGCTTTCTAATTAGAGAATTTATTGTGAATAGTCCTAAAAAAAATCGCTCTGTTGTTTTAATTTCAAATCTATACCCTAATAATAGTGAAATGACAAAAGGATTATTTATTAAACAGCTGGCTGATTCACTTTCAAAATTATGTGATTTAACAGTCGTCTCTCCAATACCATTTCATCCACTAGATTTAATTAGACAGCCTGCAATTGTTAAACAAGAAATAATCGACGGAATTACTGTTTTACACCCTAGGTATATTGTAATACCCAAAATACTTCGTTCTTTAATTGGTTACTTTTTTTCAAAAGGTATTTTTAAAACAATACAGAAACTTCAGCAACAGGGTAAAGCAGACATTATTTCGGCACATTGGACCTATCCAGATGGATATGGAGCCTCTCTAGTTGCAAAAAAACTAAAGATCCCCTTTTCAATTCATGCTTTGGGTTGTGATATTAATGATTATACTAAGTATAAGATTCGTAGAACATTAATTGTTAACGCTCTTAATGATTCAAATATCAATATCGTAAAAAGCCAAGCTCTAAAAGATAAAATCACCTCATTGGGTGTAGACTCAAATAAAACGATTGTTATTCACAATGGCGTCGATCAAAACAAATTCATTAGAAAAAAGTCAAAAGTAGCTAGAAATGAAATAGAATCAAATTCCGATAGAATTAAATTTGACGCTAAAACAAAATACTGTTTATTCATAGGAAACTTTCAAATTGAAAAAGGCTTAAACTATTTGTTAGATGCCTTCAATAAAATAAAGAATGAAAAAACACATTTAATTATCATTGGTTCTGGTCCTCTTCAAAATGAGATTGAATTACAAATAGACAATTTAGGTTTAAAAAATTACGTAACTTTATTAGGTAGAGTAGAACACCAGAATATTCCTAACTATATGGCTTCGGCAGATCTTCTTTGTCTTCCCAGTTTAAGAGAAGGATGTCCGAATGTGGTGCTCGAGTCGCTTTCTTGCGGTACGCCCGTCGTAGCCTCTAACGTTGGTGCGGTATCTGACATTGTTAGCAAAGATGAATTCGGTGTTATAGTAACGCCCTGTAACTGTGATGAACTTGCTAAAGGGATCACGAAAGGACTTAAACTCAAGGATAATAAATTACCCGTCTTTGAGTGGTACGATTGGCTAGAAAATGCTATTAAGGTTAATAACCAATTACAGAAATTGTTTTAACGTAAATTATTTAACAATATCGATGTTCTATGAAGGCATCTCTAATATTTCTAACACCTGAATGAATTAAATTTAATTTAATTGACTATCGCGTAATGGCTGAACTAGTTATCAAATGACTGATATATCAAGAAAGGTAACGACATCGGTTGCAACGAAAGAAAATTATATATATTCTTATATCCAGCAGTTGAATAAATATTAAACTTGGCGAAACCGCAGTGTCCAGATTTCAAAGAGCATTGAAACCCTTTATTGTGTGGGTAATTAGAAAACTGGAAAAAATACTTTCTAGAGAGTCAAATCTGAATTGTGGCCCCGTATTTATTGTTGGCTCCCCGCGTTCTGGCACTACGGTAATACGCCAGGTCGTATCTTCATCAATCGAAAGTAGTTATTTTACCAATACTACTAATAAATTATTTCGAATTTTTTCCTTTCCACTTCCATCTATAAGCGCTATTCTCACTAATACCATTTTTCGTGACCGTATAAAAATAACCAATGATCAATTGAATTACGGTACGACACCTGGAAGAGGAGCCCCTTGTGAAGGTGAACTTATTTGGGGCTACTGGTTTCAAACAAAACACAATGCAGTAGAACCTGAGGAACTAACTGAAGAACATCAAACAATGATGCGTTTAGCCGTTGCAAATACTGAAAGAATCTACGGCAAGCCCTTTATTAATAAAACAACTGTTTTGAGTCTTCGGGTCACGGCTCTAGCACAAGTTTTTCCAACAGCTGTATTTATCCGTGTTCGAAGAGATCCAATTGATATAGCCCAATCGTTATTAATCGCAAGAAAGACAAAATATAAGGAATGGTTAGGTGCAAAACCTACGGAATGTGAGCAAATCGATGTAGATGACTTAGTTAAGCAGGTCTGTACCCAAGTTTTTTTTACCGAAAAAAAATTATCGGAAGGTGAGTGTGTAGTTGGTAAAGAACGTTTTTGGAATATCAGTTATAAACAGTTTTGTAATAGTCCTCTTAGCGAAATGAAAAAGTTGTCTAAATTTTTAGCATCATTCTCTATTCCCGCAGCCTTGAAAGAAGACGCGATTCCAAGTAAGTTACCTTTTTCGCATGGACAACGAAAGGAAATCACACCTTCAGAATATGCCTCTATCATAAATTATTTTAATATCGAGTAGATATATCCCACTCAATAATATAGGCAAAATATCTATATTATTGAGTAGGTGCACAAAAATTGGTTAACTTGACAGTAACATTTAACGAAATATTGGTAGTTTAGAGTAAACGTCTGCCGAAAGACACATTACCTTTTAGATAGTTGTTTCCAACTCAACATTCCAAGGCATCAGATAAGCTAAATCTTCGGGTTGCTTGGGCAACTCTACAAGTAACAACGTGAGGTAATTA
>Ga0307492_10000811_pt1 | contig 13100 bp, 6 predicted proteins | sample SI3LmetaG_FD_202365 | JGI IMG/M metagenome (GOLD analysis project Ga0307492, IMG submission 202365) | Sea-ice brine microbial communities from Beaufort Sea near Barrow, Alaska, United States - SI3L | ecosystem: Environmental > Aquatic > Marine > Coastal | place: USA: Alaska | collected 2017-05-06
TCTTGCTAGCAAAATTCATTTTAAAAGTATAGTATCCTTCAGGAATTCCATCTCCACCTCCGTAAGGAAATCTTTCTGGTTCAGGAGATGAACTTGTTGGTGTTGTTCCCCAAAAAGCGCTACCATCGTCAGTTCCTAACTGAGGGTGCCATAAACCCTTTATTTCTAAAACTTTAAAATGACCATTGTCAGCCCAGAAGCCCGTGTAGTAAAATGTATTACTATCATTAGCATCTCTAAATAATGCAGGATTATTATTGTTATTATTCCATCCAGGAGCAGTTGCATCTCCAACTAAATAATAATCATTAAAAACATAATTAAAGTAAGGATATACATTAAATTGTATTGCGTTAGATACAGAAACTTCAGAGTTCTGAGAACCTAAAGAAGCGACAACTCTTGCATAGATTGCTTTCCATTCGAAAGGATTTAAACCGGCATTACCGGCTGCTGCATTTACTTCATTAACAGATAATGTAATTGAACTATTTCCTGTTATTGTTGCTGCTGTTACCGGTGCTGTAAAAGCATCATCACTAGAAAATTGAATTGCATAATTAATAGACGCTTGTTGCCCATAATTTGCTTCATTCCAATTTAATGTTACGGCAGGGTTCCCTGTATTTACAGCATCCAATTCTAAATCTGTGAAACCAAGTTCAGCTAAAACTGGAGCTGTTGGTACTGAAATTGTAAATATTTCAGAAGTATCATCACAAGAATTGAAAACTAAAAGTAGGATTCCAATGATTGTAATTGCTGAAAATCTTTTTATATTTTTCATCATTTGTATTTTGTTATTAGTATTAATACCCTGCATTTTGAGTTAAGTTAGGATTAGAAGCTAAACTTGCTGAAGGTATTGGATAAAGGTTCATATGAGCAGGCAATGCAATACCATTTGTACCGTTTCCTTTCCAAGCCCAGTTATATGAACCACCTGTGAATTTACCAAAACGTATTAAATCTTGTCTTCTGTGTGCTTCCCAATGTAATTCTCTTGACCTTTCATCTAAGATAAAATCCAAAGTTAAATCTGAAATAGTAAGATTGTTTTGAGGGTTGTTCGCTCTTGCTCTTAAAGAATTTATATAGTTTTCTGCGTCTGCTGCAGATGCGCCTGAACCTCCTCTTAAATGAGCTTCAATATACATCAAGTAAACATCAGCTAATCTAAATAATGGAAAATCCGTATCTACAAATGTTTGGTCTACACCATAACTACCTGTTGAAGTTGCATTAGAGTATTTCTCGATAATATATCCTTGATCTTTATCAGAAATATCTGTAATTTCTATACTTCTTGTTCCTGAAATTAAAGTATTTCTTGTATCGTTAATGAATATACCGTCATTAAACAATTGTGCAAATTGCTTTCTAACTCTTAGGGCTCCACCCCAGCCACCAGCACCAACACCAAGTGCAGTACCATTCGCTTCGATACTACCAACTTCACCATTAATCATAACCGTTGTTGGACCATAGTTTTGCGTGTAAGTTCCATCAGAAATTAAAGGAAAAATAATCTCACTATTTGCTGAGTTTACATCATTATCTGCCATAAAGTTGTGGGCATAATCCGTTGCTAATACATAACCACCACTAATAATTTTCTTAGTATAATCTAAGCTTTCAGTATATTTTGCTTCTCCAATATAAACTTCTGCATTTAAATACATTTTAGCTAAAATCATCCAAGAAACTCCTTTGTCTGCTCTACCGTGTTCGTTTTGTCTTGGATCTTTTAAATCTGCTTCAATTGCAATTAATTCAGCTTCAATAAAATTAAATAATTGACTTCTGTTATAGGCTAAAGGTTGTGCATTAATTTCATCTTCTTCAGTTGCAAAGTTTGCTTGACCAAACAAGTCCATCATATAATAATATGACATTGCTCTTAACAACCTTGCTTCTGCTCTGAAAGTAACTATAGCTGTTTTTGTAGCAGCAGAAACATTTCTTTCTGCTAATTTTGCATCCGTAGTTTCTCTTAAAAAGTTATTTGCAAAAGCTATTGTTACATGACTTCTACCAAACATTCCTAATATGATTGGGTCATCAGAGTTCCAAATATTACGTTGTATTTCACGTGTTCCAGGGTCATTTTCGTAAGACCAAATCATTTGATCTGCAGATAAGGTTTGTAAGTATAATAATACTCTACCAAATTGACTTGTTCCAGCATCTAATCCATCAATATTTGATGAGCCAGGACCATCAACACCCGTTAAAGAAAGGTTTGCATATACACCTGCCAATAATTCTTTATAAGCCGTTTCATGTGCAAAGAATTCTTCACCTAATAAATCTTGATCATCTTGTGGTGTAATGTCTAAGTCTTTTGTACAAGAAGACAAAGCAATCACCATGATCAGAAATATTGTTGCTATTCTTTCGATTTTAAATATTTTTTTCATTATTAAATCTTTATAAATTAAAATTTGATATTAGCTCCAATCAAGAAAGTTCTTGGTCTTGGGTAAATAGTGTTATCAATTCCATTAAACACTTCTGGATCTAAACCAGAGTAGTTTGTAATGGTAAATACATTTTGCATACCAGCCCATAAACGGATGCTGTTTGATGCAAATTTTTTGATAGGTCTATCAAGCGTATAACCTAAGGTTATGTTATCCATCTTTAAGAAAGAACCATTTTCTAAATAAATATCAGAAATGATAACATCTGAAGTGCTATTAAAATTTGTATTTAATACGGATGAAGGAATGTTTCCTAAAACAGCATTGTCTTGTAACAAATCATATTGTGCTAATCCAGAATTTACATTGTTATACACATAATTACCTAAACTAGCTCTTAAGTTAAAAGCTAAATCAAAGTTTTTATAATCAATACTAGATTGAAAACCAAAAGTAAAATCGGCTTGTGGATTTCCTTTTAAATATTTGTCTTGAGTATTTATAATTCCATCTCCATTTAAGTCGGCATACGCACCTTCAATTGGTTGTCCAGCAGTATCATATAATTGTTTGAAAACATAAAATGAATTAGGGGCAAAACCTTCTCTATATAATTGAATAAAGTTTCCTGTTCCACCAGCAATACCACCTGTAGTAATATCTTGATTTAATGCTAATTCTTTAATTTCTCTATCTAAATAAGTAGCGTTAAAATTCACATTCCAATTTAAATCTTCATTTTTAATGATATCTGCATTCACGGTAAACTCTAAACCATTTACTTGTAAATCTCCAACATTTTGTAAAACTCTATTTGTAAAGTTAGAACCATCAGCAACTGGTGCATCAGCTAATAAATCTGTAGAATTTTTTTGAAAAGCATTTATAGAACCTGTAATTTTATTATCGAATAATCCATAATCTATACCTAACTCTATTGTTGCCGTATTTTCCCATTTTAAATTACTTCTTTCAGAAGGAATTGTAGATTGAATAGGGACACCACCAAATAAATAACCAGAACCTTGGTTTCCAAAACGATATTTGTCTAAGTATAAATCTCCAGAGATTCCATCTTGTTGACCATTAACACCATAAGAAGCACGTAATTTTAAGTCTGAAATTACTTTATTATTTTTTAAGAAATCTTCATCACTCATTCTCCAAGCTAAAGCAGCTCCTCCAAAATCACCCCATCTATTTTCTGGACCAAATCTAGAAGTACCATCTCTTCTGTAGTTTAAAGTTAACAGATATTTTTCATTATATATTAGATTTGTTCTTGCTAAGAAACCAACTAAAACAACTGGTGTAGAAACATAAGAAGTTGCACCAGTATCATTTGGGTTTCTTGTGTTTCCTGTGCTATTTCCAGAACCATCAAAAGATTGGTAAGAATAACCAGCCATAACATTTGCTTTTAATTTATCAAAAGTTTTTACATACGTAAAGTAAGTATCAAAAGATTCATTAAGAACTTCATTCGTGTAAGAAGAATCATAACCAACAAATAAATCTGTATAATTCGCAGGGCTATTTAAAGGACTTGTTCCTATACCGGTTCCTGTTGATTTATCAAAACCAGCATTAGCAGTTACCGTTAATTCTGGTAAGAAATGAAAATTATATTCCAATTTTAAATTACCATAATGTCTAAAAACATTAGAAGTATTGTTATTCTGTAATAAAGAAGCTACAGGGTTTCTTGTTCCATTGTTAACTAAAATACCTTCTGGAGTTCTAGTTAAATGTTGATAAAACCCACCAAAAGGTGATGTTGCATCATACACTGGTTGTGTTGGGTCATAACGTAAAGCTGCTCCAACTTGACCAGCATCTGCAAACCTGTTATCTTCAAAAGCTCTATTATAATTTAAAGCTATTTTAAAATGATCATCAAAAAATGAAGGATTCATAGATAAAGAAACAGTTGCTCTGTCGTATTGAGAAGTTAAAATATTACCTTCAATTCCTGCAAAACCTACAGAAAGCCTTGTTGGTATCGTACCAAAAATTTGACCTCTAGCTGTTAGATTGTGCTGTGTAGACACTGATTTCTGATAAATTTCATCTTGCCAGTTTGTATTAGTAGTTCCTAATAAGTCAGCCATACTTGGTTGTCTTTGAGCAACTAAATTTCTAAAAGCATCACCATCAAAAACATTCACTCTATCTTTTATTTCACCAAAACCCATTTGAACATCATAATCTAAAGAATATTCTTTTCTACCTTTCTTAGTAGTTATGATAATTACACCATTTGCACCTCTAGAACCATAAATGGCAGTTGCAGAAGCATCTTTTAATACCGAGAAAGACTCAATGTCATTTGGGTTAATTGTTGCTAAAACACCTCTAGATCCACCAGCCGTTCCAGACATTGGCAAACCATCTACTACTATTAAAGGATTATTAGATGCGTTTAATGAAGAACCTCCACGAATTCTAATTTCAGAACCAGAACCTGGAGCTCCACTTGTTACAATGTTAACACCAGCAACACGTCCACTCAATAAGTTTTCAGGGGTAACAATATTACCTTTAGTAAACTCTTTTTCTGTAATCGCTTCAACAGAACCAGTTGCATCTCTAACGGTAGTGGTACCATATCCAACAATAACAATTTCATCAAGTTGTTCAGAAGACTCTTCAAGTTCTACTGTTAGATTAAAGTTAGCGTTAATTACAACTTCCTTATCTGCATATCCCAGATATCTAAAAACAAGTGTGTCACCCATTTTTACCTTTTCAATAGTAAAGTTACCATCAAAGTCTGTTTCAGCTCCTCTAGTTGTACCTTTTACTACTACACTTACTCCAGGTAAATATTCACCTGATGCTTTTTCTTTTACGACACCTTTTACTGTTTGCTGTGCAAACATTGTAAAGGATGTACCTAAAAGAATACCAATTAACAATAATTTAAATTTTTTCATGTATAATTTGTTAAATAATAACTGTAAATTTGATTTGTATTAACAATAAATTCACATTCCACATTGTAAATATAGAGAGTTGACTTATGTTTACAATATGATAAAAGTCACGAAAACGGTTTCGTGTTAATAACTTTTTTCTATAAATATCATTAAATTATCAAAAAACAACACTAAAAATTCTCTTTTCAAATAAAAATGAAGCAAAAAATTACGATAAAAACAATTGCTAAAGAGATGGGGGTTTCAACATCGACAGTTTCGAAGGCTTTAAAAGATAGCCATGAAATTAGTACTGAAACTAAAGAAAGAATTCAGGCTTATGCCAATCACTATAACTATAAACCCAATAGTTTAGCACTTCAACTAAGAAATCAAAAGACAAAAGTAATCGGTGTTATTTTACCTAAAATTGTACATCACTTCTTTTCAACCGTGATTATGGGAATAGAAGAAGGAGCTAATGAAAAAGGCTATCATATTATGGTTTGTTTTTCCAATGAATCTTATAAGAAAGAAGTAGAAACATTAAACGTATTGTCTAATGGAAGTGTAGATGGTTTAATAGTCTCTATAGCCAATGAAACTCTTAAAAATAGGGATTTTAAGCATTTTGTGGATTTAGTTTCAGAAGAAATTCCATTAGTTTTATTTGATAGAGTTGATGATGAGATTTTATGTGATAAGGTTGTTGTTGATGATGTTGGTGCAGGTTATAAAGCTACAAAACACTTATTAAAAAATGGTTGTAAAAAAATTGCTTTAATTACAACTCCTAGTCATGTAAATGTTGGCGCTTTAAGGAGGCAAGGCTATGAAAAAGCATTAATAGAAGCGTATATTAAAACTGATAAAAACCTAATTATTGAAGTTGATGAGAAACAAGATATCAAAAAACAAATAGAGAAAGTTTTTGAAGAAGATATTGATTCGGTTTTTGCTGTAAACGAAATTTATGCAGCCAACTCAATGAGAATAGCAAAAGAGAAAGGATTAAATATACCAGAAGAGTTCTCTATAATAGGTTTTACAGATGGTTTAATCTCAGAATATTCATCACCATCGATGACTACAGTTGCACAACATGGGTTTACAATGGGTAAACAAGCTGTAGAATTATTGATTGAAAGAATTGAAAATGAATCTGAAACCTTTAAACCTAAAAGAATTGTCATTTCTAGTGATTTAAGGTTACGAGAATCTACGAAACCGTCGTCGTAAATTTTATAGTTGTTTTTTATCAAATTTACAAAAAAAACATATATTTGTTGCAATATTAAGATTTATCAATAAATTACATTCCACAAAATTTATTAATTGATAAGTCTAAACACTTATCGTAATATTCATTTATAATATTCGATAATGGAAAAGCGTAAGTTAAGCTTCTGGCAAATCTGGAACATGAGTTTTGGATTTCTAGGAATACAATTTGGATTCGCCCTTCAAGGTGGGTTTATGTCAAGAATTTTTCAAACGTTAGGAGCAGGAAAGGAAGAAATTCCTTTGCTATGGATAGCAGCACCCTTAACAGGATTACTTGTACAACCAATTATTGGTTATATGAGTGATAGAACTTGGAGTGTAAAATGGGGTAGAAGAAGACCTTACTTTTTAGTAGGTGCAATTTTAAGTTCATTAGCGCTGTTTTTTGTTCCTCATTCACCTGCATTGTGGATAGCAGCTGGTTTTCTATGGGTTTTAGACGCGTCTATAAACATCTCTATGGAGCCATTTAGAGCTTTAGTTGCAGACAAATTGCCACAATCTCAAAGATCTTATGGTTTTGTTGTTCAAACATTAATTATAGGAATTGGAACTTGGATTGCAAGTAATTTGCCATGGATGGTTTCTCAATTTGGTGTTAGTAATGAAGCAGCATCTGGTGTCGTACCAATGTCTGTAAAAGTTGCTTTTGCAATCGGTGCTTTTGTGTTTTTAATAAGTATTCTTTATACTGTTTTTACAACGGATGAATATCCGCCAGAAGACATGGAAGAGTTTGAGTTAGAAAAAGCAAAGAAGAATAACTTTATTCCAGATATTTTAGATAATATTGGAAGTATGCCAACTACAATGAAGAAATTGGGTGTCATTCAGTTCTTCTCTTGGTTTGCATTCTTTACAATGTGGAGTATGGCAAACCCTGCCTTAACGGAACATGTTTTTAATACTCCAGCTCCGATTGAAGCTGCTTTTAATATGGCAGATAAAGTACAAGCAGAAGCATTTAAAATTGCGAATACAAAGTTTCAAGAATCTTCTAATTCAGTGGGTTCTGCAATGGGTATTTATGGTTTGTCGTCAATGGTATTCGCTTTATTATTGGCTTTTTATACTTCTAAGAGAAAAATTAATAGAAAATATGTACACCTATTTTCGTTGATTATTGGAGGTGTCGGTTTCTTATTAATGAATTATGCTTCACCAGAAAATTTAAAATACTGTTTTGTATTAATAGGTTTTGCTTGGGGCAGTATTTTATCAATGCCATATGCAATGTTATCTAGTTCTGTAGACCCTAATAAAATGGGTGTAATTATGGGAATATTTAACATGTTTATTGTAATTCCACAAATTATTGCTGCATTAGGAGGAATCAATTTTGTGTCTAGTTTATTAGGTGAAGAAACGATTAATGCAATGACCATTGCAGGAATTAGTTTGGTAATTGCAGGCTTTTGTAATTTACTCATCACTAATAAAAATGCAATTACTTATCAAGAAGAGAATTAAGAAGTAGATGGAAAAAGGATTTATATTCGATTTGGACGGTGTTATAGTTGACACTGCCAAATATCATTATTTAGCTTGGAAAAAATTAGCAAATCACTTAGGTTTCGAATTCACCAAGACACAAAATGAACTATTTAAAGGCGTTAGTAGAAAACGTTGTTTAGAAATTTTATTAGAATTAGGTAATATAGAAGCAACTCAAGAACAGTTTGATACTTGGATGGTACAGAAAAATGTTGACTATTTAGCATATATAGAAAATATGAATGCATCAGAAATTCTTCCAGATGTTTCAGGAATATTAGAGTATTTAAAAAACAATAATATTCCAATTGCCTTAGGTTCAGCAAGTAAAAATGCACATCCAATTTTGGAGAAAGTTAATTTATTGCACTATTTCGATATTATTGTTGACGGAAATAATGTAATAAAAGCCAAACCAGACCCCGAGGTTTTTCTGCTAGCAGCAAAAAAATTAGGTGTAGACTCTAATAATTGTGTCGTTTTTGAAGATGCTATTGCTGGTGTAAAAGCTGCGAATGCTGCAAAAATGATAAGTATCGGTATTGGAGATAAAAAAGTGCTTTCTGAAGCGCAATTTAATTTTAATGATTTCACTGAAATCAGTACTGATTTTATACAAGAGTTGATAAATAGAAAATAGATTAAAGAGAAAACAAGTCATGAATTATTGATCTTGCTTTCTCTTTAAAAATAACTTATTAGAGAGTGATTTATTTGACAGCTAAGCAGTCTAAAATATATTTTCTAATATCTCAAAAGGAAAAAAATGAATCAAGATTATATAAAACCAAATGAATGGTCAATACTTGAAGAAGGGTTTGATGCTGAAATGGTAAAATCTTCAGAAAGCTTGTTTAGCATTGGTAATGGTGCCATGGGACAACGTGCTAATTTTGAAGAACAATATACAGGAAATACTTTTCAAGGGAGTTATATTGCAGGAGTTTATTATCCTGATAAAACACGAGTTGGATGGTGGAAAAACGGGTACCCAGAGTATTTTGCAAAAGTTTTGAATGCTCCAAATTGGATAGGAATTAACGTTTTAGTTAATGACGAGAAATTAGATTTACATACATGTAAAAGTGTCTCGAAATTTAAAAGGGAACTCAACATGAAAGAAGGTTGGTTGTCTAGAAGTTTTGAAGCTGTTTTGCAAAACGGAATCAAAATTAAAGTTGATACAAAACGTTTTTTAAGTATAGAGATAGATGCAGTTGGAGCAATTAATTATAATGTAACTCCTTTAAATTCGGATGCTAAAATTACCTATATTCCATATTTAGATGCAGGAATTTTAAATGAAGACTCCAATTGGGATGACCAGTTTTGGGATGTCTTAGAAGTTTCTCAAGACAATCAACAATCTTATATTAAAGCAAGAACCATGAAGACACATTTTTATACGTGTACTTTTATGGAATCTAGATTATTTATAAATGATAATGAAGTTATTGCAGGATGTAACAATGAGCAATCTTCAAATTTTATTTCTAGGTCATATCATCAAGAAATTAAAATAAATCAAACATTTACGATTCATAAATTTGGAGGGTATGTCGTTGATCGAAATCATAAAAAAGAGGAATTAGTTGCTGCAGCAAGAGAAGTGTTAGATAAAGCTGTAAGTTTTGGTTTTGATGCTTTATTAGAAATGCAAAAGCGATCTTGGGCGCAAATATGGAGCATGTCAGACATTACGATTGAAGGTGATGTAAAAGCGCAACAAGGTATTCGTTTTAATATTTTTCAACTAAATCAAACTTATTTAGGAACTGATGCTACTTTAAATATAGGACCAAAAGGCTTTACTGGAGAAAAATATGGAGGAAGTACCTATTGGGACACAGAAGCGTATTGTATTCCTTTTTATATGGCAACAAAAGATCAATCTGTTGCAAGAAATTTACTAGAATACAGGTATAATCATTTGGATAAAGCGATTGAAAACGCAGCAAAACTTGGTTTTACAAACGGAGCAGCATTATACCCAATGGTGACCATGAATGGTGAAGAATGCCATAACGAGTGGGAAATAACTTTTGAGGAAATTCATAGAAATGGAGCTATCGCTTTTGCTATTAATAACTATTACAGATTTACAGACGATTATTCTTATATTTCAGAAAAAGGGTTAGAAGTATTAATAGCAATTGCACGTTTTTGGCATCAAAGAGCGACCTTTTCAACTGATAAAAATAAATTCATGATTTTGGGTGTAACGGGTCCAAATGAATATGAAAATAATATCAATAATAACTGGTACACAAATTACATTGCAAAATGGTGTATAAATTATGCGTTAGAAAATATTGAGGTTGTAAAAACGGATCACATTTCTGATTATATAAGAATCAAAGAGAAAGTAAATTTTTCTGATGATGAATTAAAAGGTTGGAAAAAAGTTGCTGATCATATGTATTTTCCATATTCAGAAAAGCACACTGTTTTCTTGCAACAAGATGGCTTTTTAGATAAAGAATTAATTACAGTTGAAAACTTAGAGGCGAGTCAAAGACCTATCAACCAAAAATGGAGTTGGGATCGTATTTTACGTTCACCATATATAAAACAGGCAGATGTTTTGCAAGGTTTCTATATGTTTGAAGATGATTTTTCTACGGAAGAATTAGAACGTCACTTTGATTTTTACGAACCATTTACAGTTCATGAAAGTTCGCTTTCTCCTTGTGTACACAGTATTCAGGCAGCAAAAATGAACAGAATGGAACAAGCGTATACATTCTATTTACGCACTTCACGTTTAGATTTGGATGATTATAATCACGAAGTAGAAGAAGGGTTACACATTACTTCTATGGCAGGAACTTGGATGAGTATTGTGGAAGGTTTCGGAGGAATGAGAGTGCTAAATAATATACTTTCTTTTTCTCCAAAAATTCCTAATGGATGGAAATCGTATTCATTTAAAATAAACTTTAGAAATCAAGTTATTACAATAAATGTTGCTCAAAATGGAACTCATTTTGAATTAGAAGGAAAGCAAGAAATTAGCATTTTAGTAAATGGAGAATTGGTTATTGTTTCTCCGAATAAATTAGTAACTGTTTAAAACATAAATTATGAAACTCATCAGAAGCATTTTTTTCTCATTATCTATTATAGCTTTGTTTTCATGTGATAATGTAGAAACTAAAAAAAATGTTTCTGAAGTTTCAATTTCAAATACTTCTCTAGAAAGAATTGAACCAACAAATTGGTGGGTTGGGTTAAAAAATACGTCACTACAATTATTAGTGAAAGAAGCGAATATTGGAAGCTCAATACCATCAATTTCTTATGCTGGCGTTTCTATTAAAAAAGTACATAAAGCAAAAAGTGAAAACTATTTGTTTATCGATTTAAGTATTGATACATCAACCAAAGCAGGAAAATTTGATATTGTTTTTACTCTTGATGATGGAACCATAAAAAAACATACGTACGAGTTAAAATCAAGAGAAAAATCTGGGGATGATTATGTTGGTTTTGACAGTTCTGATGCCATTTATTTAATTACTCCAGATCGTTTTTCAAATGGGGATGAAAGTAACGACATCATTCAAAAATTAAAAGAAACAACGATTGATAGAACTGATGGATATAAGCGTCATGGAGGCGATTTAAAAGGAATTATTAATCATGTAGATTATATTTATGACTTAGGTTTTACAGCTGTTTGGCCTACGCCTGTTTTAACAAATAATATGCCAAAAGGTTCTTATCATGGGTATGCAATTACAGATTATTATCAAGTTGATCCACGTTTTGGAACAATGAAAGATTACAAAAAATTAGCCCATGAGTTAAGAAAAAAAGGAATGAAATTAATCATGGATCAAGTTGCGAACCATTGTGGTCTAGGACATTGGTGGATGAAAGATATTCCTTTTTCTGATTGGGTAAATAATCAAAAAAACTACGAAGAAAATATTGAAAATTGGAACGGAGAAGCTAGCATAGGTTCAAATCATAGAAGAACTACAAATCAAGATGTATACGCTTCAGAAATTGATAGAAGAGAGAATAACGAAGGTTGGTTTGTTGCTGAAATGCCAGATTTAAATCAACGTAATCCATTTATGGCGAAATATATTATTCAAAATAGTATTTGGTGGATAGAAACATTAGGTTTAGGCGGAATTAGACAAGACACATATCCTTATCCGGATAAAGATTTTATGGCAAATTGGGCAGGTGCTATTATGAAAGAATATCCTAATTTTTCTATTGTTGGTGAAGAATGGAGTTTAAACCCATTGTTAGTAGGCTATTGGCAAACGGGTGCAAAAAATAAAGATGGATACGAGTCAAACTTAAAATCTACAATGGATTTTCCGATGCAAGAAACTGTTGTAAATGGTTTATTAGAAGCTGAAACTTGGGGAACAGGTTTGGTGAAAATTTATGAAGGTTTAGCCAACGATTTTCATTATGCAACTCCAAAAGATATTATGATTTTTCCAGATAATCATGATATGAGTAGAATTTACACGCAATTAAAAGAAAATGCTACAAATACAAAAATGGCGCTCTCAACTTATTTGATGTTACCAAGAATTCCGCAGATGTATTATGGTACAGAAATTTTGATGGATGATACAGCAAATCCTGGTGATCATGGTTTAATTAGAACCGATTTTCCTGGCGGATGGAAAAGCGATACCGTTAATGCTTTTTCAGGAAGTGGATTAACTGATTCTCAAAAAGAGATGCAATCGTTTGTAAGTAAACTTTTGAATTACAGAAAGAAGAGTAAGGCAATTCATGATGGAAAAACAATTCATTTTTCACCTTTTATGGGAACTTATTTTTTATTTAGAATTTTAGAAGATGAGGTTGTAGTTCATATCATCAACAAAAACAATACGCCCATTACCATAGATTTAAATAGATTTACCGAAGTTGGTTTAGAAGGAAGAAAACTTAAAAATATACTTACAGGAGAAGAATCTGTTTGGGAAGATGTGATATATTTATC
>Ga0307492_10000812_pt1 | contig 13096 bp, 11 predicted proteins | sample SI3LmetaG_FD_202365 | JGI IMG/M metagenome (GOLD analysis project Ga0307492, IMG submission 202365) | Sea-ice brine microbial communities from Beaufort Sea near Barrow, Alaska, United States - SI3L | ecosystem: Environmental > Aquatic > Marine > Coastal | place: USA: Alaska | collected 2017-05-06
CTTTTTTCTTTTCTGTTTAAAATCAAACACTTACATAACTTTAAACGAAACAATAAAGGGCTGAACTTCCCTGCCGCCTCAGCAGCAGGGAGGCGTATATTACGGATTTCTCAGGCCGCGTCAACCGCTTTGTGGGCATAAAGGCAAATAACTTTATCTGGGTGCTCAATGCTACTTTTAAAGTCGCTGTGCCATACATGCCGCCAAATGATAGGCGGCCAATCCTCTTCTGCTTCGTGAGGTCGCTGACAACCGCACTGGATTAGTTCTCACTGCTCATGGCCTCAAGGAAACGACTAAACTCCTGGATGGCACTGTCTGTGAGTGCAGTCACCTGGTCGATATCGCTTTGCTGGGAAAAGGACATCAGCAATGCTTCCGTATCGGTTTCAATAAGCCGCAAATGTAAGCTAGCGCGTTGCTCCTCTATGCGCAGGGTCCCTTCGATAAAATAGTCCAACTCTTCGTCTCTGAATTGCTCACTTGCAGCCAGCAGCTTCTGCGCACTGGCCAGAGAGATAAGCCTAACAGCATCCGATTGAGGGATATCGGATATCAGCCGGCCTTGTATCGCTAGGGCGAGGTAGGCAAATTCGTCATCGGAGCTAATAAAGGTAATAGGTAAGACAGCTAGGGTATCGGGCTCCACCAAGAGCGCGGACCAGATACTCAGCCCACCCACCGACAAGACAATCACCGCGATCATGGCAGACAGCCAGATGGGCAGGCCCAGTTTAGGGCCTGGAACCTGCTCAGGCCCCCACTTCAGGTCAATTCTGTCCGATACCTGTACTGCAAATATCTCCATTGGCTCGGGTATGTTTTTAAGGTTGAAGATACCGGCGGACTCTACGTGAAAGTCGGGATGATTGCGCAGATCCTCAGCAACTCGACTGGAGATCCAGACACCCGGCGCCGGCGCGTTGCTTTCAATCCTGGCAGCAATATTCACGGCATCGCCAAAAACATCCTTGGTCAGGCTTTTTTCCCGAACAATGATGGTATCGCCAACGTGCACACCAACTCTCAGCTGGGTGTCTTCATCAGCAGCCGCCAGATCGGCTTGCAGGGCGAGCCCAGCCAATACCGCCTGTTGGCTACTGGTAAAGACACAGAGAAACCCATCGCCCATGCTATCAACTAGATCACCATCATAATTTTTAACAATGCGCTTATGCCGGGCCGCATTGCGTCTAATCATTACCATGGTCGCCTGCTCATCGACAGCCATCTTGCCAGAGAAACCCACAATATCGGAAAATAGTATCGCGCGTAGTTCATGTGATTGCATCGAAATGACTCCCCTTAACGGCGCTAATGAAGCACATTCAACTGCATAGCAGGGTCGATGCATTACAAAATACGGTCTTGAGCAAGTTTAAAAACCCGCCGATGCGGGTTTCTGTTTTGTTGCCAGGCGGAACCCTAAATAAGAGTCACCCAGGCAATTTTTTTCTTGCCGGCCTGAATAAGATATCGGCCCGGCCCCAGTTTTAAAGAAGGATCGACGACAGTCCACTCTACCTTAACCCGGCCATTTTTCAGCATATCTTTGGCCTGGGCGGAGTTTGTTGCCAAGCCGGCTTTGTTAATTAGAGCGCCAATCAGGATGTCGGATTCACCGTCGAGTTCGACCTCGACCACCGGAGTCCCTTCGGGCACCTCACCTTCCTTAACGATATTGCCAGCACCCTTGTGGGCGTTGGCCGCAGCGTCCTCACCGTGAAAACGTGCAACCAGTTCGCGTGCCAGTTCGAATTTAATGTCGCGCGGGTTAGCACCCTGCTCTACCGAAGCCTTAAGCTCGGCGATCTGTTCCAGCGACTTAAACGACAAGAGCTCGTACCATCGCCAAATCAGTGAATCCGGAATGGAGACGATCTTTTGGAACATGGTACCCGGGGCTTCATCGATGCCAACATAGTTGCCCAATGACTTAGACATCTTCTTCACACCATCCAGACCTTCGAGCAATGGCGTCATAATTACCACCTGTGGGGCCTGCCCCTCGCCCTTCTGCAGTTCACGCCCCATCAGCAGATTAAACTTCTGGTCGGTACCGCCTAGCTCGACATCCGCTTCCAGCGCCACCGAATCGTAGCCCTGTACCAACGGGTATAGAAATTCATGGATCGAGATGGACTGGTTATTCTTATAACGCTTCTTAAAATCATCGCGCTCGAGCATGCGCGCAACACTCTGCTGCGCGGCCAGGCGGATCATGCCATCCGCACCCATCTGACTGAACCATTCAGAATTAAAGCGGACTTCGGTTTTAGCTGGGTCGAGGATCTTGAACACCTGCTCTTTATAGGTGGCTGCATTGGCGGCAATTTCTTCCGGCGTCAAGGGCGGTCGCGTGGCACTTTTACCGGTCGGATCGCCGATCAGTCCGGTAAAGTCACCAATGAGGAAGATAACGGTGTGGCCCAGATCCTGGAACTGGCGCATCTTGTTCATTAGCACCGTATGACCGAGGTGCAGATCGGGCGCCGTCGGATCGAAACCGGCCTTGATTCTAAGCTTTTTGCCCGATTTCAGCTTTTCAATTAACTCTTCTTCGACCAGAATTTCTTCCGTTCCACGGCGAATCTCAGCCAGGACATGCGCCAAACTCATGAAGCCTCCTTAAAAAATTTCTACAATAATAATGTGGCTGATTATATCAGTATGTGATATCAGTTAGCACAATTTCCTTTAATAGCTGATAAACTACTTTAAGTATCGGCCATAACTGTAGCTATTTTTCATGACGATTCAATTTTTTACTAAGACTGATTTATTTCCCAAACTCCATGTAATGGCGCTAGCAGGTTGCTCCATCCTGGTGCTCATCGTTGCCCTATGGCCGAGCCATAGCCAGTCCGTTGTGGTCGAAATACCCGCCAACCTGGTGGTTGAGCCCGACAGTGTTACTGTTGATGAGCCCGGTTGGCAGGAAGTCTCTGAAACGGTCAACATGGGCGATAATTTGTCGACCGTCTTTGAGCGTTCCGGCGCCGGTGTTTCGGTGCTCTATAAGCTGATCAGCAACGATGCCATCAAGAAGCCTATCGAAAAGATTTACCCCGGTCAGGAATTTGTGTTTTCCTTTGATGAAGATTCGGTCTTAAAGGAAGTGAGCTTTAACGAGTCCCCGACCCTGTCCTACCACATTGTATTGGATGAGAGTCAACAGGCGACAATTGATAAGGTCGTGCGGGTTCCTGATATCCACACACGCTTTACCAAGGGCACCATCAATAATTCATTGTTCCTGGCCGGCTCAGACGCCGGTCTGAGCGATAATATGATAATGCAGCTGGCCACCCTGTTCGGCTGGGACATCGATTTTGCCCTGGACATTCGCCAAGGTGACCAATTCTCACTACTGTATGAAGAAAACTTTCTGGACGGGGCCAAGCTCAATGATGGTTCTATAGTAGCCGCCAAGTTCTACAATAATGGCCGCGAAGTCACGGCTATCCGCTACACAGATTCATCCGGTCATACCGATTACTATTCACCTGACGGCAATAGTATGCGCAAAGCCTTCCTGCGCACGCCGATGGATGTGTTCCGTATTTCGTCCAGCTTCAACCCCAATCGTAAGCATCCGGTACTGAACAAGATAGTGGCCCACAAGGGCACCGACTATGCGGCAATGACAGGCACACCGATTAAGGCATCGGGTGACGGTAAGATCATCAAGGCCAACTATTCGTCAACCTACGGCAACGTGGTGGTGATTCAGCACGGTGAAAACATCCGTACCCTCTACGCCCATATGAGTAAGTTTTCCAAATACACCAAGGTCGGCAACCGGATCAAACAGGGTCAGGTAATCGGCTATGTCGGCGCCACCGGTCGGGTTACCGGGGCTCACCTGCATTATGAATTTCAGGTAAATGGGGTACACAAGAACCCCCAGACCGTCAAACTGCCAACGGCCGAGCCATTGCCCAGCCAATATAGAGATGATTTTGAGAGCTATGCCACCAATATGATCGGCCAGCTAAGCGTTTTCGATGAAGCCTTTGCGACAGTTGGGAATTTGAATAGCGAATGAGTCCAGGCTCGACACAAGGCCGTTAGAAATATTCATAGCCCTGTTCCAGCAGGGCTTTTTCTTGGGCCGGCCCATAGGGAATTGTTTCAACGAACGCCGGCAACTCGGATTTTGACACCGACGCCCCGCGCATCCAGGTCTCACAAATCTGAATATGGACCGCGTCAAAGGCATCTAAGCGCGCGGCCAAATCGACCAATGCTTTGTTACTCTGGTAATTCCGGCGCAGAAATACGCCCGCTTCATCGCCATGCAAAACCAACGCAAGGGGTGCATTGGATGGGAACGACTGCCCGTTTTGCAGCAACGCCTCCAGGCGATGCAGTATGTCGGACACTTCGTTCGGCGTGTGTGCCTCTATCTGAGCGATAAAGGCAGGTGATTCAAGGCTTCCCGGGCGCAGCGTGTCGGCCCATGCCGGCAGTGCCAGACACCAAAGCATCAGGCACAGCCATATGCGGACCACGCTAGATGGCAAATGACGAACCACAGCCGCAGGTTGTCGATGCCGTCGGGTTTTGAATAACAAACCGGCTGCCTTCCAAGCCTTCGGAATAATCAACAGTAGATCCACCCAAGTACTGAACGCTTAAGGAATCGATTACGAAGCGTATGCCCTCTTTTTCGATCAAGGTGTCGTCGTCGGCCGTTGATTCATCGAAGGTAAAGCCGTATTGAAAGCCGGCGCACCCCCCTCCGGTTACGAAAACACGCAGCATAAGGTCTGCATTATGCTCTTCGACCACCAATTCCCGGACTTTACTGACCGCTAAGGTGGTAATGTTTAATGGTTCCGCTACAGCATCTGCCACTTCAGTCATAAGAATACCCTCTATAATAGACGCTGAATTATGAATACCTGAGCAAAACAGTCAACTACTAGCTGATATTTTACACTCTTTATTTTGTTTCTACTGCCGATAGGCTCGACGGCTCAGCTTTGCCCATAGAGTCCTTTTTAACCTTTTTGCCCTTTTCACTGGGTACGTGCAATAACTTGCCATTAACTTTGGCGCCCATCACCATTTCCATCATGACGTAGTGGACATCACCCGTTACCAGCGCGTTCTTGTTGAGGGTGATGTGATCGGACGAATAAACATCGCCCTTTACTTCGCCATTAATGACCACGTGCGGTGCCCGAATTTCGCCTTCGACTATGCCTTTGACACCAATGGTGACCTCTGCACTGCTGTCCGGATCGGCCAAGATATTACCCTTTACCGCACCTTCGATCTGCAGTGCCTCGGAAATTCGAATATCGCCCAGTATTTCTGCTTTTGCTGTAATCAGCGTTACATTTTTGCCCACGGTTTTTTCACTGCCCCACATTATTTCCGTTCTCCAAATCTGACCAGATGTAAGCTTTTTCCAATCGCGCGGACTTATTGCCTACGGATTGGGCTATGACCTGCAACTGATCAGGCGTAAAGTTTTCAGGAAGGACCAGTTCGCCCGTAAAATCCTGAAAGTATCGATATCGAAACTTGATCTCGGTATCGGTTATTTCTGATGACAAATCTTTCAAGGGGTAAGCGGTCACTTCGCCACCCTGTACCCCTAAGATGTTAACCTCGACAGAACCCCGTAAATAACTGGCATTGTTGCCGACCTGGGTTAACATCACTTTAAATCGATAGCGATTGGCGCTCGGGGTCTTGGTTAGCGTGACTTCCTGAATCGTCAGACCGGCGGTATTCTCTGACGGAGCCATAATACCCTGATAGAGCGACACATCTTCTTCCAGTTTCGCTATCCGGTCACCCAGTTCACGGTTGATTTGTCGCACGCCGTCGACCGATTCTTTGTCCACAAAGGTGGCATTATCCAGAACGGCCACACGCTGACGCAGTGCGTCTTCCCGGGCGATGCTTTCCCGCAACTCAGACTCTAACCGCTGCTGCTCCTGATCCAGTACTCTTTTTTGCCCGACACCCTGCTTTTCACCGAGCCAGAAGGCGCCAGAGACACCAACCACCATGACGATCATCGTCACCAGTGTCAAAACAAAGCGACGTAGCGGCCGATGCGGTACCACAATGAGCTTATGTAGCGCCTTCCCCTTGACTCGACCCATGCACCAACCCTTGTCTCGTACGAAAAATGCCCAAATACAGTTTATTGGTTGGGCCCCGCCACTAGCATAACAAATTCCATGATAACCGAGTATGATCCAATTTGCTCAAACAACGTCACACATCCACCATGCCTAGAAATTCTCTTAAACATTGGCGCCTTGTGTTCTTACACGGCAATAGCCTGGCATTGCTGTCTTTCTTCGGAATACTGGCCGGAGTGGCGTCGAGCCTGGTCATTGCCGGCTTTATGGTCGCCATCGATTTCGTGCTCTTTCTGTTACAGGGTAAAGAGCACCTCGGATTTGCCGGTTTCAGTCTGTGGCAACGCCTATTCGTGCCCATCGCAGGCGCGCTGATGCTGATCGGCCTGTATCGTTTGAGCAATAAAAAATATCAGGATGTCGGCATTGCCCATGTGATCGACCGCTTACAACGGGGGCGGGGCAAATTACCAATGGGCAATACCCTGTTTCAGCTGGTTACGGCCCTGATCACCCTAGCCAGCGGCTTTAGCCTAGGCAAAGAAGGGCCCGCAGTCCAGATTGGTGCTGGAATCGCCAGCAAACTCGGCCGCACTGTGCATCGCACACCGAGTGAATTGCGTCTGCTCATTGGCTGTGGCACGGCTGCCGCAATCTCATCGGCCTTTGGCACCCCGCTGGCTGGGGTTATGTTCGCGATGGAGGTGGTGTTAATGGAGTACAGCCTCAGTGGCTTTATTCCAATCATTTCAGCGTCGATAACAGCCGCGGTCACTTCCCGCTTCCTAATGGGCGAACAGGCGGCCCTGTTCCAGATACAGATCACGCCACCGACCCGTCTGGAAATACCCTGGCTGGTCTTGACCGGCATAGCCACCGGTCTGGTGGCCGCCATCCTACACCGATTGATCAAACATTTTTTGGCCCTGAACCTGGTTCGCCTGGAAGTCCGCTTTTTGCTCGCCGGCCTGCTCACCGGCCTGCTGGGTATGCTGGTACCCCAGGTCATGGGGCTGGGCTATGACACCATGAACGCGATACTGACCGGTGAGTTTGTTTGGTGGGTGTTGTTGGCCATTCTGATCGCAAAAATCATCGCAACGGCCGCAGCCGTCGGCTTGGGCTTGCCGGCCGGCATAGTTGCACCCAGCTTGGTGATAGGCATGGCCAGCGGCGCCCTGGTGGGCGCTTTGGCGCCCGGCCAGGCCAACGATGCCTTTTACGCCTTAATGGGTATGGCTGGCCTAATGAGTGCGTTGTTGCATGCCCCTCTTGCGGCCCTCACAGCGGTCCTAGAGTTGTCATTTAACGCGGAAATAATGTTTCCAGCCATGATAGTCGTCGTCCTGGCCAATCTAACCTGCCAGGTCCTGTTTCTCCAGCCGTCGATTTTCCAGACTCTGCTCTCCAATCGAGGCCTACATATTAGCACCCACCCGCTGCGGAACGCCTTGGCGAGTCGCTTTCTAACTGAAATCGCAACCGAGAACTTCAGCGTGATAGCGCCCTACATGAACTTGGCAACCATTACCGAGATTTTGGCGATCAACAGCCCATGGGTGGTCTTTCGCGACCTGCAGCGCAGCTATCTGGTGCCGCAGGCGAGCCTCATCGATCAGTTTGACAAATGGCTCCCGCAACCTGACAGTGAAGCCGACGATCTGCATGGCTTTTTGGCACGGGCGGTACCAGAGCGCAGTCGCATCAGTGTGCTCGATGAGGACGCGTCTTTATTGGAAGGTATCCGAGTCTTACAGAGTGATGATGTGGTCGGGATTCAGGTGCCACTGGACGCCTTTCGAATTGGCCTGGTCACCCGTAACAAGCTAACGTCCGTTTTAATTTCAACCACCGATGGAGATTTACATTAATGATGTTTTTATGGCTCAAGGCGTTTCATATCGTCTTTGTGATCGCCTGGTTTTCGGGTATATTTTATTTACCGCGCCTGTTTGTCTATCATGCTGGGGCCACCGATAGAGTATCGCAAGAACGTTTCAGCCTAATGGAACGCAAACTGTATCGAGGCATCATGACCCCCTCTATGGTCTTAGCGATTGCCCTCGGCAGTGCGCTTATTTTTATCAACCCTGGCTTAATACAGGGTGGGTGGTTGGATGCCAAACTGACCTTAGTGGCTGCCGTAGTGGCTTACCATTTTTGGTGTGGTGCCATCCTGAAACAATTTCGTGCGGGCACAAACACCCGCAGCCACGTCTGGTTTCGCTGGTTTAACGAAGCCCCTGTTCTGGCCTTGGTATCCATTGTCATATTGGTGGTAGTCAAACCCTTTTAGCCCAGCTGGGAATTTTTCTGGGCAACAAAAAAAGGCCAACCCATACGGGCTGGCCCAAAACTACCTACCAACTAGACAACCTCAATAGAGACGAATGTTGAGGATGTTTTGAGTTTAGATCGGCCAGCCGGCAGATGCCACGTCCTGTTCGGTTGATATATTAACAGGTGGATATTTTTATCGACCCACCTGCCAGCGAGATCTAGCTGCTCGTCGCCAAATCCCGACCCACTAAAATCGCTTCTTTACGATTCACCACCGATAGTTTTTTGTACAGATTATTAATATGGGTTTTCACCGTACTGACCGCAATAAACATGGTTTGCGCGATGTCATCGTTGCTCTTGCCATCGATAATATATTGCAGCACACGCCATTCTTTTTTGGAAATCCCTAAGGCCAGTAAGCCATCCGGAACCTCTTCTTCACCACGACGACTGGAGGTATTGCGTTGCTTGTAGAGAATCAGTAACTGCTCCACAAAACGCGCCTGGTCTTCGGGCATGGCTGCCAGATCCATCGATTCAAACAGTGGCATCACCCATTGGCGCAAGAACAGGATGCTGGCCACGATGGAATACTGCTGGATCAAGGGCAAGAGCAACAACAACTCAGCCATCGCCTCGTCGGACTTGTCCTGCAGATTCAGCAGGGCCACCTGCAGCAGGCCCAAGCGAATAAATTCCAGCTGATAGGGCCGGCCCTCAAATTCGCGCAAGGGCGAATAGACCTGTTCTAATCGATTCAATGCCTCGCTATAACGCTGACACGCAATGTGACCGTATATCTGTGCCCGTAAGATCGCATAATCGCGCATACTGCGGCAGCGGACAATAACCGGCGTCGCCTTGAGCCAGGTCTCAATTTTCTTGATTTCGTCATTTTGCCACCAATACAACAGCTGGACTTCCATCGAATAGGGGATCAGATGTTCGGCCACGTTTTCGCGCGCCAGGATGCCCTCGTGTTGACTCGACAATTCCCGCGCGATGGTCGGCTTGCCCTTGAGCATCTCCATCTTCAACAGCCAGCCATAGAGATGCTGGGCCCAAAATTCGTCCCAATTCTGACACAAGATGCTGACTTCATTGATCAGTAGCCTGGCTTCACGCAGATGATAGGCCTCCAATGCCAACTCCGCCTGACTGAACAACGAGAAGCAGGCGTTAAAGCCACTGTTCACACCATGCTGTTGCGCATATTCCTGGACTTCCTTGGCCAATTCGATGGACCGACTGAAGTCACAACGCTGCTTCCAAATTTGCGACTGCTGATTCAGGCTCCACAAGACCGCGTCGTGGTTAGCCTCCTGTCGGCTGAGCAGTTCGCTTTCTTCATAGATCGATAAGGCACGATCGAGCTCACCCTGCTCAAACTTGACGTTGGCGTAGGTGAGCAACGGTGATTGACGGCGGGTATTGGCCGGCGGAAACAATTCCAGTGCAGTGCGGGCCGCTTTTTCGGCCTTAACGAAATCGCCTAGAGAGAAGTACGCCTGAGATCGAACGGTTTCATATTCTGCCCGCAGCAAAGCAGTGGGCTCGGAGCCGTCGATGAGTAGCGGTTCGGCCAGGGCGAGAATCGTATCAACCCGGTGCGGATTACCATAGATGGCTTCCACCCAACAACAGACTAGGGTCAACTGCGCATCACCGACAATCGCATCATCACTCAACTCCGCCAGGCAGCGTTTAACCAGATCATAGTGCGCCTTATGGATCAAGTCTTCACCGAAGGTCCGCAGAATATAGACGAGCTGTTCATGGTCCTGTGAGCGGATGGCATGGTCGACTGCACCCACTATATAGCCCATTTTCAAAAAGGCCTTGCTGGCCTTATGATGCAATAAATGAATATCGACACCAGACTGGGTTAATAGCTTGTGCTGTAAAAAATCTCGCAATAGGTGGTGATAGCGAAACCACTGCTGAGGCTCATTGAATTGGACAATAAACAGATGCTGGCGCTGCAAATACTCTAGCACTTCGTGGACATTAATATTTTCCGTTAGGGCCTGCGCCACTTCGGCATTAAAGCGCTTAACGACGCTGGTACACAGCAAGAATTTTTTAACATCTTGCGGTAGCGAGTCAAACACTTCGGAATCAAAATAGTCGATCGCGTTGAGGTTTTTTTGTTCCAGGCGCGACTTAAGTTCATCAAAGGATGGCTTCGACTTCAGCCCTAGGACTATTAACTGCAGACCCACCGCCCAGCCTTCAACATGCTCCAACAAGCGTTTAACATCCTGCTCGTCAAGTTGAAAACCACCACCCAATTGCTGGAAGAAAGTCTGCGCCTCCGGCACACTAAAACCCAGTAAATCACTCTGCATATCAGCGACTAGGCCTTGCAGTCGGAGTGACATAATGCTCGCCGGTGGGTCCGATCGCGTGGTCAATACCAGGGTCACATGAGGCGGCAAATGCTTCGACAGATAGGCCACTGCACCATGAATTTCGTCTGACTCGATAACATGAAAATCATCGAGCACTATAATCAGGCGCTGATGTATGCGGTCGAGTTCGAACAGCAGTTGGCCAAACAGCGACTTTAATTGGGTGTTGCGATCGTTGATACCAGCGTGTGACAGGTTATCGGACAGGCGGACCTGTTTGGCAACCGACGAAATAAAGTAGGCCGCAAAGGTGAACGGGTCGGTGTCTTCCGGATCGAGCGACAACCAAGCCAAACGGGCCTCCGGTTCGTCCTCTTTGAGGGCCTGAAAGCCATGCAGGGCAGCGGTCGTTTTGCCAAAGCCGGCCGGTGCACATAAAACCACCAGGGGTAACTTACAGGCTGAGACAAAGGCATCATCGACCCGAGGCCGATGTATCGCATTCGGCGGTAAGTAGGGTACAGAGAGCTTAGAGGGCACTAAATAGTGCGAAGGAATAGACTCAATCATGAATCTTAACCCATCCGAGGTGTAGCAAAAGATCTGTAATCATACCCAGCCTTGCCCCTTAAATTCAAACCTACAAATCAATGAAAGTGCATTAAATCCATCTTTTATTAATTATAGTCCATGTTTCGCTCAAATCATGTCCAATCTGTTTGCGTCGATCGGCATAGCTGGTCAAAATAGCCACCAAATTAAACCGTTAGCCAATAAATTAAACCGTTAGCCAATAAATTAAACAACAGGACAGTAGCCATGACCCAAACTTCGGCCGATCTATTTACTCGCGCACAAATACACATCCCAGGTGGGGTTAATTCCCCGGCTCGTGCCTTTAAGGGCGTCGGGGGCACGCCGGTGTTTTTTGACCGTGCAGCCGGTGCTTACATGACCGACGTCGACGGCAAGCAGTATATCGATTATGTACTCTCTTGGGGCCCTATGATTCTCGGCCACGGTGCTAAAGTGGTGACCGACGCAGTTCATGCTCAAGTTGACAAGGCAATGTCCTTCGGTGCGCCCACGACCCTGGAAATTGAAATGGCCGAAAAGGTCTGCCAACTGATGCCCTCCATCGAAAAGGTGCGCATGGTCAATTCCGGTACCGAAGCGACCATGTCGGCCATTCGCCTTGCTCGCGGCTTTACCGGTCGGGATATCCTAGTGAAGTTCGAAGGCTGTTATCACGGCCATGCCGACAGTTTGCTGATAAAGGCCGGCTCTGGTGCGCTCACATTAGGCGTGCCGACGTCACCTGGCGTGCCGGAATCGGTCGCCAAACACACGGTAACGCTCGAATATAATAATGCAGAGGCCGTTCGAGCCTGCTTTGCAGAGCTGGGCAATGATATTGCCGCCCTGATCGTTGAACCCATTGCTGGCAATATGAATTGCATCCCGGCTGTGCCAGGTTTTTTGGAAGCCCTGCGCGAATGTTGTGATGCTTCCGGTACTGTCCTGATCTTCGATGAGGTGATGTGCGGTTTTCGCGCCGCTTTAGGCGGCGCCCAAGCCCATTACGGCGTCCGACCCGACCTGACCACCTTGGGTAAGGTTATCGGCGCTGGCATGCCAGTAGGGGCGTTCGGCGGCCGCGCCGATATAATGGATTACTTGGCACCACAGGGGCCGGTCTACCAGGCCGGTACTCTGTCTGGCAATCCGGTGGCCATGGCGGCCGGCTTGGCTGTTCTGACCGAACTCAGTCGACCTGGTGTCTATGAGCAGTTGACGGCCAAAACCCAGGCCTTGACCCACGGCATAGTGGCCGAGGCTGCCAAACTGGGTATTCCGATGAGCACCAACCAGGTAGGCGGTATGTTTGGTCTGTTCTTTAGCACCGAAAGCGATATAGCCACCTTCGCGCAGGTGAGCCGATGTAATATCGAACGCTTCAATGCTTTCTTCCACGGCATGTTGGCCGAAGGGATCTATTTCGCGCCCAGCGCCTACGAAGCTGGCTTTATGTCACTGGCGCACACCGACCAGGACATCGAGGCGACCATAGCCGCTGCGGGTCGAGTATTAAAAACACTGATATAGCAGCGGATAGTGATTGACAGCTTCCCAGAGCATCATTAGAATGCGCGCCAATCAGCCTTGTTAGAGGGTTGATGTTCACTACTTGCCTAGGTGGTGGAATTGGTAGACACGCAAGCTTCAGGTGCTTGTGCTCTTCGGGGCGTGGAAGTTCGAGTCTTCTCCTAGGCACCATTAAGACAGTGAACGGAAAAAAGTCGACTCGGTCGGCTTTTTTTTCGTCTGTACTACCCCCTTTTTTTGTAATCCACC
>Ga0307492_10000813_pt1 | contig 13078 bp, 12 predicted proteins | sample SI3LmetaG_FD_202365 | JGI IMG/M metagenome (GOLD analysis project Ga0307492, IMG submission 202365) | Sea-ice brine microbial communities from Beaufort Sea near Barrow, Alaska, United States - SI3L | ecosystem: Environmental > Aquatic > Marine > Coastal | place: USA: Alaska | collected 2017-05-06
ATGTTGGGGGTGATGCCAGTGACTGCTGGTTTACTCGGTAAAGTAACCCAGCAGTCATCCCCGTTCTAAATTGAAATGGATCGTAGGCGATGTTTCGGTAGATACCTGCTTACATAGTCAGCTTCACTATATAAACATTACTTTTGCTTAATGCTCTTTTGTAAGCCGCTAAACCTTATAAGCTTGGATCCTTGTTTTCATATCATGGGTGATTTGCGAAAGTTGCAGACTAGAAGCGGATAGCTGTTCTGCACCCACCACCGTTTCTCTGGCTTGGCCATCGATAATTGCGACGTTATTGTTAATACTTTGGATGACCAAGCTCTGTTCTCGTGTTGAACTTGCTATCACTCCGGTTACATCGTCCACAGATTTAATGCTCTTGACAATTTTTGCTAATACAGCAGAAATTTGCTGAGCATTTGCAACGGCTTCTTTGGCTTGCTGGTTACCACTTTCAATGCTAGCAAATGCTTTTTGGGAGCTGTTTTTTAACACGTCGACTACATCTGATATTTCTTGGGTCGATTGTTGTGTTCGTTTTGCAAGTGTGCGAACTTCATCTGCTACAACTGCAAATCCTCTTCCTTGTTCACCGGCTCTGGCTGCTTCTATGGCTGCATTTAATGCCAGTAGGTTAGTTTGATCAGCAACTGATTTAATCACGTCTACCATGCCTAAAATATCGTTTACTCTGCTGTTCAACTCGGTAATTGTGGTACCTACTCGTGCTACCTCTTCCGCTGTTTGGGATATACCTTGCATCGAGATTTTGACTGCTTCTTCGCCGTTTACTGTTTCTTTTGCTGCGGTTTCTGCGCCAGCTGATGCGACTAACATATGCTCCGTCACAGACTTTATGCTAGCGCTCATCTCTTCTGTGGCACTGGCTATACTAGAAATCTCTAATTGAAGTCGTGTCAGGTTGTCTTTGCTTTGTTGTGTCGCGCAAACAGCTTGCTCGGTTGCTTCACCAATTTGATGAGCGTTTTCTTGAAAACTGATAAAGTCAGTTCGGATATTAGTAAAAGTAATATTGATTAACTTAGCTATTATACCTAGCTCATCATCGGTGATTAGTTCGACTTTGTCTGTTAGGTCTTTTTCTAAATCTACTTTTTTCATAAATCTATTAATTTCAAAAGACTGTAACGATCGTAATCTGACCGTACTAAAGACCGCATAAGCGACGGCTAACATGAAAATCAACACTAAAGATTCAAATACGATAACAAAAAGTCGAGTGCTGACATTACCTTGAGCATATAAATTGGCTTCATCTAGCAGTGTTTGTTCTGTAATCTTAAGTTTATCGATACGAGCTGTTGCGGCTTTGAACCAGTCATTCGGCTGCACGTTGAATCCGTTCATATTGTTTTTAGCAATATCTCTGTAGCGTTGAACCTCACGACTTTCTTTCGATTCATCAAATCGGTTTAATACTTCTTTGAAATCTGACGAAGCGACGGTGTAAGCCGATTTAATGTATGTTTGTTGTTTTGTGAGCAATTCAATAAAGCGAGTCATTAATGCTGGAGTGAATTCTTCGCTAGCAAATACATTATTAAGCACAGCACGTTCAATACCTGCTTGTTCTTTGGCATAAGCGATATTATATAAAATAAGAAATCTTTCGGCTGATGTGGTTTCTTCTAGCTCAGATGCCAAATGTCCATTCAAATCTAAAATAAGCAGATTATTAGCAGTGTAATAGCGCAGTGCTTTTGGTAAAGTAATATTTAAAGCGTCTACTTGTTGCCGGATTATTTGTAATTGACCTAGGTCGTTGAAAAGTTGTTGCATCGTTTTGTTGATCTGTTGGTGATAATCGATATCGACCATAAAACTTTTTAGATTGTTGACTTCTTCGTCAGTTAACGTCCTTTGATTTTTGAGTTCAGAAACAAACTCACTTCCTTTTGAACCAATAAAACCTGCAGACATGCCCCGCTCTTTTTGCAATTCATGTACAAGTTGACTGGTAATAGTGACTAACCTAACATTAGAAATCGTTTTATTTGCCTGGTCGAGGTCGTGGTAAGCGCGAAAAATATCTGCTGTGATAAATATCAGTAAAGCAGCAACAGGAATCAGTGTTAACAAAGACAGGTATCTAGATAACCAACGTTTCATATTGTATCCGATGAAGAATTTTAGGTAATCAATTATAACTTTCAGTGGGATAAATAGATCAATCAATTTAATTTATACGCAACTAACACTCGTCCAGTAGGTATTGATAAACCCATTTAAAAACAAAGGCTAAGGATGACTCTTCAGTCGAATGCTGTCTCGGCGTATTAGACTAAAGTATTAGAATGTAATCGATTGAATTGTCATCGTCGCGTGCTTTTTTACAGTCCTGTTTTATTATTCGATAAGCTCAAAAGTTAACCCCGCATGATTTTCTAAACGTGTAATTAATTTAGTTCCAAAAATACTGGCTGGTGTCCAGAAGCCACCAGGCACATCTTTTTTACTGATATCTTGTACTAAACATGCAGCGGCTTGACCTAACATTTTAGCGGTAGATCCATAACCCGGATCTTGGTCGCCCGTCACTTTACAGCGAATTTCTTGGCCACTGTCAGTTTTACCGTAAAAACGTAAATCGTAAAACCCTTTCTCTTGAGCATCTAGGCTTGGGCCTTCACCGGGTTTTGGTAACATAAATCGTTCCATTGCCCAGCGAGTAGGCGGGATAACTGCAGCCACAGCAAAGCTACTTAATCCCATTCCTACGCCCGCCGCTATACCACTACCGATGAGGCCTTTTCCGGTCAACATGGCTTCGTTGTATTCAAAATGTGGGCTGTAGCTTACTTCTAACAACGCATTACTTCTGTGCACAATTCGGGTGTTAATGACTGCCATCACAAAAGGTGCCACCCAGCTGTTAAAATCGTTATCATATTGTGGGCGATTCATATTATTTTGACGTGATTTGTTACCGTGATCTGGTGGGCAAATCGCATATGGGTTAGCTAAAATCTTGCGCAGGGTAGGGTTGCTGGCCACTTCTTTAAATATATTGGTCATGCTAGCTACTGTGCCGCCTGATGCTGCCCCCTTCATTTTCTTGACGCGCATTTTGATACTACTGCACGTTTCACCAAACTTCTGTTTTGCATGTTGTTGTAAAAAATACACACCTAAATCAGAGGGTACAGAGTCAAAACCACAACTATTGACAATACGGGCACCGCTGATTTTAGCCAGGTCCTCATAACGCTCTAACATTTTGGCTATCCACTGCACTTCACCCGTCAAATCACAATAGTCGGTGCCCAATGCCACACAGGTTTTTACTAATGGCTCACCATATAAAGCATAAGGGCCGACAGTGGAAATTACTACTCGGGTTGCACTACACAGCGAGTGAAGGCTGTCTTCATCCGCGGCATCAGCGACTATAAGATCAAGTGTTTCCCCCGCAATACCCAAAGATAATTTTAATTCGTTTAGTTTGCTTTGTGAGCGCCCAGCAATGGCCCATTTAAGTTCGCCTTCAACGGCAAATTGAGCCAACATGTATTTAGTTAATATTTGTCCAACAAAGCTGGTGGCACCAAATATTATAATGTCAAACTTAGGTGGAGTGTCTTGCATAGTAGTTTTGCCTCTGAGGTAATCATCTTAGTTTATTTCACAGCATTCAAAATTGTGATGCCGAAACAACGCTTTAAAAACTTATACTGAGTTATTGATCTAATCTATCAGAATAATTCACTTTAGGGCGAAGCATAATGAGCAAAATATATAATGCAACCGAAATTTGGATTGAAAAATCCAATGTAGCTAATACCAAAATTGTCACAAAAGAGCTAGACAGTAACCAACTAAGCACTGATGAGGTATTGCTTGAAATTGACTCTTTTGGGTTTTCAGCAAATAACGTCACATATTCAGTGTTTGGCGATAAAATGGGTTATTGGGGGTTTTTCCCAGCTAATGACACGTGGGGCATTGTGCCTATGTGGGGCTTTGCCACTGTGCTTGAGTCAAATCATCCTGAAGTAAAAGTTGGTGAAAAGGTCTATGGGTATTTGCCTATGGCATCGCATTTAGTGATCACGGCAGGCAAAACCTCGCCCACTCACTTTTTCGATATCAGTGAAAAACGTAAAAGTATTTCACCTGTCTATGACAATTATGTGCGCTGTGCCACCGACCCCGGTTATCAAGTTGACAGAGAAGCATGGCAGTTAAATTATCGTCCTCTCTTTATGACCTCTTTTGTGTTGGATGATTATGTCGGCGAAGGTTTAGTGGCTTCTGAGCAGCCCATTAAACAAGTGATATTGACCAGTGCCTCTAGTAAAACAGCTTATGGTGCCGCTCACTTATTAATGAAACATAAAAAGGCGCGGGGATTAGACTATCAAATGATTGGTCTGACATCTGCCAATAACAAAGCCTTTACCCAAGATTTAGACTGTTACGATCATGTGCTCAGTTATGATGACATTGCCGAACTTGGCCAAGATAAAACTAGCTGGGTGCTGGATTTTGCAGGCAACAAGAGTTTGCTACTGAAATTACAAAAACAGTTTACTGACAATCTCGATAAGTTGGTCTTAATCGGCTCAACCGATGTTGATGCGCAACAAGATAAGCCAGACGGTCACTTAGACAGTGAGTTCTTCTTTGCACCAAGCCAAGTGAAAAAGCGCTCAGGTGAGTGGGGATACGCTGGGTTTGCTGAACGTTATGCAAAGGCTTGGCATAGTTTTGCCATTCATCTGCATGACAAGGTCTCAGTGGCTGAATACTCAGGAGCGAAAGCGATTGAGGCGCTGTATCACACGGGTCTTAAAAATAAGTTAAATAACTTGGAAATCAATGTACTGAAGTTTTAGCTAAGTAAACTTCATAGTGGGCACTACCAGAGAAGGCAGTGCCCTATGATACTCAGTCTACTATCCGTAATAATCACAGGTCTTAAAGTCTGACTTTATTAACTCCGCGGGATTTTCACACTATTAGCCACAATTTCATACACCATCCCAGGCTTCACCATATCAGTTTCGCTTCTTAAATCGGCTTTAAAATGGGCTGCTTGTTCTGGGCTTACTTCTTTTTGTACCAGTTCACCTGCAAGGGTGACGGTTTTGCCGCTGCTGTCTGTGGGTATGAAAAAACTATAATCACGAAACGAAACCCGCAAAATATGTTGGCCTTGTTGTGCGATAAAAAAACACCCTTTCTTTTGGCATACTTTGGCTATCCTAGCTTCTACTTGAAATGGTTTTGCCAGATGTGAAGAGGAGTCTGTAACTAAGTTTTTCATACTAAGCTTAGGCAGTGAATTATCAAGTTTTACCCCGAAAGTTTCACTTTGGGAGTCTTGTGTGACGGGCTCTGATAACCTTAAAGTTGCTGCGTATACGCCAAAGGTTAGTGCATAACAAATTAGTGTGCTGAGTGCGCGTTTCATGTTCGACCTATTGCAATGTGATTTTTTTAAATCATAAGGTTAGTCGCTATTAAAATCTACAGGTGTTAGTGGATTAGCGGGCAATCCCTGTTCACTGTTGATTCAAAGCACCTGAATAACCGTGACAATGAGGGCGACTGGCAGGTTGTTGCCTTAATAAGGTTAAAAAAGGTTAAATTTACCGATCGATGTCAGAATATATCTTATCTAGATCCTATCGCATTATGAATTATATGGGTTTCTAAATACTTGTCATACTGGCGTGTAAGTTGCTGTAGCTTAATTAAATTCTTCTATCCGCCGTAAACATGCAAATTACTAGCAACCCTCTATCGCTCTTTAGTTACATTGGTGAAAATAATAATAAGGCTGATGATGTGCTGCAACAGCTTGCTAAAGGCAATAATAAAGATGTAAGTGGTGGTCTCGACGTACTTGAAAGTGGTTTAAATAGAGGTGCGTTTGAAGAGACTTTACAACTACTTGAAAAAGGCGAAATCGATATCGATCTGAACTTGGTTGAAAACTATTATCAGTTCAATCAACAAAAGCTCAATAGGGAAGTCGCGCATTTAGCTGAAAATTTTGATCTTGGAACTGATGTGAGGGTGACAATACAAGATGGAGCGTTGCTGGTTGCAGGGGAGTCTGACAACAGCAAAGCGCTGCAACAATACATTGATAAAGACAATCGTCTTAGTACTTTAGTACAACAAACCGCTAAATTGTCTCAGTTTGTGGAGTGGGGGCAAGCAAAAGAGCAGGCTGCTGAATACAAGTCTGAAGATATGCCGGAAGCACAGTTAGTCGATTTTTTAAAGGACGCAAGGTTAGTGGTGACTCGGAGCAATCAGTTTATTATGTCTGAGATGGGCTCAACTTTTTACTCTCAGGGCCATACACAACAGTTGATTGATAATAATTTGAAAGAGGCAGAATAACCCCTTTTTGAAAGTTTAAATAAAGGTTTACTTCAATTATTTAATACATTGTTTATCTGGTTTTCCACCACTTTTCAATATGTATGTGTAGTTTGGCTTTTTTTAGATGGTCTAATGTAGCTATTCTATCTGGCTGATTTAAGAATTGACCAATGACAATCGCCTGATGTCCATCATCTAAAATGATATGAGTTTGTTCGAACTCGCTTTGTGCCTCAATTGTTTTGACAAAGAGTTTATCTTTATTAAATGAATGAAAACATTTGGGATAATACACACCAGCTTGAAAAATGACAGTATCTAAATGAATGGTAATTATTTGCTTTTGATATGTAGAATAGGACACGCGATACATCATAAATACTAATAATCCCACTTCCAAACCCGCAAACGGTAATATTATCCACACACCAACTGCACTCCAGGCAATCGCAATAATCATCACAAAAGCTGCCATTACCATCATAATAATTTTGTTTTGCTGCCAATTGGCCGAGCGATTGGGTTGAAGGGTTAAGATAACCGAGTCATGTTTGTGTTTTAGTTTAACCATTTGGTGATCTTTTCTTTGTTTCAGTTGTTAAATTCTGGCAGAGTCCGCCTTTTATTTTTCAGTATAGGTCATGCAATCTTTATGTTTTCAAAAATGTCAGCCAAGCATATTCGGATATTTTTGCTGCTTGTGTGGTTAATCATCTTGTTTTGGCAGACGCAACCACTTAGCCTAATACAAGAATACGCAGGTTTTGCCTTTTTGGGTCTGTTGGGTGCTATTTTTGCGAATGCCACGGGGGCAGGTGGGGGCGTTATTTTTGTGCCTTTTTTCAATCAACTTGAGTTTTCTGTTGCCAGTTCTGTGGCTACCAGCTTTGCCATTCAGTGTTGCGGTATGACCGCTGGATCTGTGACCTGGTGGACGTTTTATAAACAGCTTAAAACCAATAACCAACCGCAGTCTTTCTATTGGCAACCTTTAGGTAAGACTCTATTTTTAACGGTGCCATGCTCTTTGTTAGGGTTGTGGATGGTGCAAATTAACCCTCAATTTTTTGCTCATTTTAGCGATCCCAACAGTTTGCATACCGGTTTTGGGGTTTTTTCAATAGGCTTAGCATTAGCTATTTTTGCAACAGTATTTTTGTTGAGTAATCAAAACTTTAATACCGAACTGACTTTGTTTGACTATATCTTTTTGCCAACCATTGCTTTAGTAGGGGGGGGAATTACTGCTTGGTTATCCATCGGGGTCGGCGAGTTGGTGGCGGTGTATTTAATCATACGTCGCTTTAATGTCACTTTTGCGATTGCTGCTGCCGTCATTTTGAGTGCGTTGACGGTATGGGGAGGAATAATTTTTCACTTACTGATTACACAAGCGATTTATTGGCCAGTGGTACTCTTTGCTGGGGCTGGTGCAATAGTAGGCGGTATTTTAGCCAAACAATTGGTATTGTATTTCTCAGCCAAAAATCTAAAGTTGTTTTTTGCAGGCTGGATATTTATTTTAGGTATTACATCTTTACCCTTTTAATCGCCTAAGGTAGCGTAGGCGTCATTCTTATTTGTTGTAGCCTTCTGTCTTGAAATCTATTAAACAGTATTCGGTAGTTAAAATCTCTCACTCTGGCGAGTTTGACGCAATTCCAGAGTGTATTGCCTGTAACGATGTGGTTGTGACGGAAGAACCCTTAGAAATATGGTTATCTGCTGCTCCGAACTTGCCTCCAAAATTATTATTTACCACTATGCGCACCCCTGGTGACGATCTGAATTTGGTTAGAGGCTGGTTATATTCAAGTGGAGCCATTGAGGACATCACAAAAATTTCTTCAATTAAACATACAGGCACGGGGCGCTTGAAAAACCAGTCCACCAATCGAGTACAAGTCAATTTGGCTGCAGGGGCAAATTTTGATCTTGTTGCATATCAACGAGTTGAAGTGATGAATTCAGCTTGTGGAGTATGTGGCCAGCAAAGCATCGAAAATATTTTAGAGCAATTACCTCAAGGCTTCACCAGAGATGCCCAATCCCCCTTGCTTGCGATTACCGCTATTCACTCACTGACACAACAATTAAGAGACAAACAAGTGATATTCGGTCAAACGGGTGGTAATCATGGTGTGGGGCTATTTGATTTGGCTGTTCGAGCAGACCAAACTGAACAACGTTTACAAGTTTTGGATGTGCGTGAAGATGTGGGCAGACACAATGCTTTTGATAAACTAATAGGCGCCAACTTGGACATGTTGGCAGTTGATAGTCATTCAGATGAGTCAGTCCTAGGTGTGGTGTTAAGCTCAAGAGCCAGTTTTGAACTGGTACAAAAAGCGGCCATGGTAAATATTCGTTATATTGTTGCTATGGGGGCTCCATCTAGTTTAGCCATCGATTTAGCCAAAGATTGTGATATCTGCCTGCTTGGCTTTGTAAAATCGTCACAATCTTCGACTGGATCAGCAATTGCATTTAATATTTATTCAAGCCCACAACTATTGGTTTGAGCCAATAGCGAACCTGTTAATCTGTGCTTAGCATCACAGACTACGTTTAACCAATACTCGGCTAGCCAAGATGACAGCCCAAATTATTGAATAAATTGCAAAGATCACAATCATCCATTGCGGCATAGACATATCCATAAATGACCAGTTTATATCACCGCAATCACCTGTTGCACCGAAAATATTCGGCAACCATTCATGTAAGGGCCCCCAGCTAGGGAAATTAGGCACAAACTCGCAGCTAGCAAAAAATGGGTTGACTGCAGTTTGAATATTCACATGTTCGATGGCTATAAGTAAACCCCAAATAGCGGATACTCCCCAACCGATATAACCAATTAATCGGGTGAATAGATTATTAACTAGCATCGCTGGTATCGCAGCAAACATTACCCCAAACACGGCAGTTCGTTGGTAAATACACATGATGCAAGGGCGTAAATCTGTAACATGTTGGAAATACAATGCGGCAACTTCTAAGCACAGCGCAGAGACAAATAGTAGTCCCCACGCCCTTTTATCAGTAGATAATGATGATAGTTTATTTAGCAAAGTGCATCCTCGTTTAGTGAGGTATAGCTTCACTGCCGGGTGCCATCCCAGAGTGATGCTCAATAAAGTGCATGTCATACAACCACTGTGTTAAGTCGTATAATCCGAAGTAAGTCGCAGCCAAGCCAACGAGTGTTAATACCACAGTATAAGGCAATGCCATATACACCATAGTGCCATAAGACAATCTGAGAAGTGGTGCTATAGCTGACGTTAGTAAGAACAAAAAAGCGGCCTGACCGTTAGGTGTGGCAACACTAGGAAGGTTAGTTCCGGTATTAATGGCAACCGCCAATAAATCAAATTGGTCACGGGTTATGGCTCCACTATTAAGTGCTGCTGTCACTTCAGTGATATATACCGAACCAACAAACACGTTGTCACTGACCATGGATAACAAACCATTGGCTAAGTAAAACATGACTAACTGTGTTTTACCTTCAAAGGTTAATACCCAGTTAATCACAGGACTAAACAGGCCTTGGTCGATGATTACCGCCACGATACCAAAAAACACACATAACAAAGCAGTAAAGGGTAAAGCTTCTTCAAAGGCTTTGCCTATAGAGTGCTCGTCAATTACACCGCCCATAGAAGTAGTCAAAACAATAATAGACAACCCAATTAATCCAACTGCGGCTAAATGCCCTGCTAAACCTACAACTAACCAAACGGCAATCAAACCTTGTACCGCTAATTTAACTTTATCTTGAGTGGTTAAGTTAGCTTCGACGTCTTTGTCATAATCAGTCAATATTTGCCTAACTACTGGTGGTAATTCTGCGCCGTAACTGAACAGTTTAAATTTTTCAACAATAAAAGTAGTGGCTAATCCGGCAAAAAATACTGGAATAGTGATAGGAGACATGCGAATAAAGAACTCCACAAAGTCCCACCCAGCTTTATCTGCGATGATTAGGTTTTGTGGCTCACCTACCATAGTCATTACCCCACCCAATGCAGTACCTATTCCGGCATGCATCATCAGATTACGTAAAAATGCTCTGAAGTCTTCTAAATTATTACGACTAAGGTGAGGCACTTCATCGTCGTGTGAGTAATCGTGTTCAGAATGAAAGTCTTTACCTGATGCAACTTTGTGGTAAATAGAGTAAAAACCTAAACCTACCGTAATAATAACTGCCACAACTGTTAGCGCATCTAAGAATGCCGATAAAATCGCACAAGCAGCAGCAAATGCTATAGATAGTGCAATCTTGTTTTTAAGTTTTATCAGTAATTTAGTGAACAGATAAAGTAATAACCCCTTCATAAAGTAGATACCGGCCACCATAAACACTAAGAGTAGGATGACCTCAATATTCACCACCATTTCATGTTTCATATGTTCTGGTGTTGTCATACCAATAAACATCGCTTGCATCAGCAAGAGACCACCCGGTTGTAACGGATAACATTTTAATGCCATCGCTAGAGTGAAAATAAATTCTAGTACTAACGCCCAGCCTGCTATATAAGGATTAAATATAAATAAAATGGGATTGATGATAAGAAAGGCGACAATAGCCTGTTTATACCAACTTGGGGCTTTTCCCAAAAAATTGGCTGCTACCGCTTGAGGTACCGACATTTGCATAAGCAAAACTCCTTGCTGAATATTATAATTATTGAATCAACGATTTGCAGAGTGTACCCAATAATAAACTCAAAATCCCATAGTTAGCACACATTTAAGTGAAATTTTTCTGCTTTCTGCAATATTTTGTTAACAATTCAAAGTTTCGTTGTTACCAGTAAAATTCATCTGGTACAATCAGTCTATAATAAAAAAACAAACAAACAATATGGAAGTGAGTGGTTGATGATATACAAGGCACAAAGTCCGGCAGGGTTCGCTGAAGAATATATAGTGGAATCTATCTGGAGTGGTCGCTTTCCTCCAGGTACAATTCTCCCCGCAGAGCGTGAATTATCTGAACTGATTGGTGTCACTCGAACGACTTTGCGTGAAGTATTGCAACGCTTAGCACGTGACGGCTGGTTAACTATCAAACATGGAAAGCCCACCAAGGTTAATAATTTCTGGGAAACCTCGGGATTAAATATATTAGAAACCTTAGCTCGACTCGATGAAGATGGTATCCCTGAACTTGTTGACCACCTGCTAGCCGCTAGAACTAATTTAAGCGCGGTGTTTATCCGCGGCGCTATCCGTCATCAACAGGACAAAACCATCGAAATATTGAAGGGGTATAGTGATGTTCCTGATGATGGTAAAACCTTTGCTCAATGCGATTATCAACTAAATCATGATTTAGCATTTGCTTCTGGTAATCCTGTGTATGTATTAATGATGAATGGCTTTAGAGGGTTATACTCACGTATTGGCGGTTATTATTTTTCGAATCAAAAATCTAGGGATTTAACACGCAGTTATTACAAGCAATTACTCGAACTTGCTGTGAAAGGCGATTACGAAAGTGTTCCTTTGGTGATCAGAGACTATGGCATCGAAAGTGGTAAAATCTGGCAAGAATTACGCGCAGATATGCCAAAAGGATTAGTAGACTAGTCTGTTATAAAACTATAATTCGGCTGGTTATTTTATCAGCCGCATCTATTCATAATAAAATCATATGTATTTCAACGACATGTGATTCTTTTCAAAAAAATCAAATTATCTGTTCAATTAGTATGCAGTTTCTAATTCGTTTCTTTAACATTATCCTCAATCCAGACAATCCGATTATTTAAACGAGGAAAGACCCATGACTAAATTAGATTCTATCAAAGGTAAAGTGAACGAAGCAGAAGAATTTGCACGTAAAATATGGCTTGCAGGATTGGGTGCATATGGTAAAAGTTTTGATGAAGCACAAGGTCGTTACGAAAAAATCAGTGTCGAAGCGAGCAAAATGTTCGATGAACTAGTCGTAAAAGGTTCTAAAATTGAAACTGAAGCCAAAGACAAGTTTCAAGTAAAAGACAAAGTTGAAACGCGTGTTGCAGAAGTACGTAAAAAACTCGGTCTAGACAACACAACTGATGATCAGAAAGTTGAAGAGTTATCAGCAAAGATTGATGCGCTAACTGACGCTGTTGCAAAACTAGCTGCAAAATAATTGTTTTGATACCCAGCGTAATCATAGAGCCATAAGTTCTGGTTTAAAGTTGGGTATTTAATTTTTTATCTTGTATTGGCGTGAGCTAAGATATTAGGAGAATCAATTTGAATACGGCTAAAAAAACTATAGATTTAGTACATAAAACTTGGTTAGCTGGAGTTGGTACTTATGACATTGGACGTGAAAAAGCGGCTAATAAGTTTGACCAACTATTTGTTGATGGATCCGCATTTGTAAATGACTTACTAGTAAAAGGTGAGTCGGTAGAAACGCAATTACAAGCAAAAATAGAGGCCAAAAATATGTTAAAGGACAAAATTTCAGCACTAAGAGCTAAGCTTGGTTTTGGTAACGAAAGTCGTGATCAGCAAGTTGATATGTTATCGCAACGTGTTGATACTCTTATTGAAGTCGTCGCTAAATTAGCTCAACAAAAAGCAGCTGAGAAAAAAACAACGACAACTGCAAAAAAAACTCCCGCCAAAACTGCGACTAAAACATCGTCCAAAGCCTCTTCTACAAAAGCAACAGCTAAGCCAGCAGCAGCTAAGCCAGCAG
>Ga0307492_10000814_pt1 | contig 13078 bp, 11 predicted proteins | sample SI3LmetaG_FD_202365 | JGI IMG/M metagenome (GOLD analysis project Ga0307492, IMG submission 202365) | Sea-ice brine microbial communities from Beaufort Sea near Barrow, Alaska, United States - SI3L | ecosystem: Environmental > Aquatic > Marine > Coastal | place: USA: Alaska | collected 2017-05-06
ATCTTTACTGCATGAAGAGTGGAGCCGATTGTAATGGTTATTACATTCTCCACAATAATTATCGTAAAGAACTAGCATTGCTATAATTCCAATTAGATAATAGCTATAGTCGCTTTAATTTTTTTTGGTGCCTTTCACTTTGCCACAAATACAAACCCTAGCGTCACATTTAGTCAACCAGATTGCCGCCGGAGAAGTGGTCGAAAGGCCATCATCTGTTATCAAAGAATTAGTCGAGAACAGCCTTGATGCGGGGGCAAAATCTATTGCCGTCGAAGTCGAAGCGGGTGGTACTCGACTGATTCGAGTTGTCGACGATGGCTGTGGCATTGCCAAGGATGAGTTAATGTTAGCCATTTCACGGCATGCCACCAGCAAAATTCGAAGTTTGGAAGATTTGGAGAGAATAGGCTCGCTTGGGTTTCGAGGCGAAGCATTACCCAGTATTGCGTCGGTTTCGCGGTTGAGTATTTGCTCTCGCCAGGCCAATACAGAACATGCTAAACCTAATCATGGATGGAAAATTAATGCCCGAGATGACATGGCACCCGCACCGGATGCATCGGTACTAGGTACCACTATCGAGGTTAGAGAACTTTTTTATAACGTGCCTGCGCGGAAGAAGTTTTTACGGACCGAACAGACCGAATATAAACATATTGAATCATTGTTCAAGACTCTAGCGCTGAGTCATCCGCAAGTTGCATTCCGCTTGATTCACAACCAAAAGACGATCTATCAGTTGCGAGCTTCTGACAATTTAGACGAGCAACGTCAGAGACTGGCAATGCTTTGTGGCAAAGACTTTGCTGAGAGTTTAATCGAAATCAATATCGAAATTGAAGATCTACGTCTCAGCGGCTGGGTGGCCTTACCAACATTTAACCGTAGTCAGGCCGACATGCAGTATTTCTTTGTTAATCAAAGAATCATTAAAGATAAATTGGTCAGTCATGCGGTTAGGCAGGCCTATCATGATGTAATGTTTCACGGTCGTCATCCTGCTTTTGTGCTGTCATTAGAAATGGATGCTCGCCAACTTGACGTTAATGTGCACCCGCAGAAACATGAAGTCAGGTTTCGAAATTCTCGTCAGGTGCATGATTTTTTATATGGTGGTCTACATCGTGCTTTGGCCGACGTGCAACCAGCGCAGCAGATTGATTCTCCCGCTTTTGCTATGACTGACTCACAGACTCAGTCTGCTGCTTTGCCGAATATTAGTGAACAAACAGGCATATCATTTAATCGTTTTGCGAATTATCCCGCTCCGTCTGGGCGCGTAGGCGAACAGAACCAGGCTTATGCAGCATTACTACACACGCATGAACCCGATCAAATTCCGCCTGAACACCAGGCGCAGCAAGTACCGCCACTTGGCTTCGCCATTGCCCAGTTAAAAGGCATTTATATTTTGTCTGAAAATTTAGAAGGTCTTGTTGTTGTCGATATGCACGCGGCACACGAACGTATTGTTTATGAGCGAATGAAACAAAACGCGGCGGAAGAGAACGTCATTAAACAGCCTTTACTGGTGCCATTTTCACTTAACGTCAGCCAGGCTGAGGCCGATTTGGTCGAAGAGAATGGAGCTCTATTTGAGCACCTGGGGTTTAGTGTTGAGCGCCTTGGACATGAGCAGGTGAGGGTGCGTGCCATTCCCGCCTTATTAAAAAATGCCGATACGGATCAATTGATCCGTGATGTGTTGTCAGATTTGCTAGAATATGGTCGTTCCGAGCGAATTCAGGAATACGAAAACGAAATGTTATCCACAATGGCTTGTCATGCCTCGGTTAGGGCAAATCGGTTGCTGTCTATCAGTGAGATGAACGCACTCTTGCGAGATATAGAACAAACCGAACGCAGTGGGCAATGTAACCATGGGCGACCGACCTGGAAGCAACTTAGCCTTGACCAACTTGACAAGTTTTTTAAACGTGGTCAATAAAGTGTTCAGTGAGTCGGAAAAAACGAATGTCATCTTTGTTATGGGCGCAACTGCGACCGGTAAGACGGATCTTGCGATTGAAATAGCACAAAGATTCCCAGTCGAGTTGATTAGCGTTGACTCTGCATTGATTTATCGAGGTATGGATATTGGCACCGCTAAACCCAGTGCTGAAGTTTTGTTGTCATCACCGCATTTCCTGGTTGATATCATCGATCCAGCGCAACATTACTCTGCCTGGGATTTTGTCAGTGACACAAAGCAACTAATTGAGCAAATAACAAATAGAGGCAATATGCCACTTTTGGTTGGTGGCACGATGATGTACTACCACGCACTTGAACAAGGGCTCAATCAATTACCAATGGCAGACCAGGTGATTCGAAGTCGATTAAATAGTGAAGCCGAAGTGGCAGGGTGGCCAGTAATGCACCAAAAGTTAGAGTCGATAGATTCTGTCAGTGCCGAAAAAATAAAACCAAGTGATTCACAGCGAATTCAACGTGCTTTAGAAGTGTTTGAGATTAGTGGTCAAAAGTTGTCTAGTTTGCAGCAAACGGAAAGCGTTAATAACGATATTAAAGCCACAAAACTTATTTTGAATGCACAGGACAGGCAGCACTTACATAAACGAATTGAACAGCGATTTCACGTAATGATACAGAATGGATTGATTGAGGAAGTGGAGCTTCTGAAACGCAGGTCTGACTTAAATCTGACTTTACCATCAATGCGCTGTGTTGGTTATCGTCAGGTATGGCAATATTTAGCCGGTGAGTTGAACCAGGAGGAGATGCTGTTCAAGTCTATAGTGGCAACGCGTCAACTTGCTAAAAGACAAATGACCTGGTTACGGAAACAACCGCAAGAAAATGGCTATGATTGCTTGAATTTGCATCAAAAGAAAACAAAAGATGCTATATTCTCCCTGCTTAGCTCATTATTTCTGTGAGGGAAAAAGTTTGTAACGGGTCCAGTTCAAACATTTTAAATTGATCATACAATTGTATTTTTTTGATCAGCTATTGAAAACCGACCAAAATGCTCCAACTATAGCTACTTAATAAAAACATCCTACATAACGGGAGATTAAAAATGTCAAAAGGACAAATGCTACAGGAACCTTACTTAAACGCGCTCCGACGAGAGCATGTCCCCGTTTCTATTTTTCTGGTTAATGGTATTAAGTTACAAGGACAAATTGAATCATTCGATCAGTTCGTTGTGCTGTTAAAAAACAATGTCAGTCAAATGGTTTACAAGCATGCTATTTCAACCATTGTGCCCGCACGAAATGTTCAAGTTGAAACACCCCACGATGAAGAGGGAAGCGGTAATCAATAAACGGCTCATACGGCAAACGATGTTAGGAGCACGCGTTGTTTGAATTTGAAAGGCCGCGTAGTGGCGAACGTGCGCTTCTAGTCCATATCAATTTTAATTCCCAGTCAGATCAGGATGATTTGGCTGAATTCATAGAACTTGTTCGCTCCGCTGATGTGGTCGATATTGACGTCATCGTTGGTAGTCGACAAAACCCTTCTGCAAAAACATTCATTGGTAAGGGTAAACTTGAAGAAATTGCTGGGCAAGTCGAAGCGCAGGCCATTGAAGTTGTTCTATTTAATCACGCCTTAAGCCCCTCTCAAGAAAGAAACCTGGAAGCCCATTTGCAATGTCGAGTGCTAGATCGAACGGGTCTAATACTTGATATTTTTGCACAACGTGCCCAGTCCTTTGAAGGCAAATTACAAGTCGAGTTAGCCCAATTAAAGCATCTTTCTACGCGTTTAGTGCGAGGCTGGACTCATTTAGAAAGACAGAAAGGTGGCATCGGATTGAGAGGGCCAGGTGAAACTCAGCTCGAAACAGATCGACGTTTACTCAACAAACGTATTAAATATCTGAACAGTCGACTCGATAAAGTAGCGCGTCAGCGCGAACAAAGTCGACAGGCCCGGAAAAAAGCCGATATACCCACGGTATCGCTGGTCGGTTATACCAACGCTGGTAAATCTACCTTATTTAACTGCCTGACTGAATCGACTGCGTATGCGGCAGATAAGTTATTTGCGACCTTGGATCCTACCTTACGCAAACTTGATTTAGATGACCAATCATCGGTTATTCTTGCCGACACTGTCGGCTTTATTCGTCATCTCCCACACGACCTGGTCGCTGCATTCAGGGCCACTTTAATCGAAACACGTGAAGCTGACTTAATACTGCATGTGGTTGACTGTGCAGATGATGATCGCCAGGAAAAAATGTTTGCAGTGAATCAGGTGTTGGAAGAAATTAATGCCAGTGAGACGCCTCAATTGGTGGTTTATAATAAAATTGATTTACCTGACTTCCAGCCTAGAGTTGATGTTGATGAAGAAGGCAACCAATGGAGAATTTGGGTGTCTGCCCAGAAAAATCTCGGTATTGACAGTTTACTTAATGTGTTAAAAGAACGTTTTTTCTCTGAGACAGCGAGTTATGCATTATCTCTCGTTGCGAATGAAGGACAGATTCGCGCGCTTTTGTATGAGCAAGGAGCCATTGAAGAAGAAGTTTATGAAGACAATGGTGATATTGCCTTGAAACTTCGTCTTTCACCCACACTTCTGAAGCGATTAACTAGAAAATATGGTGTCGCTGAAGAACGTTTCACCAAACGGCTCGATACGCTTGCAGGCGTTGCATAATAGCCATTACAATCCCCACTCTATTGAGTGCTAATAACCAATAGATTAACTATCAAATAAGTTATCTAATACCGGAGAAGATTTATGCCCTGGAATGAACCGGGTAAAGACAAAGATCCTTGGGGGCAACGTAATAATGACGCCCCGCCTGATCTTGATGAGTTGCTTAATAATCTAAAAAAGAAATTTAACGGATTGTTGGGTGGAAGCGGTGGCAATAACAGAGGCACTACGCCTCCAGCTGCCACCCCTGGTAATATTTCTAAGTTGATTAGTTTTGTCGTTATTGCATTACTTATCGTTTGGGGACTGACAGGTATTTACATTGTCGACGAAGGTTGGCGTGGTGTTGAGTCACGCTTTGGCGCAAAAACAAGAGTGACTCTATCTGGACCGCATTGGCACCTTCCTTATCCAATAGAAGATGTTGAACTAGTGAATGTTTCTGAAATACGGACAGCCAGAAAAGACTCTAAAATGTTGACTCGCGATGAAAATATCGTGGTGATGAGCCTTGAAGTTCAGTACAACATTAAGAACGCTCAAGACTATGCATTTGAAGTACGCGGTCCTGAAATGACGCTAGAACAGGCTGCAGAATCATCGATTCGTGAAGTGGTTGGTAATAATGATATGGACTTAATCATTACCGAAGGCCGTGCTGTTATTGCTAGCGATACTAAAGCTATTATCCAAGAAATTCTTGACTCTTATAAAACTGGGATCAACGTGATAACAGTTAATATCGGTGAAGCTCAACCACCGGAAGAAGTACAAGAAGCTTTCGAAGATGCTATTAAGGCTCGAGAAGATGAACAACGAATCATTAATCAGGCTAATGCTTATCGTAATGACGTTGTGCCAAAGGCACGAGGTGATGCACAAGGCTTGATAGAGAATGCAGAAGCTTACAAGACTCGGGTTGTGAAATCTGCTGAGGGTGAAACTAGTCGTTTTAATCAGCTTTTAGCTGAGTATCAGCGTGCGCCAGAAGTGACCCGTGAGCGTCTCTATATCGATACTATGGAATCGGTTTTGAGGCGTTCTCCAAAAGTCATGATTGATGTCGAAAACGGTAACAATTTAATGTTCTTGCCACTCGACCAACTGTTATCGGGCTCTGCAGCTGCGCCTAATTTGACCGGACAGCAGGCGGGTGAGGGCAGTGATACTAACTCTATTATGGACGAGTTTAACCGTAATGTTTCTCGCTCTAGAACACGGGAGACGCGATAATGAATAACCTTAAATTTGGCTTTATAGTACTGCTGCTGTTGGTTGGTGTTGTGTCAATGTCGACGTTTATCGTTCACGAAAAAGAAGTGGCGATTAAATTTAAACTGGGTGAGATAACAAGGACTTATAACGAACCCGGTCTTTATTTTCAAATACCAATCATCAATAACATCGTTAAGTTTGATAGTCGTATTCTGACTATGGATACGCCAACGGAGCGTTTTTTAACTAGCGAGAAGAAAAACGTTATTGTTGACTCTTTTGTGAAATGGCGCATTTCAGACGCGAAAACCTTTTATACATCGACTCAAGGTGATGAACGGACTGCGATTGCACGAATGGCCTCGATCGTTAATGATGAATTGAAAGGGCAGATTGCTGCAAAAACAATCCAGGAAGTTATCTCTGGTGAGCGTGCTTCAATCATGCAGGTCGTGACTGACACCGCAGGTCTTAAAATTCTGGATCTAGGCATCGAGTTAATCGATGTTCGGGTGAAAAAGGCTGATCTACCTGAAAACGTTACCGTTAATGTTTATCAGCGTATGGCGACAGAAAGGCAAACAGTGGCTAAATCGTTTCGTTCTCGTGGTGAAGAACAGGCGAAACAAATTCGCGCTAATGCGAATCGTCAACGAGAAGAAACACTGGCTGAGGCCTATCGAATATCGGAAGAAATTCGAGGTGAAGGTGATGCAACTGCAGCCAAGATATATGGTGATTCATATAGCCAGGACAAAGAATTTTATTCTTTTCACCGCAGTTTGAAGGCTTACGAGACTAGTTTCGGTGGTGGTCAAGATATTATGGTGCTGAGCCCAGACTCTGATTTCTTTAAGTTTTTTAAACAGTCAAATAGTCAGTAAACCAATAGTCGTATAAGACTGTTAATCATTAAAACGGGCGTTTACTGTAACGCCCGTTTTTTTGTGTTCAGGATGAAAGAGTGCTTTGTGTGATGCTTCACGAACGACATCCGTGACGGTCGTATATCAGAGGCCTATTAATGGTTAAAAGTGACGAATTTTTTTCAAAATGCATATATCCAAAGAATGTCTAAGTTATCAGCGTAAGCCAATATGAACTGGACAGAATTATTTTCGGCACTTGCGTTAGTGATGATAATAGAGGGTATTATTCCTTTTATAAGTCCTCGGGGTTATAAAAGTACGATGCAACAAATGTTAGCAATGCCCGAACCGACCTTAAGATTCGTTGGCTTTGGATTGATGTTAGTGGGTGCTATATCACTTTTTTTAATCCGAGGCTAATCAATTGATTTTGCTCAATGTGACCACTCAATCATGACCAAAATAATATGAAAGACCAACCCATAAACCGTTGGCTTTTGCCCGATGGTGTTCAAGAAACCTTACCGCCGGCAGCACTTAGTGTCGACTTACTTCGACGCAAAGTACTTCAGATGTACCATTGTTGGGGGTATGACTTGGTCATGCCAGCGATGATAGAGTTCATGGATTCGTTGTTAACTGGCACCGCGCATTCTCTCGATACAAAAACATTCGCACTAGTCGACCAACTGACGGGCAAGCAAATGGGCGTTCGATCAGACATGACGCCACAGGTTGCGCGAATTGATGCACACTTGCTGGCTGAAGATGGTCGAAAAGATCGCATTGAACGCCTTTGTTATTGTGGTCATTTGCTGCATGCAAAGACTGATGGCATAACTTCTAGTCGTACGCCATTGCAAATTGGTGCTGAGATCTTTGGAAACACAAGTGTCACCGCTGACGTTGAAGTGGTTAGCCTAATGATCGAAACGCTGCATACAGTTGGACTTAATGATATTTCAATCGACCTGGGACATGTGGGCATTTTCCGTAATCTTGTCAGCAGCACCAAATTAGACAAGCAACAGGAGGACTTACTGTTTGATATATTGCAACGTAAATCGATTCCTGAACTTGACGTTTATCTGTCTGAGTTAGACGTCCCCGAAGCCTTGAGAGAACAGTTTAACCATCTAGCGTTGTTAAACGGTGATATCACTATTCTAGATGAGGCTCGTTTAGTTTTTGAAGATTGTAATGAAGAATTACTTCAAGCGCTAGATCATATGCAAGCTGTGATTGAAGCCGTACAGAGTAAATATCCGAACACTTTAATTAATTGTGACCTAGCAGAGCTAAGAGGTTATAACTATCACACTGGTTTGGTTTTCGCCGCATTTCTACCAGGACAAGGTAAGGAGATAGCGCGCGGAGGCCGTTATGACAATATCGGAGGTATCTTCGGAAATGCCCGGCCCGCAACTGGGTTCAGTGCCGACCTATTAAATTTGCATCAATTATCAAATGCACCACAAGTAAAAACACTGGGGATTCTGGCGCCTAACAATAGTGATCCAGAACTCAACAAAACAATACAAAATCTACGCTCAGAAGGGCAGCGAGTGATCGTTGACTTAACTGATGGTAAAAGCACACCCGCAGCACAACAATGCAATAAAATTTTAACCCACCAGAATAATGGTTGGGCTATTTCAGAGGTAATCTAGTTAATGGCAAATTCAGTAGTAATCATTGGAACCCAATGGGGCGACGAGGGCAAAGGTAAAATTGTCGATTTATTAACCGATCAGGCTAAAGCAGTCGTGCGTTTTCAGGGTGGACACAATGCGGGACACACCCTGGTTATCGAGGGTGTAAAAACAGTATTACACCTGATTCCGTCTGGTGTCTTGCGCGACAACGTAAAATGTCTGATTGGTAATGGTGTTGTGGTCTGTCCGGAAGCGCTGTTAAAGGAAATTAAACAGCTTGAAGAAAGCGGTGTCCCAGCCCGAGAGCGCATTGTCATCAGCGAATCTTGCCCAGTTATACTGCCGTACCACATAGCGCTCGATCAGGCGCGAGAAATAGCCCGAGGTAATAAGGCGATCGGAACAACAGGCCGTGGTATTGGGCCTTGCTACGAAGATAAAGTGGCGAGACGCGGCATTCGCTTAGGCGAAATGTTGAACAAAGAGTTATTTGCCAAACGTTTAAAAGAAGTGCTCGAATATCATAATTTCACGCTCGAGCATTATTTCAAAGTTGAACCACTCGATTACCACACCGTTCTTGATGATGCATTGAAACAGGCCGATGAAATAAGAGCGATGGTCGGAGATATCCCCGCGATCCTGCACGAAATGAGAGAGAAGGGCGAAAAAATAATGTTCGAAGGTGCACAAGGTGCATTGCTTGACATCGATCATGGTACCTATCCGTATGTCACTTCTTCGACTACGACTTCAGGCGGTGCTGCGGCAGGTTCTGGCGTAGGCCCGAGAGATCTAGAGTATATTGTTGGCATCGTTAAAGCCTACACAACACGTGTTGGTTCGGGGCCTTTTCCAACCGAGCTAGATGATCACTGTGGCCAGCACATGGGCGTAAAAGGACATGAATTTGGCGCGACAACTGGCAGAAAGCGTCGGTGTGGTTGGCTCGATATGGTGTCGCTCAAGCGGTCACTAAAAATCAATTCTGTGAGTGGTCTATGCATCACCAAGCTCGATGTATTAGATGGTTTAGAGACGTTAAAAATAGCGGTTGCCTATCAATATCAGGGACAAGAAATTACTAGTCCTCCTGCTGGTGCCGATAACTATGCAGCCTGCGATCCGATTTACATCGAAATGCCAGGCTGGCAAGAGTCGACCTACGGTTTACAGTCCTATGACGATCTACCACCCGCTGCGAAAGCTTATCTGGCTAAAATTGAATCGCTATCAGGTGTTACCATCGATATTGTATCAACGGGACCAGATCGAGCTGAGACGATTGTGTTGAAGCATCCATTTCTTTCATAACGACTATTTGATGCTTAGTAGTAAACAGATTAAAGGTTAAATGCTAAAACTTGGAGTCAATCTGCTGAGTCTTTATTAGGTAGCTGTATGTTGAACTATACTCGTGGCACTAATGTATGAAGTTAACAAATAACAGGTTAATCGTAGCACTAGTAATGCTACTTAATTCGACCATTGTTTTTTCACAGAATAATATTTGGCAAAATTCGAATCTGTCGAGTAAGTTGTCTGGTGAGTTTGGCTTATTACATTACTACGATGCGAATGATAAAGCCCTAAGAAATAAGTTAAGTCGTGCCCCGAACGAAGTTCGAGGCACGAGTGACATTATAGAGTTGCCTATGCCAGATGGCAGTCTGGCAAAATTCAGCATCGTCGAGTCATCTATTATGGAAGATGGACTAGCCGAAGAATTCCCTCAAATCAAAAGCTACAAAGTTTACGGCTTAGATGATCCGACAGCCTCTGGACGTGTTGACATGAGCCCCAAAGGCTTTCGCGGCATGCTAATGACATCTCAGGGCAGGGTGTTTATCGACCCAGCCACCGCGAGTCGATATACATCAAGTTTTAGATCAGGTAACCGGAATCAATCTGCTAAACCCTTCCAATGTAAAGTTCATATGCTGCCTGAAAATAATAGAACAGAACAGGTTAATTTTAGTCGAAGCGAACTAGTCAATAGGATCCCCGGTAGTTTGGTGACTTATCGATTAGCAATTTCAGCGACCTCAGAATATGTTACTGCCGTGGGGGGCACGCTTACCACCGCAATGGCGGAAATTAACACGGCCATCAACCGAGTGAATCAAATATACGAACGTGACCTCGGCATACGCTTTAGACTGGTAACAAACAATAGTTCGATCATAGAGGTCGCACCAGCTGATTTTAATTTCACTAATAATAATGGTTTCTCTCTTTTAGACCAAAATCAGACTAAAATCGATTCGACTATTGGCACGGCTAATTATGATATCGGACATGTATTCAGCACTGGCGGTGGCGGTATAGCCAGGGCGGCAGCTTGTACTTCTCTCAAAGCGAATGGTGTTACGGGTTTGTCAGACCCTACTGGAGATGGTTTTTATATTGATTATGTTGCTCATGAAATTGGGCATCAGTTTGGTGGCAATCATACTTTTAATTCGAGTACAGGCAGTTGCAGTGGTGGAAATCGCAATGGACCTACAGCATTTGAACCAGGCAGTGGGTCAACTATATTAAGCTACGCAGGAATTTGTGGTGCTGAGAATATTGTAACCGGCAGTGATGCTACCTTTCATGCGGGGTCTATTGCCGAAATAAACACCTATATCACTGGGGTAGGCTCTTGCGGCGTTACCTCAGCAATAACGCCAGCAAACTCAGATCCTACTGATGTCAGTGCTGATATTGACCGTGTAATTCCCTCAAACACCGCATTTAGACTGTCAGGCAGTGCAGTTGATGCCGGTGATACTCTGACTTATCAGTGGGATCAAATGGATGCAGGTGGCAACGACGAAGATGCAACCACATCAGCAACCTTAGGTAGCGATCTGGGCAATAACCCATTGTTTAGGTCTTACATTCCGCAACCAACAGGTATTCGTGACTTTCCTACCATTGGAACTCAGGTAAACGGTGCAACTACAATGCAGGCCAGAGGCGAAACATTACCGACCACGGCACGAACGTTAAACTTTCGCTTAACGGTACGCGATGGCAAGAGTGGGCAGAGTACTGATGATGTAAAGGTGACTGTTGTAGTGGCTAACCCTGGTTTCGCAGTTTTAAGCCCTAATATAGCAGGACCTATTGCTGCAAATACAACAATACCTGTTACCTGGCGGGTAGCAGAAACAGATTCTGAACCGGTCAGTTGCAATAATGTTGATATTAAGTTATTCACGTTCTCGGAGGACGCTACTACCTTTGGTATCACTCATTTAGTCACGGCCCGCAATAATGGTGAAGCCACTGTGAATATTCCTAATATGAATAACTCAAAGGCTCGAATATCAATCGAGTGTAGCGATAATATTTTCTATGATATTTCGAATGGTGACCTGAATATAACTGGCAGTACAACACCATTTCCAACTACAGGTAACTCGGCTAATATTTCAACAGAGACTAATTACGAAGTTATTACTACGACTACCTTGACGACTACTGGTGGCGGTGGCTCATCAGACAGGGTGTCGATCGAATCTCTATTGGGACTATTTATTGTGGTTCTTTTGTTCGGGGCTTACAGCAAACCAAAGACACTGAGGCATCACTCAAGAAAAAAGTGATGGTCAATATTTTCTCTTTTCACAAAAAAGGCCAGATATCTGGCCTTTTTATCTTACATTTTATCTTTCTACATAGAAGACTAGCGTCTAAATTTTACACCGTGTCTTAATTATCGCATTGTATTTTAATGCATAACTACGAGCCTTCTGCATTAGTCTCAAGTGTTCGTCACTGCGTACGACATCTGAAATGCCATCGATTAACTGGACGCCACATTTGGTCTCATACTTTAAAGTTTGGTCGCCATCAACACCAGGGACACTCACACTGCGAGTTGCTATTCCAAGTAACCGAAGGTCACCGGTAATAATAGCCTGCTGTGCATCAGCTTGGGGGTCTGCAGCATCAAGCCATTGCAGTTTTTGGACATTGGGGTCCAATGCTTTAGAGCCAGTGGCGCAGCCAGTAATAGCGAATAGCAATGCAGCAACAATTAGCGGTGATTTCATAGTTATCTAAATTCGTTAGGTTCACTAGGCAGAATAGTGACATAAAAAAGTTTGTCTGTAACGTAAATGATTGACGCTACATTAAGGCCGATAAATTGAGCCTTAACAAGGCTTTAATCAATGAACACCAAGCTCAGGGCCGGCCAATAGGTAATTATCAGTACAGACACCAATAGAATAAAAAAGAAAGGGATAGTTGCCTTATATAGTGACATAACGGGCTTATTGAATCGATAGCTGGCGATAAAAAGATTCATCCCAACGGGTGGTGTAAAGTAGCCAAGCTGCATGTTAGCGAGGAAAATAATGCCAAGATGAACCGGATGAATACCGTAGCCAACTGCGATGGGCAGAATGATTGGAACGATAATAACAATGGCAGAAAAAATATCGAGCATCATGCCCAATGTCAGCAGAAACAAATTAAGTAAAATTAAGAAGGTTAGTTTATCGTCAATATGTAACTGGATAAAATCAAATAAACGAGTGGGTACTTCAGTATCAATTAGATAATTAGTTGAAGCCAATGAAACACCGATAATAATCATTATACCACCCACCATCACCATTGAATCCCTCATGATGGCCGTTAGCTGATTTAGTTTTATCTCTCGAATGATGAACACTTCAGCGATCAGTACATATA
>Ga0307492_10000815_pt1 | contig 13074 bp, 3 predicted proteins | sample SI3LmetaG_FD_202365 | JGI IMG/M metagenome (GOLD analysis project Ga0307492, IMG submission 202365) | Sea-ice brine microbial communities from Beaufort Sea near Barrow, Alaska, United States - SI3L | ecosystem: Environmental > Aquatic > Marine > Coastal | place: USA: Alaska | collected 2017-05-06
AGGGAGCTTTATAAATAATTTAGTTTTAAGAAATAACATTGATGAAAACAAGACCTTTAATGATCATTTAGTGCAAACAAAATCTTTAGTTTTAAACGCTTTTGATCATCAATATATTCCTTTTGAAGAACTTGTTGAATTATTACAACCAGCGCGAAGTAGCAATATTTCTTCACTATTTCAAGTAATGTTTTCTCTTAATAATAATGAAGTATCCGAATTTGCGTTACCCGATGTTTTGATTGAACCATATCCCACTGTTCACGAAAAATCTAAATTTGACTTTACATTAAATATAACTGAAACGGAGCATGGTTATACATGCCAATGGGAATATTGTTCTGATATATTTAATTTTGAGAGCATCAATAAATTAGCTGACCACTTTAACTACCTGTTGGAAAAGTGTATTGATTGTAATAATTTAAATATCAGAGATATTCCGATGTTTTCAGCGTCGGAATCCACTCAAATGTTGACGCAATGGAATCAAACACATGTTCAGCATCCTATAGGGCAATCTACTCATCAGCTCTTTGAGAAAGTGGTCCAGACACAAGCTCATTCAATCGCTGTAATCGACAATGATATTCAACTGACTTATCAAGAATTAAATTATAAAGTCAATTTGCTTAGCAATTGGCTTATGTCACAGGGGATTGGAGAAGGCTGTTATGTTGGTTTGATGTTTGAACATACAGTTGATATGTTGATTTCTCATTTAGCCGTTATGAAATCAGGCGCTGGTTATATACCTTTAAATTATCAATGATTATATGTGATCCTAATAAAACGGAATTAAGTGTTTCAATAAAGGTCATTGATTTTGACAAAATAGATTTGTCGGCGTGTTCAGGTAACGATCCTGATATTACATGTTCGAGTCAAAATACCGCCTATGTCTTATATACGTCAGGTTCAACAGGCACGCCGAAAGGAGTAGAAATTTCACATGATGCCTTAATTAATTTTTTATTATCCATGAAAAATCGACCTGGTTTTACTAAAGATGATCGTTTGCTCTCTTTAACTTCAACTTCGTTTGACATTTCAGGCCTTGAATTATACCTGCCGCTAATTTCTGGAGGCACTTTGGTATTGGGAGGTCCTCGTATTGCAACCAGCGGGGATGTTCTGTCTAAATATATTGAACAAGAGCAGATCACATTTATGCAAGCAACGCCATCAATTTGGCGTTTACTGGTAAATTCTGGCTGGACAGGGAATAAAGAGTTAAAATTACTAACGGGAGGAGAAGATATTTCTTCCTCATTAGCAGCAAGTTTATTATCTAGAGTTGGTCAAGTCTGGAATATGTACGGACCTACTGAAACAACTATATGGTCAACTTGTGCTCAGTTGTTTTTTAATTCAAGTGAAGCTGTCGACATTTCCATTGGAAAGCCTATCGATAATACACAAGTCCTTATTCTTAATGACAGATTAGAAGCTGTACCTGTAGGTGTTATTGGACAAATTTACATAGGAGGAGCAGGACTAGCTAAAAGGTATATAAATCAGCAGAAACTTACACAAAAATCATTTATTATTAATCCTTTCTTTAATAAGGGATCGGCATTTTCGAAATCAGAATACTTATATTCGACTGGTGATCTGGCTAAATATTCGAAATCGGGTGATATTCTTTTCTTGGGCAGACGTGATAGTCAAGTGAAGCTGAACGGTCTAAGAATTGAACCAGCCGAAATAGAGTTTTTCTTGACAAACCACTCAATGATCAAAGATTGTTTAGTTATCGTTAACAAAAATAATGATACTGGATCTACTCATGATTTAGTCGCCTATTATACGCTAAATAAAAATAGCCAGATAAAACTTTCCGTTACTGAGTTACGAAGTTATCTGTTAAAAAATATTCCTGCTTATATGATCCCTAATATATTTGTAGAAATCGAATCATTTCCGATGACAATTAGCGGGAAAATAGATAGGAAAAAGTTACCCGAACCAAAGAAAGGTAGACAAGATATAGAAAATGAATGTGTATTGCCTTCAAACGATTTTGAACAAGTTGTTGTATCTACTTTGAAACACATGCTCAATATTGAAGTTGTTGGTGTAACCGATAACTTCTTTGAATTAGGAGCCACTTCACTAGATATTGTAAAATTAGCTGAAAAATTATCAGAAAAATTCGAACGAACTTTTTCACCTATAGATTTATTCACCTACTCTAGTGTGCTGAGTTTATCTGAATACTTTAATTTAACATCAAGCAAAAAAACTAAAGATATCAATCATGTAAATCGCAAAGAACAAGCGAAAAACAGATTGAAAAAAAGGATCAAAAGGAAATCATAATGCTGACAACCGGATTGGAAATAGCCATCATAGGCATGTCTGTAAGAATGCCTAAAGCAAATACTCTAGATGAATTTTGGGATAACTTAAAAACAGGTAAAAATTGTATTACATTTTTCACGGATGATGAATTGAGAGAAGCAGGATATTCTGAAGATATTATCAATGATCCTAATTATGTCAAAGCTAAGGGGATTATCGATCAAGCAATGGGTTTTGACCCCGAAGTATTTGGTTACAGTAATCGGGAAGCACAACTGATGGATCCTCAGTTGAGGGTTTACCATGAATGTGCATATCAGGCCCTTATAGATGCAGGTTATACCTCTGATAACGTAGATGGCCAAATTGGTATGTATGGAGGTGTAGGTGATAATGTACTATGGCGTACTCAATTTTTTAATAGTTCAGAAAGCCTGGCGGGAAATTTTCAAGCAGCTAACCTCAATGGAGCTGAATTTTATAATACCCGAGTTGCAAATAAGCTCAATTTGAAAGGTCCTGCAATAACTATTCAAACTGCCTGTTCAAGTTCACTTGTTGCACTTCACATGGCTGCTCAAGGTTTAATTGCAGGAGATTGTGATGTCGCCTTAGCAGGCGGAGTTGAAATGAATACCGATCCGTATTTAAAACAGCCAGAGGTAAATGGATATTTATATCAGGAAGGAATGGTTAATTCACCCGACGGTTATTGTCGTCCGTTTGACAAAGACGCTGCCGGCACATTTCTTTCTGATGGCTGCGGTATGGTTGTATTAAAACGCTTAGAAGACGCAATAGCTGATGGTGATAAAATCTATGCTGTGGTGAAAGGAAGTGCGATAAACAATGATGGTAAAGAAAAAATTGGTTATACAGCTCCGAGTGTTCAGGGACAATCAAGTGTCATTCAGGCAGCTCTGGAAATGGCTGAAGTAGAAACAGACTCAATTCGTTATATTGAAGCCCACGGTACCGGAACAAAGTTAGGGGACCCTATAGAAATAGAAGCTCTTTCAACCGCTTTCGATACAGAGCAAACCAATTTTTGTGCTATTGGCTCAGTTAAAAGTAACATTGGACATCTCGGAGCCGCTGCCGGTATTGCGGGCTTAATTAAAACAGCGCTGGCAATACACCATAAACAATTGCCACCTAGTCTTAATTTTGTATCACCTAACCCAGAAATAAACTTTGCTAAGTCTCCCTTTTTTGTGGCTACCCAGCTACAAAATATTGAAGATGCTGAACACCCTTTCCGTGCTGGTGTAAGTTCATTTGGTATCGGAGGTACGAATGCGCACGTTATACTGGAAGAGTACCGCAATACAGATAAAAATCAGAGCAGTGAAGGGTATAAGAATAAAGTGCTTGTATTTTCTGCAACAAATGAGAAATCTCTGAATTTACAAAGTGATAATTTAGCACGTTATTTAAAAAAGAATCCGGATATTAACCTTTCTGATGTTGAGTTTAACTTGCAACTTGGTCGTCCACATCTTGATAAGCGTTTGGCAGTGGTAGGTGAAAATTTTGAACAGATAGTTCAGGGTTTAGAAAATGACAAATCGATAAATCGTTTGCGTGGAAAAGTAAAAAATAACTTTTTAATTTTTATGTTTCCGGGCCAAGGTTCGCAATATAATCGCATGGCTGTTGAATTGTACGATCACAACCCGATTTTTAGAGACTTGATAGAAGATTGCTTTAACTTAATGCCGTTGTCATTTGCTGCAAAATTAAGATTGATATTATTTTCAGCAACCGGCGATAACGGGAGCATCAACGAAACACAATATACACAACCACTCTTATTTATTATTGAGTACGCATTAGCGCAATATTTAATAAAAGTGGGGATTCAACCAAAAGCTATGATAGGTCATAGTCTAGGAGAGCTTGTTGCTGCGACAATTTCAGGTGTGTTCGAATTAAAAGAAGCCATTGAATTGGTAATATTACGTGGTAATTTAATGGCCAAAACCGCTGAAGGTGGTATGGTAGCTGTCGTGCTTGATGAAATGAAATTGAAAGATATTCTACCTGAAGATCTATCAATTGCAGCGATAAATACAAGTAATGCACATGTGATTTCGGGAGAAGAAAAGGCAATCAATGAATTTATCGTTGTCTGTGAACACAAAAATATAATGCATAAAAAACTGGTTACCAACAAAGGGTACCATTCGAGTTTAATGGATCCAATTTTAAATGATTTTGTGGCCGCATTTTCAGATAAAAAATTAAAGGCCCCTAAAATTCCTTTCATTTCAAATGTTACGGGAAGTTGGATCACTGTTGAGCAGGCAACATCTGCAGATTACTGGGCACAGCACCTTCGTCAAGCTGTGCAGTTTTTCTCAGGGGTTAACCATATTTTACAGCAACCAGCTGATGACTTTGTGTTTGTAGAAATTGGATCAGGCACTACCCTGAGCAGCTTTATAAAGCAAAATAGAGGCAGTACTAAACAAAGCATGAATGTGAATTTACTACCTCATGCAAAAGAAAGTATGACGGATACAGAATCAGTTTCCAGAGTATTAGCAAAATTACATATTTCAGGAGTAAAGGTTAATTGGTCCGAATACCATAAAAGAGAGGTTCGAGGCAAGGTTGATATCCCCGGGTATGTCTTTGATAGAACGAACTTTACACCAAACTTAAAAAGCAGCAATAAACCTAATTCACTGGCCTCTGCGCAAGATTCTGATCAAAACATTAAATATTATACACCTCACTGGGAGAGAGGAAATACTGGTAAGAATAACCTATCATCATTGATATCTAACTCTGAAATTACCGGGAACTGGCTTATATTTAAAGATGATAAAGTAGGTGGTGTCTTAGCCGAATTTATCAGGGGGCAGGGATGCAGAGTTATCACTGTTTCTGTGGGAGAAAAATATGGCAGGATCGAAGGAGATGATTATGGTCTTCAGCCTGGAAATGAAAGTGATTATACAAGTCTATTCCACGAATTAGTCAGGTTGCAGGCAATACCCGATAAAATACTGAACTTATGGCCGTTAGATAAGATCCAGGCAAATGACAATGTATCGGAACAGGTGAATTTAGATCGGTGTTTTTATAGTTTTGTGAATTTAGCTAAGCAAATAGGCGAGTTTGGCATAAAGAAAGTCATTCGTTTGCTTGCCGTATCATCAGATCTTCATTCGGTTACCGGTGAAGAGAGTATTTGTCCGGTAAAATCAACGTTACTCGGTGCAGTAAGGGTTATCGGGCAAGAGTATGCCAATATTGAATGTCAGAATATTGATTTTGGTTATAGTCATCTTTTAAAAAATAACCCCGAACGCCTTATCGAACCAATTTTAGCTGAATTATTCCAAGAGGAATATGAACAACTGGTTGCAATTAGGGGACCTTATCGTTGGCTTAGGGAATTTAAAAAAGCAAACTTTAAAACCGATAAGAATGACAACAAACTAATTCGTAGTTATTTAAAAAATTCAGGTCATTATTTAATTACCGGTGGATTAGGCTCTTTGGCACTTGCTTTAGCACAGGATATTGCTAAAAACGTAAATGCGCAATTCACCTTGATTTCACGTACAGGTTTACCTCATAGAGATGATTGGTCTCAATGGTTATCTTCTCATAGTGATGAAGACCCTGTTAGTCAAAAAATTAAATCAGTACAGAATATTGAATTATCGGGTAGCAAAGTACTTATTTTCAAAGCTGATATTACTGTGCTTGATCAAACAGTTTTTGCTATTAAAGAAAGCCAAAAAATAAATGGTGCGATAAAAGGCGTTATTCATGCTGCGGGGCTTCCTAGTGGAGGGGCAATTCAAAATAAATCTAAGGAAGATTTATATAAAATTATCGAACCAAAAGTTTTTGGTACACAGTGTTTAGCAGAGGCATTGGAATATTCAAATTCAAATCCAAATTTTGTCTGCTTGTTTTCTTCAGTGACGTCTTTAGTGGGTGGGTTTGGTCAGGTGGATTACTGTGCCGCGAATTCATACTTAGATGCTTGCGTACATAGTCGTTTATTTGATAATGCAGGACATGTTAGCGTTATTAATTGGGATGCGTGGAAAGAAATAGGGATGGCGGCAGAATATGCCCAAAGTACTAATCATAACAAGCAGAAGGTTGTTCACCCTTTATTAGGTTCTGTCGCTAATAAAACTGAAACAAGTATTTCTTTTACATCTCGGCTCAGTGCGCAAACATGCTGGATGTTGAATGAACATGTTATATTTAGTGAGCAAACTATGCCGGGCACAGCCTATTTAGAGATGGCACGTTCTGCATTTAATTATTTAACGGATATTGATCAGATCGAATTTAGTGAAGTCTATTTTCTTGCTCCTTTAAATACAATTGAAAATCAAGAGATTGATATAAAGACCCAGTTAGTCAAAAATGGTAATAATTTCGACTTTGTCATTAGCAGCGTTGTTGGTAATGGACTTGATGAAATACAGCACGCTAAAGGGCAAATTACTGCTGCTGTTTCATTGAACAGTCCTATAAAATCAGTTGAAGAGCTTATTTATAAATGTAGCGACAAGATGATTAACTGCACCGAAGAGAGATTAGACTTCTTAGGTGGTGAAAAAGGAGAGCGTGAATTTTATTACGGTCCACACTGGGATAGTTTTCAGAAGGTTTATCTGGGGCAGGGGCGATGTGTGTTTCATTTGAGATTAAAGGATGAGTTTGCTAGTGAATTAAGCGAATTGAAACTACATCCTTCAATTTTGGATTGTGCAACCTCTTCGGCATTTGATTCGGAAGATGACAAGTTTTATATACCTCTTCACTATAAAAAAATAATATATTATAGACCTTTGACTCAAGTTTGTTATAGTTCCATTGTTCCTGTTAGTAATAATTATGGTGTACAGGAAGTTGATATAAGCATTTATGATGCAAAAGATAATTTGCTTCTTGATATTATCGGGTTTTCTAAACGAGAAATCGCAGAGTCTGATTTTGTTAATTCACCAAAAACTGAAAAAGCAATTATAAAACTACCAATTAAAAATGAACTACCATTGCTCAATAAAGGACTTGAAACGGAAGAAGGAATAGTTGCGTTTCATAATATAATAAGTCAGAAAATTGATTCTGTAGTAATTACTAAATCTAATATAAATTCGGAAATTGCTTCACATCGAAATTTTAAATCTTTTAAAGATATTGAAGGATTAACCGATTCAGTTTCATTGAGAGAACGTCCTGAATTGTCTAATGCCTATGTCGGTCCAAAAACAGACGTAGAGAAAAAGTTAGTGGGCTTATGGCAGCAGATGCTGAGCATTAATAATATAGGTATTAATGATGATTTTTTTGAACTCGGCGGTGACTCTCTGGTTTTAATGCAGATACATTCAGAATTGTCAGGGTTGCTTTCACAAAATATAGCGATAGCTGAGTTATATAATTATCCGACGATTGAAGGGTTGGCAAATTCATTAAAAAAAGGTGACCCTAAAAATAATCAGCAATTGAATCAAGCTGAAAAAAGAGCAATGAAAATAAAGTCGGCTTTGAAAAAACGTAGGAGAACATCTTCATTACGTTAGTATTCGTTTAGTTGTTTAGGACACGGAAAAATGTCAGCAATCTTATTTTTCTGTGTCAGCTTTCAAACGTATGCCAATTGCATTAATTAGTGCAATTGGTATTAGAGTAACAATTATTTAAGTGATAGAGCAGATATTCCGCACGCGTTGTTCTTGTTTTAAACATACAATTTTAGGCTGAAATCATACAGTTTAAAATTAACACATGCTGTACTGTAAAAAATAAGCAAAAAAATTCTAATTTTTATGTCATTAATTAAGTGCAGAATATCTGGTGGATAAGTTGAATTTGGTAAGTAACTTCGATTAATGATCGTCGTTATATTGATAAATTTTAATAGGACTTTAGTAACTTATGCTAAATGAAATAGAAAATAATGATAATGATATTGCTATTATTTCGATGGCATGTCGCTACCCTGATGCAAATAATGTTAATGAATTTTGGGCTAATTTATCTAAAGGCCATAATTCAGTAAAAATATTAGATGCTCAAGAATTGAAACGACGGGGCCTAGGAGATTTGTTAAAGGAAAAACCAAACCTTATTTGCGCTCAATCATCACTGGGTCGAGAAGAAATAAAATTATTTGATGCTAAATTTTTTAATGTTTCACCTCGTGAGGCTGAGACCATGGATCCCCAACAACGTCTGTTTTTAGAGGCTTGCTGGGAAGTATTTGAGTCAGCAGGTTACTCTACCGAGCACTATAACGGTAAAGTTGGGGTTTTTGCTTCCACAGCGGGAAGTGAATATTTATCTAACAATTTAAGTTCCAACATTGAATCCCTAAAAGATTTTGGTGCATTTCAAGTATCATTGGGTAATCAGAAAGATTTTCTGGCGACTAAAGTATCCTATAAAATGGGATTCACAGGCCCTAGCATAAATGTCAATACACTTTGTTCATCTTCAGCTTTAGCTATTCATTTAGCACGAGAAAGTTTACTTAATTATCAAATCGATTTTGCTATAACGGGCGCTGTAAATATATCTATAGATTCTATAGATTCTTTATATTATCAAGAAGGTGGTATAGAAGCCGACGAAGGTTGTTGCCGTGCATATGACGAACGAGCATCGGGCACCGTAGGAGGAAGTGGTCTGGGTGTGATTGCTATGAAACGATTAGTTGATGCACTTGATGATGGCGATACTATTCTTGCTGTTATTAAAGGTACAGCAGTTAACAATGATGGTGCGACTAAGGCGAGTTATACCGCCCCTAGCCCAGATGGGCAGGCTGAGGTGATTGCTGAAGCATTAGCTGTATCAGGAGTAGAGCCTGATACTATTGGTTATATTGATGGGCATGGAACAGGGACAAATATTGGCGATCCCATTGAGATAAGCGCATTAACTAAAGCTTATCAGATATATACTGACAAAAAACAGTTTTGTGGTATTGGCTCTGTAAAAACAAATATTGGGCACTTGGTTACTGCTGGTGGCATTACCAGTTTGATTAAAACGGTATTGTCTTTACAAAATAAGCAAATCCCTGCAAGTTTGAATTTTGAACGGCCTAATCCTAAAATTGACTTTTTAAATAGTCCGTTTTACGTTAACGATAAATTGAGTGACTGGCCAAAAAAAGAGTATCCTCGACGAGCCGGTGTTAGTTCTTTTGGTATAGGTGGAACTAATGTTCATATTATTCTTGAAGAAGCTCCACAGACATTAACAAATTCTGCCTCAAAGAATTCACATCATATTTTGTTATCATCAAAAACAGATGCTAGCTTAAAGCGAATGAAGGAAAATTTATTCAACTATTTATGTGACCATCCGACGGTTAACTTAGCTGATGTCAGTAATACGTTAGCAAATGGCCGTACTAGCTTTGAATATAGGTTTGCCGCTGTTTGCCATAATGTTGAAGAGTTAAAGCAGCAGTTATCCGGTCAGCTTCCTGCCAATGTTATTGAATGTCATCAAAAGCCACAAAACAGACCTGTTTGTTTAGTTTTTTCAACAATGAATGAGCAATTAAAGAAAATTTCCACTACGTTGTATGAAACGGAAAATACGTTTAAAACGGCATTTGATGAATGTGCTAACTTAATTTTTACTGAGCACAATATTGATGTTAAAGAATATATTTTCGTTAATGATTCTATATCGAATCAATTTGTAACCGTACAGCTCAGTAAATTCACCATACATTATGCATTAGTCTCATTATTTAATGGGTTTGGAATAAAGTTTGAGTCTTTTATTGATGATGGTTTATCAGAGTTCGTTATGGCGAATATCGCTGGCGTATTCAGCCTAGATGATACTCTTAAACTTATTGATCTGCAGACTAAAATAATAGGTAATAGTGAAAATAGGGTGGAGATAGAAGGTGAACAACTCGACTCATTGAAATCTTTATTATCGGAAATTAGTTTACATAAACCCATTACACCCTTTATTTCAAGTGTTACAGGTACCTGGATTTCAGACGAGGAAGCGCTTAGTAAAGATCACTGGCTATCTTTGCTTACTAATCAAAATAAGACAGAAGACAGTGTCACTGAACTGCTACAGGACGAAAATAGACTATACATTGAAATTGGCTCGGACATCAGGTTTTCAGCATTAATTGATATACCAGATGAAAGTCTAAAAGTTTTACTCGGTAGTACTAATATTGAAAGCGATTTACTGCTCTCTCCCTTAGTTAAATTATGGTCATTGGGGTTAAAAATAGATTGGCGGGAAATATATGGAGATGAGTTTGTAAGGCGCATTCCTTTACCGACATATTCATTTGATCACCAAAAATATTGGATTGAAACAAACAAAGAGTATTCGCCACGTCAACAAGTTGATATCAGTTTAACAAACACTGACGATCTTAAAAATAAAATAGCGAAAAATGATGATTTTAGTCGAGGTTCAATTGGTATAGAGTTAGGCTTTTCCGAGGACCTTTTACAGCAGCAATTGCAAATTGATGCGGTGTTGGAATTAAAAAAAGAAATGGAGTCTATCTGCGCTACTTTATCAAATCAGTTAAATTTAAAATTAGAAATTTCTGATCTGGGTCTGAATAAAAGAAATGGAAATGGAAATGAAAATGAATTGAGCCAAGTGGCGCTTAATGAAGGGATTGTTGAAGATAATAAAGTTGAACGTCCAGACATTGGGACAGATTTTATCAAGCCCACAACGGAGTGGCAGCAAAAAATTTCTGTTGAATGGTGTGATGCTTTAGGTTTTAACTCAATTGGTATCAATGATAACTTTTTTGAACTCGGTGGTCATTCTTTGATGGCTGCGGTACTGACTAAGAAAATAAAGTCGAAATTTAACATCGAAATAGAAATGCATGAATTACTTCAAAATCCAACTATCCTTGATTTTTCAGAACTGGTTAAAACCAGGAATAAGATAAAAGAACATGCAGTTGATGAAAAAACAAATGAATCCCATGGTGACACTTTACTACTCTAGGCAAATAATATTCCATTGTGCGATCAATATGGTTTGATTTCATAAAAAACATAAGGTATTTAAAAAGACCTTATGTATATTTTTCATTTCAGTTTATTCAAAATTAAAATTATAGGAAATTAAGTATGCAGGTTTTCAGGTTAATCAGCCAACTTCAGGATGTCGGTGTTAGGTTAAGGTTAGTGGGTGATAAACTTGAATGTAAACTGCCTCCTGACGGTTTGAGCGAACCATTATTAGAACTATTAAAAGCTAATAAAGAAGGGATTAAAAGTTTCCTCAAAAGCGAATTTAAACTTGAGCATAAGCGTTCTATTGTGCGCGGTAATAGTACTGAAATTGAATTGTCATTTTCTCAATTGAGATTGTGGTTTATTGATAGACTTAACTCTGGGAGTCCTGAATATAACTTGCCTAAAGCGTTCGTTGTCCATGGGGAACTTAATGTTGAAGTGGTTGAACAGGCAATATCAAGGATCATTAGCCGTCATGAAGTATTACGAACAGTTTATAAAGAAAACGATAATGGACCATTTCAACTTATAAATAATGAGTTTATTTTTAAAATCACAAAACATGATTTTAGTTCGATATCAGCAGATGCTAAGAAAACAGAATTACAATCTCTCATTGAATTAGATGTCAATAAATCGTTTGATTTAACTCAAGATCTGATGATCAGGGTAAGTTTTGTAATATTAAATGATTCAGGTATTGAGAAAAATATTCCACAAAAAAGTGCCTTGTTATTTAATATGCATCATATCGCGTCAGACGGTTGGTCTATGGAGGTGTTGGTAAGTGAATTTGTTACTCAATATAAGGCAATACTCGGTGGAGCAGTTGACCCACTACCACCGCTGGAAATTCAGTATTCTGATTATGTTCATTGGCAAAAAGAATGGTTACAAGGAGAAATGCTAGATTTACAATTTCGTTATTGGGATAATCAATTAGCAGGACTCCCACAGGTTCATAGTTTAGTATTGGATAATCCAAGGCCAAATGTTAAACAGAGTATTGGTGGCCATATTTCAAGTAAGCTAACGGCTGATGTTGCTGTTTCATTGCAACAACTCGCGAAACATTATCATCTAACTCCTTTTATGCTATTACATGGGGCGCTGTCGCTGGTACTCTCTCGCCATAGTAATAGTGCCGATATAGTGATTGGTACACCAGTTGCGAACAGACCTGAAGCTGAACTAGAATCATTGATAGGATTTTTCGTTAATACGTTAGTACTTAGAGTTGATACAGCTTATACACAGTTAGCTGATTATTTTTCTCATGTACGTCAAGTTAACTTAGATGCGCAATCAAATCAAGATTTGCCATTTGAGCAATTGGTCGAGCGATTAAATGTTCAACGTAGTACTGCGCATACACCACTATTCCAAATTATGTTGACGACGAATAATGATTTTAATCTGGGAGCTAATGCTACAACAAACCTATTATCGATACCCGGTATCGATATTACCCCACTTTCCGGACAAAATATTCCAGTCGAGTTTGATTTAACTATAGATATAAAGTTAAGTAATGAAGTTATTGATTTGAATTGGGCTTATGATAAGTCCATATTTAATGAATTACATGTTAGTCAAATTAATGATCATTTATGTCATGTGCTGACAGCGTTGGCAGAGCTCGATGATAAAGCAATTTCAGCCAAACCTTTAATTAAAAATATACCAATGCTCTCACATCATGAGCTAGATTATCTCTGTAATACGCTTAATGACAACTCAGTAAAGT
>Ga0307492_10000816_pt1 | contig 13064 bp, 7 predicted proteins | sample SI3LmetaG_FD_202365 | JGI IMG/M metagenome (GOLD analysis project Ga0307492, IMG submission 202365) | Sea-ice brine microbial communities from Beaufort Sea near Barrow, Alaska, United States - SI3L | ecosystem: Environmental > Aquatic > Marine > Coastal | place: USA: Alaska | collected 2017-05-06
TGCCTGTTCACTGGCTGCCAGCTCAACCCGACCAAAACCTTTCAACGCTCTGGGCGCACGCAATACCTTGGAGCCGCGACAGCTGACATATAGCTGCACAACGGTGGCACCCGCCATGGCACCCGTATTGGTGACATCAACACTGACCCGCAGGCCCAATTCAGTGGTCTGGACGATGAGACCTTCCAGCGCAAATGCCGTGTAGGATAAGCCGAAGCCAAACGGGTACTCAGGCTCACTTTGGTTGGCTTGCATATACGCATAGCCTTGCAGGTAGTCATGAGGTACTTGTAACGAGGTGATATCCCAGGGTACATGTTGGTCAATCTCGCGGGGAATACTCACGGGCAGTCGTCCCGACGGGTTGACCGTGCCGAACAGAACGTCGGCGATGGCATGACCGCCTTCGCAGCCTGGGTACCAGGCCATCAATAAACCCTGCACTTGATCAACCCAGGCGCGCATCTCGATAGCACTGCCGCCTTGCAGAATCACGATAGTTTGTTGCGATAATGCGCTGACTCGCTCGATCAACGCCTGTTGAATCGCGGGTAGGGTCAACAGCTCACGATCACCGCCACGGGCTAGATCAACGCCGCCAGCTTGTTGTTGTTCGGTAGGGATGAATTCGCCTTCATCGACGTAGTTCAGTCCTGCCACCACAATCACCGCGTCGAAATTGGCTAACGAATCAGTTAATGACGTTAGATCCGCTGCTGAACTGAGGTACGTCAGCTCAGCGGTCTGCACCAAGTGGCGAATACCCTCCAGTGGCGATACGCCATGGGTCGGCGTGACAAAACTACTGCCACGGTCACCGAGATTGGCTATATCTGCCATATCGCCAACAACGGCATAGCGTTTTCCGGCAACATCCGACAAGGGCAATATCTGCTGCTGATTCTTGAGCAAGACGATGGACTTTTCAGCGACTTCCCGGGCCAGGCTTAGATGCTCGGCTGACTCAACAACACTCGGGTCAGGTGTTACCTGATGCAACAGATCCCAGGCAATTTTAGCGTACAAGCATCGGCCCGCTGCCTGCCTTATCGTGGCTTCATTGAGGCTGCCCGCCTCAATAGCCGCGTAGATATTTTCATCTGAAAAATGAAAGCCCGCGGGCATTTCAATATCGAGTCCGGCGTTCAATGCATCGCTCGTCGAGTGCGTGCCCAAAAACCAGTCAGACTCGACAAAGCCCTTGAAGCCCCAGTCATCTCTGAGTATGGCTGTCAATAATTCAGTGTGCTCACCGCAATAAGTGCCGTTGAGTTTGTTATAGGCGCTCATGATTGAAGCTGCACCGGCTTCGACAACGCAGCGTTTGAAGTGGGGCAGGTAAACTTCATGCAATACACGCGGTGATACGTCGCTGGTCATCTCAAAACGGGTGTTCTCGACATTATTCACGGCAAAGTGTTTGGGGCTGGCCAATACATGATTTTGCGTGCCGCTGATAAACGCCGATCCCATAGCGCCCATATGAAAGGAATCTTCGGAATAGGTTTCCTGCGCGCGGCCCCAACCTGGATGGCGTAGGAGATTGATGGTGGGTGCCAGTAAGACATTGCCGCCGCGAGCAGCAACCTCCAAACCAATAGCCAATCCCACGCGACGTTCCAGATAAACATCAAAGCTCGCGCCGCGGGCCATGGCGACAGGAAAGGCGGTGGCGTGACCCGTGCGCGCTCCCCGGGGACCATCAACCATCTTGAAGGGTGGAATCGCGAGGTCAGCATCGCCACCGGCAAAGTACAGCCCATCAATGGCGTGCGCCTGCAGACCTCGAACCTCATTGAGTTGCTGGGCCAGTGTCATCTGCTCAAGCAGGGCGTCAACCTGTTCAGTGACGTTGTTATGATCGATGCCCAAGCCTTTATTGCCGGCGTGAATAAGGTCGTGATCGAAGGCTAATATCTCGCGGGTCATGGGCGCTGTCTCTGCAGTGTGACAAGTATTGGGTTATGTTTTCGGCGCACCTAATCACAGATGCCTGTGACAGGTGAATCACATCCAGATTGAATCATGATTAGGCTTGGCAAGCGAGCATCCGCAGGTTATAAAAACGTATGACAATTCAACGAAGTAACCGACCTGTAGATCTCATCCGCCAGCGGCATCCTATCGTGGTGTGTCTGCGGGTGTTGAGTCGTTCGCGTATTGCTCGGCTCACCACCTTGTCGATATTCTTGAGCTTGTTATGCGCATGCACGCAACCCCCGCCCGTGACGCAAGCCACGGCAGAAATTTATGCAACAGCCTTTCGCCAAGCAGTGGTGACAGCCGCCGTGCAGCAAAAGTGGGCTCGAAGTTGTGCCCTGTGCCATGTGAATGGTGAGGGCGGAGCGCCCAGAATGGGTGATGTTGAGGCCTGGGCCGAGCGCCGTAAGGAGGGTGATGCGATATTGATGAAACACACTCTGGAGGGCTTCAAGCGCATGCCGGCACTGGGTTATTGCATGGATTGTGAGATTGATGATTTTGCCGCGATGATCAAAATGATGGTGGGACAGCCATGATTAATCGACGGCGGTTTATGGCAAGCTCGTTACTCGCTGCTTTGTGGTCTTCCTTGCCTTCCATGGGTAGGGCGACCGCTGCCCCGGCTGTCGCGAGAACGCCGTGGCACAATTGGTCTGGCTATTTGTCGGCGAATCCTTTGGGCCGCATCGCGCCCCATAACGAGGATGAATTGGTGTCAGCCTTGCGTAGTACAAGTGGCGCTATACGTCCGGTAGGTGCGGGTCATTCCTTTTCGCCTCTCGTACCCACTGATGGTCATCTCATCGCGCTGGATAATTTAAGCGGCCTGGTCAGCCACGATGCCGACAAAATGACCGCCGAATTGTTCGCTGGCACGCGTTTGTCTGACGCCGGCAGGCTGCTGAATAGCGTTGGTCAAGCGATGTTTAATCTGCCGGATATTGATCGCCAGACGCTCGCCGGCGCCGTATCAACCTCGACGCACGGGACGGGTCGCGCGCTTAAATCCCTGTCGGGTTATGTGACCAGTTTGCGGTTGGTGACGCCGACCGGTGACGTGCTTGATCTAGACGCTGACAACGACAGTGACCTATTTGATGCCGCCCGCGTTTCCTTGGGTTGCTTGGGCATTATCACCAGAATTGGTTTCAAAAATCGTGCGCCTTTCAAGCTGCGCAGCCGCACCTGGGTCGAGAAGGCCGACGCCGTGATTGATCAATGGGAGGCGTTAGCAACTCAATGGCAACACTTTGAGATTATGCCGCTGCTACACTCTGATTACGCGTTCATCATTGCTCACCAAGAAACTGACGCGCCAATCTCACCGATGATTGACGAGGACGATAATGGCGAGCTACTGGCATTGCTCGATGCCACGCCCGTATCAATGCGCGGTGCGTTCATTAATTTGCTGGCGGCAGATATCGAGCCCAATGAAGGTGTCGATACCTCCTTCAAATCACTCACCAACCTGCGTTTCGATCGCTTTAACGAGATGGAGTATTCTGTACCCGCAGCGAAAGGACCCGAGTGCCTGATGGAAATTCTGCAGACCATTAAAGACCAAGGAATTGATGTATCGATTCCGCTTGAATATCGCGTGATCGCAGCGGATGACGCGTGGTTGAGCATGTTTTATAACGGACCCCAGGTATCGATCTCATTGCATCGACTGGCACAGTATGACTACTCACCGTTGTTTGATGCCATTGAGCCAATCTTCTGGAAGTATGGCGGCCGTCCACATTGGGGTAAGGTACATAGCCTAGGCTATGCGCAGCTGCGATTCCTGTACCCCAAGCTGGATGCCTTTATCGCGCTGCAAAAAGAATTAGACCCTCAAGGGCGCATGCTCAACCCGCACCTGCGGCAGATACTCGGACGTTAGTTGATAGCTAGTCGAGACTGTCTTCAGCGATAAAGTACCGGGGATCTTCGATCACGTTAACTTCTACCAAGTTGCCCGCCTTGTGCAGCAATGAACGACATTCAGCGTTGAGATGCACCAGGTGTAGGACCTTGCCCGCGTTGAGGTAACGTTCTGCCAGGGTATCAATGGCTTCTAGTCCAGAATGGTCGCAGACCCGTGAGCCGGCGAAATCTACAACCACATCGTTAAGGGCCGTGGACGGATCAAACTGATCAAGAAACGAGGTTACCGAGCCGAAGAACAAGGGGCCGCTGACACCGTAGACTGTTGAGTTTTTGTGGTCATCTCGACGTACCACATTGATATGTTTGGCATGCTCCCAGGCAAACACGAGGGCCGATACAATCACGCCCGCGATCACCGCCACGGCGAGGTCGGTAACGACTGTTACTGCTGAAACCAATACCAAAATAATCGCATCACTGCGGGGTACCTTGGCGAGAATACGGAAGCTACTCCATTCGAAGGTGCCAATGACGACAATGAACATCACACCGATCAGCGCAGCCAGTGGAATTTGCTCGATGAGCGGCGAGGCGAAAAGAATAAAACCCAACAGGAACAGAGCAGCAGAGATGCCTGACAGTCGACCGCGGCCGCCAGAGTTTACGTTGATCATACTTTGCCCGATCATGGCGCAACCGCCCATACCGCCGAACATGCCCGTCACCGTGTTGGCGATACCTTGGCCCACACATTCTTTATTGCCGCGACCACGCGATTCCGTGATTTCGTCAACCAGGCGCAGAGTTAACAGTGATTCAATGAGGCCAATAGCCGCGAGAATGAGCGCATAAGGAAAGATAATAATCAGTGTTTCAAAGTTCAGTGGCACGGCAGGCATATGGAAAGTCGGCAGGCCACCGGCGATTGACGCTATATCACCGACCACGCGGGTATCAAGGTTGAGCCCGAAAACGAGTGCGCTGACCACCACAATGGCCGCGAGAGACGACGGAATGGCGCGAGTGAGTTTAGGCAGATAATGGATGATCGCCATCGTCAGTATCACCAGACCAACGAGCATGTATAGGGCTTCGCCACTGAGCCATGCCACATCCAGAATAGAGTCTTGCATCATAGTGCCATGGAGCCAACCGGGTTCGCCGACTTCGCCAAATTGGCTGAGTTGGGCGAGAAAGATGACGATGGCCAGGCCATTCACAAAACCCAGCATGACGGGATAGGGCACCATACGAATGAACTTGCCGAGTCGCAAAACACCAGCGGTCACCTGCAAGATACCCATCAATACCACCGTCGCAAACAGGTACTCAACACCGTGATCTGCCACCAGCGCTACCATCACGACCGCCAGGGCGCCTGTGGCACCGGAGATCATACCCGGCCGACCACCTATGCAAGCGGTAATCAGACCCACCATAAAAGCGGCATACAAGCCCACGAGGGGACCGACGCCAGCAACAAAGGCAAACGCGATGGCCTCAGGCACGAGAGCCAGGGCGACGGTCAAGCCAGAGAGTACATCGTTTTTGATGGTGGTAACGCGGGCGGGGTGAAACTCAAACATGGGGTGATCTCAGGGTACCAATGGATGTTCAGGACAAATGTACAAATTCTGTACTCACTAGAGTGTAGCCTACAGCAGTCATGCCGGGGGCCGTGACAGTATGCCGGTTATGGGCGCGCGTAGTTTACCGGATGCGGCGTTGCAACACAAACCGCAAGCCTGCGTTTTGCATAGGCCTAGGGGTTCATTTCAGGTGAGCCATCGCTGTGCCGTAGGGATCATCTAACCGTCGCTATCTATCATCTCCAGTCCACACCAGTTAGCGATAAACACGGCGATGGTCGCCGTGATGCGTTCAATGGAGGCGATACTGACACGCTCATCAAAGCCGTGGATATTGTCGCTCACCGGACCATAGACTAGGCAAGGCGTATCGTCATATAAGGCGAACACGCGGGCATCGAGATAGGCCAAAGAGGTCACCGCCTGCAGTTCACTGCGGAAAACGGCCCCATGGGCCTTACCGAGTGCTTGTTCTGCCTGGCTGCCGGGGTCTAAAATATAGCCCTGCGCCATGAATCCGTTGAATTCGACCGTCGGTGGGTTATTCGATAAGAAAGGATGGCTGCCGGCTGCTTGCCGAATAAAGCCTTCTATCTCTCGGGCCCCTTCGCGGGCGTCCTCGCCGGGATACAGGCCCGTACGCACATCGAAGGTACACCAGGCAGGTACTGATGAAGCCCAGTCGCCACCGGCGATCTTGCCGACGTTAACGTTGATGGGTTTCTCAATATCGGCAAAATCCGGATGGTCTACTTTCAGGGCGTTGCGTGACACCTCGAACGCTTTCAGGCGCCCGATCAAATAGGCTGCCGCGTCGATAGCATTGGCGCCGCTGCTGGCATCCGCGACATGCGCCGGGCGTCCCTTGACGTGAACCTTGAACCAAATAACGCCGACGCTCGCGCGCACCAGGGCGTCATTCATAGGCTCCGGAATAATCGCCGCATCAGCATGATAACCCCGCACCAATGCCGACAGGGCGCCATTGCCTGTACATTCTTCCTCTGTCACTGACTGCACATACACGTCAGCGGCAGGTTGATAGCCAAGACTGCGCAAGGCATCAAGGGCGAAAATATTCGCGGCGATACCGGCTTTCATATCACCACTGCCTCGACCATACAGCCAGTCACCCTCGATGCGAGGCTCAAAGGGTGGGCTTGTCCACATATCGAGTGGCCCCACGGGAACTACATCGATGTGACCATTAAGAATCAATGACTGGCCCACTACCTGCCGTGGACGGTGAGCACCGACGACATTGATGGCATTGCTGTAGTCCACATCAACGGGGGAGAACCCTTTGTGTGAGGCGATATCGGCAACGTCTATCTGCCATCGATCCATGGTCAGACCTCTGTCCTTAAGCGCCTTGAAAACAAAGTCCTGGGCGTTGTGCTCCTGGCCGCGAACAGAGGGGTGCCGCACCAGCGCCTGGGTGAAAGCCAATTGTTGCGACATATTGTTCTTCACCGCGTCAATGATCTGCTGCTCAATCTCGTTGCTAGGGTGCATGGCGAGTCTCTTTGATTAAGTACACATGCCGGTATGCTAGCAGTTGCCACGGCTCAGGGCGAACGCCGACAGAATTATCTGGGCGCGGTGCCAAAAATCACCTGCACAAGTTTTTCAGCAAGACCCTGTATTTTTGTTACTATCATGCTCGACATTAAGAGCAACATTAATAATAACAATGAAACCATCATACGGTGGTTGAGCATGGGATAAGGCATATGGCATTTGAATGGAATTACGGGGATATTCTCGATGCTGTGGGTGAGGTGGTACCCGGTGATCGGCCGGCATTGATCCACGGTGACCGAACCATCACCTGGTCTGACCTTATGGCACGCAGCAATAACTTGGCCCGCAACCTGCTGAACAACGGCGCGCAACCAGGCGACAAAATTGCCCTGTATATGCGTAACCGGCCGGAGTACCTCGAAAGCATGACCGCGGCATTTAAGGCCCGTTTGACCCACGTCAATGTTAACTATCGATACATTGACAATGAGCTGATTTACCTGCTCGACAATGCCGATGCAACGGTGTGTATTTATGCGGCGGAGTTTGCGCCCCACATCGAGCATATCCGCCAACAACTGCCGAAAGTCACCCAATGGATCGAAGTCGATGATGGCAACCCGGGTATGGCAGACGTCCCTGCAGGCGAGCGCTCTGCATACAAGAGTCTGGCTTACGAGAGTCTTGCAATGTCAGGTGAAGGCATACCGCTGACTGATGCGCGTAGCTCTACTGATCAGCTGTTCATCTATACTGGCGGCACCACGGGCATGCCAAAGGGTGTGATGTGGAGTCACTATGCCTTGTGGAATGTGCTCGGCGCAGGCGGCAATGTGCGTTTAGGTGTTCCACCCTGCGAGGACCTGGCAGAGCATCTGTCGCGTATCAAGGCCGCTCCGTCTGGACCGGTAACCCTGCCGTTACCCCCCTTGATGCATGGCACGGGATTGTTGGCTGGGTTGTCTGCGATAGCCAATGGTGGCACCTGCGTGACGCTAGTTTCGAAGAGTTTTGAAGCTGAGTTAGCGCTGCAAAATGTGCAGCAGCACCGTGTCACCGCGCTCACTATCGTCGGTGATGCGTTCGCCCGGCCCCTCGTCGAGTTTCTCGATGCGAATCCTGACAAGTATGACTTTTCTTCTGTTGCAGTCATGACATCCAGTGGCGTCATGTGGACTCGGGAAGTTAAGGCAGGTTTGCTGCGACACAATGAAAACCTGTTGCTGGCAGACTCGTTCTCATCATCAGAAGCTATTGGCCTAGGCGCCTCGGTAATGACCAAGGATGAGGCCATTGAGGTTGCGCAATTCACCCTCGGTCCGCGTTGCAAAGTGTTCACCGATGACGAGCGCGAGGTCATGCCCGGCTCAGGCGAGTCAGGCATGATTGCCGTGTCTGGCTTTCTGCCGGACGGTTATTACAAAGACCAGGCCAAGACTGACAAAACCTTTAAGGTCATTGGCGGCGTGCGCTATTCAATCCCCGGCGACTTCGTCAGAGTTGAGGCCGATGGCAGTCTGACGTTGCTGGGTCGTGGCAGTAATTGCATTAATACGGCGGGTGAGAAGGTGTTTCCTGAGGAAGTTGAGGAGGCGCTGAAACATCACTCGAGCGTTAAAGACTGTCTGGTGGTGGGATTGGCTGACGCCAAGTGGGGCCAATCTATTACCGCGGTCGTCGAATTGAATCCGGGCTGTGAACTTGATGAAGCGGCGCTGAAGGAATTTTCGCGCACGCATCTGGCCGCCTATAAGATCCCGAAGCGTATCCTCATGCGGGAGAGTCTTGAACGCGCGGCGAATGGTAAAGCGGACTACACGTTGATTAAGGCGTTTGCGGAAACCCGTTTGGCGAGCGCCTAGGATTTCACGCAGGCACATGCCATTGCCAAGGCGCTATGGCCGTCCAGATGGGCGGTCGTAGCAAGGGCATAGCAATGGCATAGCTCAAGAAGGTCGACGGATGCCTTTAACAAACATGCGCAGCACACTGTGTTGTTGTTCCACTAGGGCCTGTATTGCCTTACTAACAGTCTCTGAGTTCTGCTGCGTACTTGCTTCTCTGATATTGGCTTGAAGCAGGCTCGTTAGTCCATGGACGCTAGCCCAGATAGTACCCGCCAATAACTCCGCAGAATCATCGACAAACACCTGTTGCTCGATACCCGCTCGAATCAGCCCGACCAGTACCTCAAAACAGTTGGCACCGGCAGCCTGTAATGCCGGGTAGTCACTAAAATCTAGCAGTGATGAATCGAAGAACAGTTGGTATTTTTCTGGGTTGCGTAGCGCCCATTGAACATACTCGAAACCCACATCGGCCACAGTTTGCGCGATATCGTCATTATGCAGCGCGGCGGCGGCTTGTAAGTCTGCTGTCATCAGCTCAAAACCATGGGTCGCGATAGCGGCAAACAGGGCGTTTTTATTCTCGAAATGTCGGTACGGCGCCGTCTGCGAAACGCCTATCTCACGGGCCAGAGCGCGCAAACTCAGTTGGTCGGCGGACGAGGCACGCAGGCGTGCACAGGCCGCATCAATAAAGCACTGCCGCAGGTCACCGTGATGATAGGGGGGGGTACGGTTAGGCAGAGTCATGTTGGCTTCCCTTATTTCTCGTTGGCAGCTTAGCAGTCTTATGTTGACAACGTAAACATCTGCATCGACAATGTGTTCATTGAAAACATTAGGATGATAAGACCCATGCTGTCAGCATTGTCGTCAGCTCGCTTTACAAATAGGTACACAAGCAGCGCTTTAAACAAGCGCCTTAAAATCACGGTACTCACCAATATGCTTGGCATTCTGCCGTTTATTGCGTCCGGCTACGCCGTGGCAGGCGCGCTACCCGTGGAAACCGCCGTCTTGCAAGTCCAGCAGTACTACACAGTGAATCGTCATTATGGCGGTTTGCTCGAGCACCTGCGCACGAGTCAATTGGGTTTCGAGGCGGGCGGTGTGGTGAGTATGGTATCGGTGCAGGAGGGCGACGTCGTCAAGCAGGGTGATCTGTTGATCACCTTGGACAATGCCGCGAGCATCGCGGAACAAGCCGCTCTCAAGGCTGAGCTGGCCAGCGCTAGGGCCAGCTCAACAGCCCAGAGTGCGCAACTGGAATTGGCTAAATCGAGTCTGCAACGCTACCAGGATCTCATGCACAAGGGGCATGGGTCAGTCCAGCGCCTAGACGAATTGACGATTCAATCGCGGGTCGATGCAGCACAGGTCACCGTGCAAGACACCCGCCGACAAGGTAGTCAGGCGAGGCTTGACCTCGCCACTGTTTGGCTCAAAAGGCTACAAATCCACGCGCCCTTCAATGGCATTGTGCAGGCCCGGCAGGTCGATGAAGGCAGTATCGTGGCGCCCGGGCAGACGGCCATGACGCTGGTAGAGCAGGGGCCCTTGGAGTTAAAAGTCGGGGTTCCCAGCGACATGGTGGCCTATCTGAGGCGTGAGTCGACTTACCAATTCCAGGTCGCTGGACGCCGAGTCAATGGCAAGCTCAAAGCCATATTGCCCGTTGCCGATCAGGTCACCGGCACCATCACCGCTATCTTTCATATTGACGATGACAGTTTGTACGCCGGTACCGTCGCCGAATTAGTGCTGGATGCGGAAGTCGCGGCGGCTGGTTTCTGGGTATCGTTAAGTGCGCTGTCTGAAAGTCAGCGTGGACTCTGGTCAGTGTTTGCTATTAAGGCGACTCAGGCAGGCCAAGTCGTTGAAACACGGCTGGTAGAAATCATTCACAGAGGCGACGATGCGGTCTATGTGCGCGGCACGTTGCTCGATGGAGAGCAAATTGTCACCGGTGGCACGGCACGTATTGTTCCTGGTCAATTGGTGTCGGTATCGGCCCAAATACCAAGACGCGTCGGTACCCGCAAGGCCGTTGCCGGTGAATAACGTGGAGCAAGGACCTAAAGGGCTTGGTGACTTGTTCTATCGCCTGCCGCGCCTAACCTTTTTGGCGGTAGGTTTTATTGCCTTGATGGGTATAGCCGCCTTCGTTAACCTCGCTCGTCAAGAAGACCCGACGATGACCGAGCGCTACGGCGATGTCCTTACCTATATGCCAGGCGCTTCTGCCTTACGCATGGAAACGTTGGTCACCGAGAAAGTTGAGAACGCTCTGCGTGAGGTTCCAGAAATAAAGACGTTGAGATCGACGACGCGCGCTGGCTTTTCGTTCATCGATGTTGAGCTCTATGACTCAGTGAGTAAAGACCAGGTAGACCTGGTGTGGAGCGAGGCCCGAGACAAACTTGGGGAGCTCGCTATTAATTTGCCAGCTGAGTCCACCGCGCCGTTAGTGACTGCCCGTGGACCGCTGGCGGTGACGCTAGGCTTTGCTATCGAAGCTGAGAATACACCCGACTCTATCAGCGAACGCATCGCGACGGAATTGAAGAGTCGTCTTGCGGCGTTGCCGGGTACTAAGGAAACCGAGATCTATGGTGAGCCGCAACAGGAAATTTTGGTGGCCGTGGATGCTGATGCGCTGGCACGCGTTAACCTGAGCATCAACAATCTGGCGTCGATCATCAACGCGGCTGATACTCGACTCGCCGCCGGCGAACTCAAGACGCGCGGCAGCTCGCTGATCGTCGAAGTTAAAGGTGACCTGGACTCCGTGGAGCGTATCAAAAGCGTACCTATACTCAGGCAAGCCAACGGCAACTTTTTGCGCCTCGGTGATATCGCTAGTATCACCAAGGGCTACAAAAGTCCTGCCGATACGTTAGCAATGATCAACGGTAAACGCAGCATTATGGTCACCACCATGATGGAAACCGGCAGGCGCGTTGACCAATGGTCAGCCGCCGCTAAAGCCATCGCCGCAGCCTATGCGAAAGAGCTGCCTGAGATGGTGCATATCACCGTAGTTATTGATCAAAACTACTATACCAACGAGCGCCTGACCGCATTGATGCTGAATTTACTGGCGGCTATTGCTCTGGTGCTGCTGGCGTTGTTTTTCCTTATGGGCGCGCGTTCAGCTCTGATCGTGGGCGCCGCATTGCCGCTGACGTTATGCTTGGTATTGGCGGGTCTGAAGGTGATGGACATCCCCTTACATCAGATGTCAGTCACCGGCTTGATTATCGCCCTTGGCCTGTTGATCGATAATGCTATCGTCGTGGTCGAGGAGTATAAGCTTAACCGCCGCCGTGGCGACAGCCTGAACGTCGCTATCAGCCACTCGGTTAAACACCTGTGTGTACCCCTGTTGGCGTCCACTGCGACGACAGTATTCGCTTTCATGCCCATCGCGACGAGTCCCGGTGGCACTGGTGATTTTACCGGTGCTATGGCTATATCAGTGATATTGTCAGTCACCGCTTCATTCTTTCTGGCGATGACCCTGATTCCCACTTTTGCTGCTTATTTGGATCGGCGCTTTCCTATCAAGGAAAGCGATAGCCACGCTTGGTGGGTCAAAGGCTACACCAATGCGGGCATCGCTGCGGTGTACCGACGTAGCATCGGCTGGATTGTTCGCCATCCTGCCGGCGGCGTGGCTATATCCTTAGTGCTGCCAGTGCTGGGTTTTATGCTGGCAACAACCCTCACTAGTTCATTTTTCCCGCCTGTTGACCGCAACCAATTTCAGGTGCAGATCACTCTGCCAGCTAACGCATCGCTCAGTGATACCAAAGCCGCTGTTGATGTTATTCATCAAGATCTCATGGCGATGGATGAAGTGATCGAAAGCCAATGGTTTATTGGTGAAGGTGCGCCGCGGGTGTACTACAACATGATGGACAACAATGACGGGGTAGAAAGTTTCGCGAATGGCTTTGTGACAACGCGTGATGTCAATGACCCGCGAAAAATACTACCTGCGCTACAGAAACGGCTGATGAAAGTCTTGCCCCAAGCCCGGGTGATGGTGATGCCATTCGAGCAGGGGCCGCCGTTTTCCGCGCCGATTGAACTACGGGTTATTGGTCCAAATCTCGCTGTTTTGAAGGAGCTGGGTGAACAACTACGGTTTATTCTGTCGGGTATCGATGCCGTGACCTACAGCACGGCGACCTTATCGGGTTCCTCCGCACAGCTGTCGGTGTACCCCAAAGATAATCAATTG